>Ga0180437_10005827_pt1 | contig 16713 bp, 16 predicted proteins | sample SS_ome_4_FD_132410 | JGI IMG/M metagenome (GOLD analysis project Ga0180437, IMG submission 132410) | Hypersaline lake sediment archaeal communities from the Salton Sea, California, USA - SS_3_D_1 metaG | ecosystem: Environmental > Aquatic > Non-marine Saline and Alkaline > Hypersaline >... | reverse complement strand
CTTGGTGGAGATGTCAAAATTATTGCAAGTATGATGATTTTTATTCTCATTCTATTGTTCAGACCGGCTGGATTATTCGGGAGAAACCGCTCATGACAGTTGAAAATTCTGGAAATAATCATAATGGAAAATTTCGTTCCTGGCTGAGTGGTTTACTTCTAGACTGGGACCGAACCCAGATGCTGATATGCTTCTTTCTTGTTGTTTTATTGGCAATAGCACCATTTTTCATAAGCTCAACGTACTATCTTGGCATAATCATTCTTGCTACCATCTATGCATTTATTGGAATTTCCTGGAATATCGTAGCAGGTTTTACCGGACAATTATTGATTGCTCATATCATTTTCCTGGCAGTAGGAGCCTATACAACAATCGTTTTGTTTAATAATTTTATGATCTCCCCTTGGGTTGGAATTCTGATTGGTGGTGTTATCGCGGCATTGTGTGGCGCCATTGTGGCGTTTATCACGCTTCGTTATGGGCTAAAGGTAGATTACTTTGCTCTCTTCACTATCGCTTTAATGGTTGCATTGAGAACACTTTTCCTCAAGTGGGATTATGTGGGTGGCGCAGTGGGAATGTGGTTTCGACTCACCAATCCTTCATTCGACAAGATGATTTTTGAAAACAAAGCACCATACCTTTATATTGCAATTGGTTTGGTAGTGATTGGCTTGATTATTCAATACCGAATTTATCGTTCAAAAATGGGAAAGTATTTCCTGGCAATACGCGAAGACGATGATGCTGCCTCTGCACTGGGTGTGAATACCTCACAGTATAAAATGATCGCAGTCGTTATCGGTGCTGCAATGGCTGGTATTGGTGGGGGCTTCTATGTCATGTATGTAACCTTCATTGAACCTCCTCAGGTGTTCAATTTAGGATTGAATGTTGAAATCGTTATGGCAGGACCGATTATCGGTGGATTAGGCAGTCTTGCAGGACCTGTTGTTGGTGCGCTGCTTAACAAGCCATTCGCAGAGATCATGCGTGGTGCACTTACTGAAGGAAGAAGCGGGAGCAGTCTGATCGTTTACGGATCATTTTTAATCTTGACAATAATGTTCATGCCGCGCGGCGTGACGGGTGTTTTACACACAATTTACCGCAAAATAATCAGTCAGTATCAGAGAAAAGCGCAAGGAGACAGCTAGTATGGCGCTGCTTGAAGTAAATAGAATATCAAAACGGTTTGGTGGTCTCGTTGCAGTAAATGATTTGAATCTGAAATTGGATAAAGGCAACATATTAGGCTTGATTGGCCCAAATGGTGCTGGAAAAACTACTGCCTTTAATATGATTTCCGGGTTCTACAAACCAGACGAAGGCGAAGTCCTTTTCGACGGCCAGAGAATTAATGGTCTAAGGCCTGACCAAATCTGTAGACTTGGCATAGCCCGCACCTTTCAAGTAGTGAAACCATTTCCACAATTAAGTGTGCGAGACAATGTTATGGTAGGAGCATATAATCGCACGAATAAACGCAGTGAAGCCCGCCAGAAAGCGTTGGAGATCATAGAATTCCTGGGAATGCAGGATTTATCGGAGACAACAGCAGGCAGCCTTTCGGTTGCCTATCGTAAACGTTTAGAAGTTGCCAAAGCACTAGCTACAAATCCAAAAATTATCCTGTTAGATGAAGCCATGGCAGGTTTACGGCCGACTGAAACAGATGAAATGATTGAGCTGGTGCGACAGGTTAGCAAGCAGGGAATTGCGCTTCTGCTGGTGGAACATGTAATGAGGGTCATCATGTCCCTGGCGGAGCAGATTGTAGTTATTCATCACGGAGAAAAGATTGCAGAGGGAGAACCTAAACAAATCGTTCGGGATAAAGCTGTTATCGATGCATATCTTGGAGAGGTAGAAATTGATGTTAAAGGTTAACAACATTGACGTTGCTTATGGTGATGTTGAGGTTTTGCACGGTGTCTCCCTCAACATAAATTCTGGGGAATTAGTGGCTGTAATTGGTGCCAACGGCGCCGGTAAAACTACGTTATTAAAAACAATATCTGGTTTGTTGAGACCACTGGAAGGTACGATAACCTTTGAAGATGATGTCATCAGCAGCCAGAATCCGGATAAGATTGTGGCCAAGGGTATCATTCAGGTTCCGGAAGGGCGTTTATTGTTTCCTGACATGTCTGTACGAGAGAACCTGGAAATGGGTTCATATCTCGAGAGAGATAAAAATGTTATTTCAGAGCGTCTTAATTCGGTACATGAGTTATTCCCAGTCCTAAATGAAAGGTCTTCACAGTTAGCTGGAACTTTATCAGGGGGAGAGCAGCAGATGCTCGCCATTGGGCGAGGTCTTATGGCAGGTCCTAAATTATTCATGTTTGATGAACCTTCTCTGGGATTGGCGCCTAAACTTGTGCAATCTATCTTCGAGATGGTACAACACATCAATCAAGAATTAGGAGTAACGATTTTGTTGGTTGAGCAGAATGTGCGTCATTCCTGTGAAATATCTGATCGGGCTTTTGTGCTTGAGAATGGCAGAATGGTTTTACATGGAACGGGAAATGAAATGTTAAAAAATGACCATGTAAGAGAAGCATATTTGGGTTTGTAAATTGAGGTAGAAAAGTACTGCTTGAAAGAAATTAGGGATTAATCCTTTTGGGATCATTATGCAATCCTTATGCCTTCTTAATTGGTTTTTTGATAAATTATGAAAAACGAACGACTTGGTGTCCTATAAATTAAAAATAAATATTCATCTTCAATTACTCAATAATCTGATGCATTATAGAAATTTATCGAATTATCTAATCATAATTTACTTTGAGGAGCGATAAAGGGAGACAAGATGGAAATTGGAAACAAAATTAAAACTATTTCAGCATTAGTTGATGAGATTGACTTCGAAGGGCAAAGTTTGCTTTCCATAAACGATTTGTCAAATGAACAGATTTATGGACTTTTCAATTTAGCAAAAACTCTTGAACCTTGGAACCGCTCCAAGATAGATCTACTGCCCGGTAGAGTTTTAGCAGCACTTTTTTTCCAGCCCAGCACACGAACCAGGATGAGTTTTGAAACTGCCATGCACCGTCTCGGGGGGTCTGTTATCACTGAAGCCAACCCGATGGTTTCCTCCTCGGCTGCAAAAGAGGAAACCCTTGCAGACATGATGAAGGTTATGTCGAAATACGCCAATGTGATCGTGCTTCGCCATCCGAACGATGAAGAAGCGAGGCAAGGGGCCAGTTTTTCAGAATCTCCAGTAATTAATGGCGGATTTGGAAACTGGGAACATCCAACCCAGGCATTGCTTGATATATATACATTATGGCGCACACATGGAAGGGTTGAAGGGTTGAAAGTATGTATTGCCAGCGCGGACTTAATTGCCGCCCGTACCGGCCATTCTATGGCTTATGGTTTAGGCAGGCTTGGGGCAAAAGTTACTCTGGCAAGCCCGAAAGTAAACCGCACCCCCGATTACATAATCGAAAAGCTTGAAAAAGCCGGCGGAGATGTAGAAGAGGTGCTGGATCTTAATCAAGATAGCTTCAACGAACTGATCAGCGATATGGATCTGGTTTACCTGCCTGGCTGCAGCGCGCCAAAGGGAACGGAGGCTGAAGCATTCAAGAAGTTAATGGATGATTATTTTGTTCGTTTTGAAACATTGGATAATTCCTATAAAGAGACAGGAAGAATTGTAAGAGTGACCCACACACTTCCCAGGCGTGCAGGCGAGATGGACCCCAAGATTGACACGTCCCAGTACCAGCAATATTTTGAAGCGATAGCTTACAGCGTATCCATTCGTATGGCTCTGGTGGTCAGTGTGCTTGGTTTATAAAAAAATGTTCCTTAGAATTTTAGATTGTGTATCGCTAAATTTTTAAAAACACAGGATTGATATTTTGTGAAATTAGTAATTGCGATAGATGGTGATTTGCTTGTCTCAGAAGATCAAAGCCTTGGAATGGCGGGGCAGCTGGATGCGATCACGCATATTGCCAGTCAACTTGGCGAATTAGTATCTGCTGGTCATAATCTCGTTATTACCCATGGCAATGCCCCCCAGGTGGGTTTTATGCTTTTACGAGGGGAGGCTGCAAGACATATCGTTCATCCCCTGCCGCTGGACATTTGTGGGGCGGATACTCAAGGCGCCACAGGATACATGTTGCAGCAAGCACTTAAAAATTGGCTTGACCAGCATTGTATAACCATTGATGTATTGACACTGATAACCCAAGTAGTCGTTGGTGCACCCGCCCCTCATGGAGCCCCTTGCATCAAGGGGATAGGACCGTTTTTTGAAAGGGAGCGAGCACAGGCTCTGAAGAAAAACCATGGCTGGGACATGGTTATGGTACCAGGTCAGGGATATCAGCGATTCGTACCCTGCCTGACCCCCAAACGGATTCTGGAAGCAAATTCGATTCGCTCTCTCTTTGAACAAGGAGAGGTTGTAGTGTGTTCAGGTGGTGGAGGCATCCCGGTAAGAATACTTGAACAGGGAAACATTATCGGCGTGGAGGCAGTAGTTGATAAAGCATATACTGCATTCCTGCTCGGGGAGGAGCTGCAAGCGGAAGCAATTATATTTGTTTCGCCCGTGGAACGGATTGTTAACACTTTTGATCTCGATCTTAATTATGGTTTACATGATTTTGATTTCAGTGAGTTAGAAAAATTGATCAGCTGCAGCCCTAATATTGAAGACACTATGCGGCACAAATTGATTGCCAGTCGTAATAGTTTGGAAGAAAATGGACGGCAGGTATTTATTGTTCCGCCGGACCAGCTGGGGAAAATACCTGACCGTTGTAAAGGGATCCAGCTTTTAGCTGGAAAAACGCCAGTGAAGGCTTGAGAAGCCTGTAAGTGCACCCGATATATGATTGATCAGGAGATAATTATTTCTATGCCACAAAAAATTGCAGTGATAGCCATTGGTGGAAATTCTTTGGTTAAGGATAAATCACGTCAATCGCTACAGGATCAATATAAGGCAGTAAATGAAACCTGCAAGCATATCACAAATATGATCCAGCAGGGATGGACAGTGGCTATAGGTCACGGTAATGGTCCCCAGGTTGGCTTCGTTCTGCGCCGCTCAGAAATTGCTTTCCAGGTGGAGAGTATTCACGAAGTCCCGCTTGATGTGTGTGGAGCCGATACGCAAGGCGCAACCGGTTATATGCTCCAGCAGAATTTATACAACGAATTTCTGGAGAATGATATAGACAAAAAGGTTGTTACAGTTGTCACCCAGGTAGAAGTTGACCGGAATGACCAGGCTTTTCAAAACCCTACCAAACCAATTGGTTCCTTTATGGATCAATCGCTTGCTTTTAAGAAAAAAGAACAAGAAGGATGGTCAGTCCGGGAGGATGCTGGAAGAGGGTGGAGGCGTGTTGTGCCATCTCCGCTCCCCAAAAGAGTTGTCGAAGAACCAGCTGTAAAGAAGTTGATTGATGCTGGTATGTGCGTGATTACAGTTGGTGGAGGTGGTATCCCGGTTGTTGCGGATGAATCTGGAAGATTAGTTGGTATTGCTGCAGTAATTGATAAAGATTACGCATCCTCTCTGCTGGCAAAAGGTATTGGCGCGGAAATGCTTGTTATCAGCACCGCGGTCGAAAAAGTCGCTTTGAATTTCGGAAAACAGGATGAGCAGTGGATTGACCGTATGACCCTCGAACAGGCAAAAGAATATTACGCAGAAGGCAAACATTTCGCAAAAGGCAGTATGGCACCAAAGATTCAAGCATGCATTTGGTTTATTGAAGGAGGGGGTAAAACGGCGATAATTACCAACCCTGAAAATATCAGCCGGGCTTTGGCTGGCGAGACGGGAACCTGGATTGTCGCTGATTAGAATTGGCCGGATATGTGCAGGTATCTTCTCCTTTTCTTCCACTGGGGAATGAGCAAGGAGGATGGTGAAATTTAAAGCAGGGTGGATAAATTCACCTCCTCCAATCCCCATTGGTGAAGATGATTTTGAATAAATTGGCAGATCTTAAAAAGGTTTTCGTAAATGACTGATCGTTATATAAAAAATGCCCGTATTTTTACCGATTCTGAAGCTTTTGTGGGTGGATTGTTGATCAGAGGTGAGAAAGTAGCAGAATTGGTTAAAGGAAATCCTGATATTGAGGCAGAAGAAGTAATTGACTTCGAAGGAAAGGTGTTACTACCAGGGTTGGTTGATGACCATGTTCATTTTAATGAACCCGGTCGTGAAGATTGGGAAGGATACCGCTCTGGGACTATGGCTGCTGCTGCTGGCGGGATAACCACTGTACTGGAAATGCCTTTGAATGCGACTCCACCAACCATTAACCAAGAACTGTTGGAGAAAAAACGCGAAGTTGTTAAAGGTGAAGCAGTTATCGATTATGGAAACTGGGGCGGGTTGGTGGATGATAACCTTGCTGACCTCCCGGGACTGCATGAGGGAGGTGTGGTTGGTTTAAAAGCGTTCATGAGCAGCAGCGGTGTTGATTTTGAAAGAGTCGATGACGATCTGTTGTATGCAGGTCTTAAGCTTGCGGGTGAATTAGGCAACCTGATTGGCACTCATGCAGAGAATGAATATGTAACAAATTATCTCGGAAAATTATTGCGAGAATCCGGACGCATTGATCGCGCAGCATGGCCCGAATCGAGACCGCCAACTACTGAATTGGAGGCGATACAAAGGGCATGTTACTGGGCAGGTGCGGCTAACGGTAATCTGCACATTGTACACATCACAATACCTGATGGGATAAGGGCTGTTGAAGAAGCCAAAAATGAAGGCATCAATGTCACATCTGAAACCTGCCCGCATTACTTGGTGTTCGATCTTAATGATTTTGAAGAGATAGGCCCAGCCGCAAAATGCGCTCCACCAATCAGATCGCGGGAGAATGTGGAAGAATTATGGGCTCTCGTGCTTAAAGGTAAAGTAGATACGATCGCGTCAGACCATTCACCCTGCCTTTGGGATGACAAAGCACCTGGCATGCACAATATCTGGCAGGCATGGGGAGGGATATCCGGCGTTCAAACAATGCTGCCCGCAGTTCTGACTGAAGGTGTCCATAAGCGCGGCATGAGGCTGCAGGATATCGTTCGGATGATGTCAACAAATCCAGCGAAGATTTTCGGTCTTTACCCGCAGAAGGGAACAATCCAGGTTGGTTCTGATGCAGATTTTACAGTTATTGATTTAGACGCCGAATGGGCTCTTAGTTCTGAGGATTTATTTTACAAAAATAAACACAGCGCCTATGTAGGCTACCAATTTAAAGGGAAAATTACCCACACCTATCTGCGCGGAGAACCTGTCTATCAGGAAGGAAAAATTGTTGCACAGCCAGGGTATGGCAGAGCATTACGCCGCATTATTCCGTATGCATATGATTAATTTTGGATTTTCCATGTTTAGTGAGTGAATGGTTTTCGGGATGGATATTTCTAAAAGCGAAAAGGATCTATTAAGCCTTATTGACCCTGATGAAGTTGTCTCTTTTTTGCAGACAATTATTCAGAAACGCAGCGATTATCCTCCCGGTGACTGCCGGGACGTTATTCTCGCGGTTGCTGAAGAACTTGGACAATCCGGGGTTGAGTTTCATATCTTTAAAAAGAACGAACTTCAACCCAATCTTCTGGCAGTTTATCCCGAAGATTCCCATCAGCCAAAATTAATGTTTCATTCGCATATCGATACTGTTCCGGCTGGCGAGCGAGACCGCTGGCGTTTTGATCCTTATTCTGGTGAAATTTATGGAGAGGATATTTACGGACGTGGGGCAGGGGATGATAAAGCCAGCGTTGCAGCTCAAGTTTTTGCGATAATAACTTTAGCCCGTTCAGGTCTGCACCCGGGCGGCAGCCTGCAGGTGGCAGTGGTTTCTGATGAAGAATCGGGTGGATTGAACGGTACAAAGTGGCTTCATGATGAGGGTACTATTGCCCCGGATGCACTTGTTGTTGGAGAACAAACCGATAATCATATCGCGATCTCCGAGCGGGTTGCATGTGGTATAGATCTTACAGTATTCGGGAAGAGCGCGCACGGAGCGATGCCCTGGGCTGGTGAGAATGCCATATTAAAAACGATAGGCGCTTTGAATTGGCTTCAATCGAACCTGTTTCCTCAACTCCAGGAAAGAAAACACCCCTATTTGCCTCCATCTACCTTAAATATTGGCAAAATCCAGGGGGGTATTCAGTGGAGCATTGTACCCGAGAGGTGCAAGGTGGAAATGGACCGCCGTTTATTGCCTGGCGAAACCCGTGAGGAGGCTGTCGAAGAAATTCGAGCCTGCCTAGATGACTATATTGAACGCATTGAGCCAATAAGGTATGAACTTTTCTCTGAAGGCGAAGTAGCTGAGAATATCAATACCCTCCCAACGGATCCGTTTGTAGAACTGGCACACAAAACTTTAGAGGATATATGTAATGAGGACCGCCCACTTACCGGTTACATGCAAACCAGCGACGGGCGATGGTTCGCCAACGATGGTATCCCAATCATAATTTTTGGACCGAGCAAACCGGAAGTTGCGCATGCCGCGGACGAATATGTCAATATAAATCAATTGATTGAAACCGTGAACTTTTTAACAGTGCTTGCCGTTCGCTGGTTGGGGTTGAAATAATAAAAAAATGAGGAGAGAAATTCGATGCAAAAGGGAATGATGGTTGTCAGTGATGGGGATATAACCTCCCGGTGCAGGAGCCGTATTAAGCCTGGTGAATACATGTTATTACCGGGCGGGAACCGTGTAGAACATAAACTCCCGAATTTTCAGGGGGTTGACGCTCAGGTGCTTACAACTCCTCAAATCGGTGCGCTGTTTGTTGAACATGAGCTTTTAATCAGACCTAATGGAGGTACAGCCAAACCAAAATCTGAGGATTTGGAACAGTTCTTTTTCGTGTTGGAAGGTGAAATCGACTTTGAACTTGAAGGAAAAAAACAGAAAATGGTTGAGGGCGGATTCTGCTGGCTGCCTCCTAAAAACACCTTTCAATTTATTAATAAAGGGGACTCGCTGAGCCGTGTTGTTTGGGTGCGCCGGCGTTATAAGGAAGTAGAAGGGATATCGGTTCCAGATCCAATTTTTGCCAATGAGAAAGATGTGCCCGCCGCACCTGTGGATACATATATGGAACAACATCTGACTCCATACGAAGACCTGGCATTTGATCTTGGCATAAACCTTCAAGTTTTTGATCCAGGCGTTTATTTCAGCTTTGTGGAGTCGCATGTGATGGAACACGGGTTGTATATGTTATACGGCAGAGGCGTTTATTGGTTGAACGGAGATTACCTGGAAGTTCAAAAGGATGATTATATCTACATGGCGCCCTGGTGTCCCCAGTTCTTTTATGCGACCGGTTGGGACAAGTCTGCATATCTTTTATATAAGGATGTAAACCGGGATTACACGGAAAACTTATGAGAGAGTGCCAAATTTTACACTCTTATTAATTGTCTTAACTTTATTTGAGATATTCTGTCTGGTTATCTACTCAATGGAAAAAGGAAATGGTGTCCGGCTATAAAAATTTAGGAGAATGGTTATGGAAAACAAAGTTTATTTAGATAATGATGTCAATATGGACGTGCTGGAAGGAAAAGTAATTGCTGTAATAGGATACGGCATCCAGGGAAAGCCGCAATCATTAAATTTACGTGACAGCGGTGTTAATGTCATCATCGGCGCTGGCCCTCGAAAAAAGTTTCCTGACTGGGACCGCGCCCTCGAAGATAGCTTTGAGGTTATGAGCATAGAGAAGGCCACTCAAAAAGCAGATATTGTCCACATACTCCTGGCCGATCCTGCCCAACCCGGTGTGTACAGAGATTCGATCCAACCATACCTGGAGGAAGGGAAAACCCTCAGTTTCGCGCACGGTTACAACATTCTGTATGGAGCGATCATGCCTCCTGAGAACAATAACGTTGTGCTGTTTGTCCCAAATGGTCCGGGGCACATGGTGCGTAAAAAATTCCTGGAAGGTTCTGGCATATACGGTGCTATTGCTGTTGACCAAGATTTTACCGGTGATGCAAAGGAGATCATTCTGGCGATTGCCAAAGGATGCGGCAGCACTCGGGTTGGTGTTGTGGAAGTTTCATTTCAACACGAAACGGAAGGTGATAATTTCGAAGAACAGGTTTTATATGGCGGTACCATACACTTGATGAAGGCTGTCTTCGATACTATGGTTGACAATGGCTACCCCCCGTATTTCGCCTATGCAAAAGCGATTCGTTCTTTACGCACTGTGATCGATGTAATGGATGAGATTGGAATTGAGGAATATATCTCGCAGAGAGCCAGCAGGACATGCGAATTTGCTATCCGCACGCGCGGTCCGCGGGTAATCGATGAAGATGAAATCCGCAAGATATTCGCTGAGACAGAGCGTGGGCAATTCGGTCGAGATTGGATGGAAGAATGGCACTATGGTATGCCTCAACTGCACCGTATGCGCAGGACAACACGTGAATCGGTAATGGAAAAAGTCGGCAAAGAATGGCGCCAGCTATTCGGTGGAGGATAACCCGTATTCCCATTACTGAAGAAATTGGGAATAAATCACGAATTCGAGGAGTGAATTTATGGATGAAATCTTCTTCAATCAGGGTGAGACGATCGAGCAATTCATTGAAGGAATGCAGAACAATAAAGAAGAGTTCAAATTATTTCTCTCAGAGATTAACCTTGATGAACAAACCCTTGGATATCTTCCTGATGAACTTTACGTAATGGTAATCGCAGAGGATTGGTCGGGGGATGTCTTATATAACGCCCCGGTGCTATTCGCGCTGGCTAAAAATAGAGGATGGTCGTTGAGGGTATTCAAAAGGGACCAGTTTCCTGAACTCATTCTGCCTTACCGCAAAGACGGTTTCTACCATTCGATCCCCGTTTTTGTGTTCTATGACAAAGACTTCAACGAACTAGCAAATTGGATTGAACGACCGTCTGCTGCCACCAAACTGATCGATGAAGAATCACTAAAATTACGGCGTCGTTTACGTCAAGAGCACAAAGAGGAGTGGCGTCGTGAAACAATAAAAGAAATAACAAACTTACTAGAAATCTAGATCACTAAATTAAAAGGAGAATAAAAATGATCACAGAAGGCTTAAAAGGTAGACACCTCCTCCGTTTGCAGGATTTCAGCAAATTGGAGATTGAGACAATGCTGGAGGTTGGATTACAGCTGAAGGCTGACAATACAATGCGTCGATTGCACGATGACATCCTGCCGCGGCGGACGTTGTTCATGATGTTCTTTAACCCCAGCCTGCGCACGCGCAACAGTTTCGAGGCTGGAATTTACCAGTTGGGTGGTCATGCTCATTTCCTCGAGCCCTCCGCCACTCGTCTTCCTACACTGGAAGGTGAAGACTTGGGTTATGCGTCCGAGCGCATCTCGGATGTATCGCGTGTCCTTTCACGTATGGGCGACATCCTGGCTATCCGGATCCTCGGCGATGTTGTTGGATGGGAGTATGACAAAGCTTTCCGCATCATCCAAGAATTCGCGAAATGGTCCCAGGTGCCTGTCATTAATATGGAGGACAATATTTACCATCCGTGCCAGGGTTTGGCGGATGCGATGGCGCTCTGGGAACTGTTTGGAAAGAACTTGAATGGCCGCAAGATCGGCGTTTCCTGGACCTGGGGTTCCAGCCCAAAGAAACCTATCGCCCCGCACCATGACTTTATGTATGTTGCCAGCTTATTTGGCGCTGATGTCGTATTTGCCCGCCCGCCAGAAATGCGAATCGACCCGGAAATTGAAGCCCAAATTAAATCAAATGCTGAGATTAACGGCGGATCCTTCCAGATAGTTGAAAACATGGAAGACGCGTGCGAGAATGCTGACGTGGTTTATGCAAAAAATTATGTTTGCCTGGATTTGCTTCCTCCGGTCACCAGCGAACCTCAGCCAGATGAAATGGTGAAATTGTTTAGCAAGTACAAAGATTGGATCGCAGATGAAAAGCGTATGAACATGGCTAAACCTACTGCTCAATATATGCACTGCTTACCTTGCGAACGCGGCGCGGAAGTCTCTGATGCAGTTTTAGACGGTAAATGGGGTGAAGCTTGCTTCAACGAAGCCGAAAACCGGCTGCACGCCCAGAAAGGTGCCATGGCTTGTATCGTCCCGTAATGAAAAAAGACCGGAAAATTGAACTGCAGCAGGATTTATATACCGCGGGTACGGTTTTTTTAATGAGTTCTTGTTGATAAAGAAAAGTGTCTTATAGAGGAGAAAATAAATGGCAAAAAAACGCGTCGGCGTAATCGGAGGCGGTATTGTTGGTACCGCGTTGGGATACAATCTTAGTTTATATGATTTTATAGATGTTACATTGTTTGAAAAAGATCAGGTCGGATCGGGAACGACAGCAAAATCTGCCGGGACAGTGTGCTTGTTTGATGATTCAATCTCCCACGAACTTTGGCCGGTTCGCCTGTACGGGTTTCAGACATACACTCAAATGGAAAAAGAAGAACGGGGATCTGCAGGTTTTGATCAAACCGGAACATTGGTAGTTTGCACAGACGAAGATGTAGAAAAGTATACAAAGACTGGTATCGCCTTATCCAAAGCCGCCGGCTATGAAGCGGAATACCTTACTGATGCTGACGAGATACGCAAGCATTTCCCAGACATCAACATGGAGGGCGTTCTTGGGGCTGGTTGGACCGCTGATGATGGATATTTTGATCCGACAATGGCAGCCAATACTTTTGCTAAGAAGATAAAATCAAACGGCGGTAAGGTTCTGCAGTATACAAAAGTTGAAAAAATAAATATACAGGGAAATCGTGTCACCGGTGTAGAAACTAATGAAGGGGATTTCGACCTCGATGTCGTGGTGGATGCTTCCGGGCCATGGACTCGTTATGTCAGCCGAATGGTTGGTCTCGAACTGCCCATCTGGCACACCAAAGCGGAAGTCTTCTTCCTTGTTCCTCCGAAAAAGAAATTAGATTACCCATTTCCCACTTTGAAATATCCACGTTTCTATGCCAGACCAGAAGGGGACAATATCTTCATTTGCAAAGCACATCTTACAATGGATTTGAACGATCCAATGCACGCTGGGGTTTGGGATCCGGATAAACTCCTGCCTACCGGAGGAACGGACGACTACTTCCTCGAATTCTTGTTTGGTGAACTTGAACAACATGCCCCGCGTTTACTCGATTCAAGTTTAGCCTTTTCCTGGCTTGGATACCGGGCGGAACCACCAGACTTCCTGCCAATTCTGGGAGACACTCCAATAGATGGATACATGCTGGCAATCGGTTGTGGAGGAAACGGAGTGATAGAAGGCCCGGCTGTCGGTAGAGACATGGCGCAGTATATCGCCTATGGCGAGAAATCTCTTCTACTTCAAAGACTTCCGCTCAGCCGTTTTGAAAAACAATTTGATCTCTCTGCTGTTGGGGTTGTTGAACTGCCAGATTGACATGTAATGAATTTTCAATGATTGATCGAACGGGTAATTTTAACAAACACTCTAGTTTTAACGCCTCATTCGATCTAAACCATATCCTGTTTGTAACAAGGAAAATTTGCAGGAAGGTGAGTTTTGATGGAAAATCCCCTGCACGCTGCAATTGAAGAAGCAAAGAAAGGAATGGCGGAAGGGGGTGTTCCCATTGGCTCGGTAATGGTAATAAATGGAAGAATCGTAAGCCGGGGACACAATCGCCAGAAACAAATGAACAGCATCATTAGGCATGCTGAGATGGATTGTATTGATAACGCCTATGGATTGTCAGCCGATGATTTTTCAAAATCCACATTATTTACAACCCTCTCTCCTTGCGAGATGTGTGCGGGTGCGATTATCTTCTTCAGGATACCAAGGGTTGTGATTGGCGAGAATCAAAATTATTCAGGTGCAGAAAAATACCTGCTATCTCGCGGGGTGGAAATTGAAGTATTAAATGATGAAGCATGTATACAAATTCTGCGAGATTTCGACAAGAAATATCCGGGGGTTTGGAATAAGGGATGATAAGGATTGTTTATCTGGTGACGCATGATTGAATTACTGATAAGAAACTCTACCCTTCAGGACGGTACAGAGGGAATTGATATTGCTGTTGACAAAGGTGTGATTATCGATAAAGGCCTGCACCTTGAATATCAAGCTCGACAGGAACTTCAGCTGAACGGCAAGCTCATAATCCCTGGCTTTGTTGATCCACATGTACATCTGGATATTATCCTGATGAATTCCTTTGAAAAACCCGGCCGGACTGAACCTTATCTTTCCCATTATGGATTAAATGATACAGTCGAACGCAGGAGAGAGAATTTCACATCCAGAGATATTGAAGAACGGGCTGGGGCAGCGCTAGAATTGGCTTCCCGACACGGTGTCACCGCTCTGAGGGCACAATGCCATGTTGATACAAAAATTGGGCTCAAACATATAGAAGCATTGCAGAGAGTGAAAGAGGAATACGCTGGGCGTGTAACTGTGCAAATTGTGACTTTTCCACAACAAGGATTTTCGCGCAACCCCGGCACGTTAGATCTTATCCGGGAAGCTTTTCAGTCAGGCGCAGATGTGGTTGGATGTGCCAGTAATCTTGATTTTGACACTGCGGGAAATGTTGATTTTAAGAAGCACATTGATACTGCTTTTGACCTGGCATTGGAATTGGGGGTAGATCTGGATATTCACGCCGATCTTGGTATTCCGCGCAATGTCGAGCTTGATGATTTAGAAGTTGTTCATGTTGCCCGCCGGGCTATTGAACTTGGTTATCAAGGAAGAGTGACTGCTGGGCATGTTTGCGCTCTGGGGTCAGCTTCAGAAGATGTTGCCCGGCAGGCGATTGAACTGATTAAGGAGGCGGATATCAGTGTTATTAGCCAGCCGGATCTGTATAGGTTGGGACGAGATGATACTCAAAATGTCCGCCGGGGTTTAACGCGTGTCAAAGAACTGCTTGCAGCAGGGGTAAATGTGACATATGCATCCAACAATGTGAGGGATGCCCTGCGCCCGATGGGAAATCTAAATCCCCTGGAAGAAGCACTAATCCTCTCATACGGGGCTTATATGGACACGATAGAAGAATTTGAAACTTTGCTTAGGATGAGCACATACAATGCTGCAAAAGCTCTTCACCTACCAAATTATGGGCTTGAAAAAGGATCTGATGCCGATTTTGTAATCCTGGATGCAAATACACCATCGAGCGCCATTGTTGGTCAGGTTGAGAAGAATTATGTTTTCAAAGCTGGACGTTTTATGGCATCCAGCCGGGTTGTGAGCGAAATCTTTAATGGAAAATATCTCCAGAAATTAATGAAAACCTGAGGTAAATTTATGAGTGAGAATTTGAAAAAGACCCAACTTAATCAATGGCATATGGAACATGGCGGGCGTATGGTGCCTTTTGCCGGATGGGAGATGCCCGTTCAATACAAAACAGGACCGCTTCAGGAACATCACACAACTCGAGAGGCTGCGGGATTATTTGATATTGATCACATGGGCCAGATTGAAATCCGTGGTGAACAGGCTGAAGAATTTGTCAATAAGTTGGTAACTTACGATGTTTCGCTGATGGGGTTGCACGACGCCCATTATGCAATGTTCTGTTATCGTGATGGCTGTGTGATTGATGATTTGTTTGTTTACCGCTTGCCAGATCCAGAAAATAACAAGCGGGACTACTTTTTTTTGGTGGTAAACGCATCAAATCTTTCTAAGGATGTTTCATGGGTTCAAATCCAAAGTAAGGCATTTGATGTTCAGGTAAAAGATGTGTCTGAAGAGACCTATATGCTTGCATTTCAGGGCCCAAAAGCCCCTGGAATATTGAATCGGCTGACAAATGTGGAATTACCCAGTGTTACAAGGTTTACGTCTATACAGGGCACGTTTAAGGAAAAAGTTCCCATGTTATTGGGACGGACCGGATACACCGGTGAGGATGGTTTTGAACTATTTTTCCCGGCAGAACATGCGCTTTATGTCTGGAATGGAATTCTGGAGGAAGGTGATGATGAAGGCGTAAAACCAATTGGGCTGGCGGCTCGCGACAGCCTGCGTTTTGAACCATGTATGCCCCTTTATGGTCATGAACTATCTCCGGAAATTACACCAGTTGAGGCAAGGTTGAATTTTGCTATCACTTTTGAAAAGGATTTTATTGGCCGTGATGCGCTACTAAAGCAGAAACTGGAAAGACCCGAGAAAATACTGGTAGGTTTTGAAATAATCGATCGCGGAGTAGCCCGGGAAGGTTATCCCATTATTTTTAATGGCCAGCAGGTTGGTTTTGTTACAACCGGAATGTATTCGCCAACAACTTCCCGGTATCTTGGCATGGCATTTGTTCCTCTTGAAATATCCTCGGTTGGAACTGAAATCGAAGTTGAAATTCGCAATAAAGCAGTTAAGGCCAGGATTATAAAGCGGCCTTTCTATAAGCCAGCCTACCGGAAATAAGCATTGATTTCTGGATAAAAGAATAATAAATGGAGAAACTCACAATGAAAATAGATAAGGAAGCCCGCTATTCGAAAGATCACGAGTGGGTTAGACCGGAAGGCGACCTGTTCGCCTACGGAATCAGCGACCATGCCCAGGACCAGCTTTCGGATATTGTTTACCTGGAGCCGCCAGACGCTGGCGATGAGTTCGGGAAAGGCGACACAATCGGGGTG
>Ga0180437_10005826_pt1 | contig 16718 bp, 9 predicted proteins | sample SS_ome_4_FD_132410 | JGI IMG/M metagenome (GOLD analysis project Ga0180437, IMG submission 132410) | Hypersaline lake sediment archaeal communities from the Salton Sea, California, USA - SS_3_D_1 metaG | ecosystem: Environmental > Aquatic > Non-marine Saline and Alkaline > Hypersaline > Sediment... | reverse complement strand
GGATCGCCGATCGAACCGTTGTCATTTTCACCTCGGACAACGGCCCGACGGCGAACGCATACGCCAAGCCGTTTCGCGGCACCAAGTATGTCACCTTCGAGGGCGGGCATCGTGTTCCCTTTGTCCTCCACTGGCCGGCAAGGATCAAACAGGGACGTGTGTTGAACGTGCCCATCAACGCGATGGACGTGTTCCCGACACTATCCGAGATGATCGACGTCCCGATGCCGCAAGATCGGACTTACGATGGCGTCAGCCTGCTGCCGCTGTTGGCGGGCAAACCGCTGGCACGCGAACGCGCGCGACCGTTCTTCTACTACAATTGCGAAAACCTCCAAGCCGTCCGGATGGGCGAATGGAAGCTGCACTTGCCTCGCGAGCTGAAGCAGCTTCCGTTCTGGGACAAGAACAAGGCGTTTGTCGGCGTGAAACACCCGGTCCTCTACAACCTGCGAACGGATCGGGGAGAGACTTTGGATGTGGCGTCTGCCAATCCCGAGATCGTGCAGGAGATACTGGAACTGGTAGAATCCACACGCAGAGATCTGGGCGAGTACATGCATCGCGGCAGCGGGCAACGGCACACCGGTACCGTGGTGCCCGGTGCTCCCGTTATCAGTCACGAGAAGGACTGGGGTATGGTCGCCCCCGCCATGGCCGAGACCATTGCTGGCGAGCGGCAGAAACGACACCCGAATTGGAAACAGACCACGACACGACGAAAGAAAGAGAAATGAAACTCCTGAGCCTCATTTGTTCCATCAGCTTTGCGTTGGCCCAGCCACTTGGCGCTGCTGAGCAACCCAACGTCGTGCTCATATTTGCCGACGATCTGGGCTACGGCGACCTGGGCTGTTATGGCGCGACGAAGGTGCAGACGCCTAACATCGACCGGTTGGCGAAAGAGGGGCGGCGGTTCACCGATGCCCATTCGGCGTCGGCCGTCTGTACGCCCTCGCGGTATGCACTGTTGACCGGCGAGTATCCTGTCCGGGCCAACGGCGGTGCCGGAGTGTGGGGGCCCGCGCCGGTTACCTCCGGGCTCATCATCGACACGGATAAGGTGACCATTGCCGATGTCTTCAAGAACAAGGGTTACGCGACAGCAGCAATGGGCAAGTGGCACCTGGGATTCGGAGAGGGGAAGAACGACTGGCAAGAACCGCTGCGTCCCGGGCCGCAGGACCTTGGCTTTGACTACTACTTCGGTCTGCCTGTAGTCAACAGCGCTCCTCCCTATGTCTATGTGGAGAACGATCGCATCGTAGGCGGCGACCCTGCTGACCCTCTGATCTATGTCGGCCGCGGGCGGCAGGAAGAGGTGACACCGATCACGAAGATCCCGCCAGAGGCCTCCCAGCGCACCGCCAATATGTTCAAAGGGGCGATGGAAGCCCACAAGAAGTACAATGACTACACGGTGGGAACGGTCTTGGCCGGCAAGGCGGTCGACTGGATCACTGAGAACAAGCAGCAGCCGTTCTTTCTCTACCTGGCCACCACTCATATCCACCACCCCTTCACACCTGGGAAGCGGTTCCAGGGGACGAGCCAAGCGGCGCTCTATGGCGACTTCATTCAAGAGTTGGACTGGATGGTCGGGCAAGTCATCCAGTGCCTCGAGCAGCATGGCTTGAGCGAAGACACGCTGCTCATCTTCACCAGTGACAACGGCGGCATGTTAAATCTTGGAGGCCGCAATGCCGTGAGAGCGGGGCACAAGATCAACGGCGACCTGCTCGGCTTCAAGTTCGGCGCATGGGAAGGCGGGCACCGCGTTCCCTTCATTGCCCGATGGCCGGACAAGATCGAGCCGGGAACGGAATCCTCTCAACTGATCTGCAACGTCGATATGCTGGCCACCTTCCTGGCGCTCACCGGGCAAGATTCCCAAACCCCGGAAGATACGGACAGCGTGAATATGCTGCCCGCTTTGACGGGTGAGCCGGCATCGCCGTTGCGCGAAGAGCTTGTTCTCGCTGCCCATAAGCCGACCCATCTTGCCGTTCGCAGGGGCAAGTGGCTCTATATCGGCGCAAAGGGTAGCGGCGGGTTCAGGGGATCCAAACCGCAGGATCACGCTTGGGGCGGCCCACCTGCTGTTCAGTTCGTCGGCGGCACCAACAGCGACATCGAAGACGGACGACTCAAGCAGGATGCCCCACCTGCCCAACTCTACGATTTGGAAGCGGATGTGAACCAGACCCGAAACCTCCACGACGAGTTGCCCGACGTGGTCAAGGAAATGAGCGCCCTGTTGGCGACCTATGCTCCGGCGAAGCGGGTCACGGCCCCCAAAGCGGATGCGACCATTGGAGCCGCAAAGAGAATAGCGGCAACGCCGAGTGCCCAGAGCGCGTCGTTCGACTTCGAGTCTGGCACGCTGGAACCGTGGAGGGTGGTTGCAGGGGAATTCAGGCACGTCATCGGCAGCCGAGACCGCTTTTTCCACAATAAGGGAGAATACAACAAGCAGGGCACCTACTACCTGACCACACTCGAATCCAGTCCGGTGGCAGAAAGAGGAGAGGATCGGCAGACCGGGGTGATCGTATCGCCGTTGTTCGTTCCCAAAGGCGGCAAGATGACGTTCCGCGTCGGCGGCGGTGGCGGTCCGGCCACCTATGTCGCCCTATGCACGGCAGACGGCAAGGAGGTGCAAACGGCTCGCGGCGTCAACGACCAACGGATGCAGAAGGCCGGTTGGGACCTCGCTCCCTATGCCGGCGCAAGGATGTTCATCAAGATCGTCGATAAGTCGACCACAGGTTGGGGACACGTCACCGCCGACAACTTCCAGTTCGACGCGGAAGTGCTCACGGAATATCCGGAAATCGATGACCAAAACTTGAGGAATCCGTGGCCAAAAGGACAACTAAGCACTACGTGAGAAACAGAATGGCACACCCGCACCTCATGAGTTTCCTGTTCCTTGGACTGACTCCGTTAATCGCTGCGGGTGAAAGACCCAACTTCGTGATCATCTTCACCGATGACCAGGGTTACCAGGACGTCGGATGTTTTGGATCGCCTGACATCCGCACTCCGCGGCTTGATGCAATGGCGGAGCAGGGCATGAAGTTCACGAGCTTCTACACTCAGCCGATTTGTGGGCCTTCGCGGGCGGCATTGATGACCGGTTGCTATCCGATGCGAGTCGCAGAGCGAGGCCACACCAAGCAAGTCCATCCAATTCTGCACGAGGACGAAATCACGATCGCCGAAGTGCTGAAAACGAAAGGCTATGCTACGGCGTGTTTCGGCAAATGGGATCTGGCGAAACACGCACAATCGGGTTTCTTCGTGGACCTGTTCCCGACGCGTCAGGGGTTCGACTACTTCTACGGAACCCCCACGAGCAACGATCGTGTGGCGAATCTCTACCGCAATGAAGAACTGATCGAGCCCGCCACGAACATGGCGACGTTGACTCAACGTTACACAGACGAGGCCATTGCCTTCATGAAGAAGCACGAAAAGGAGCCGTTCTTCGTCTACATTCCGCACACGATGCCGCATACGCGTCTTGATGCATCTCCGAGATTCAAGGGCAAAAGCAGGCGGGGACTGTATGGCGACGTGATCGAAGAAATCGATTTCAACGTTGGCCGAATTCTGGATGCACTCAACGACATGAAACTGGCAGAGAACACCTACGTTCTCTTCACGAGCGACAACGGACCGTGGTTGATCAAGAACAAAGACCTGGCCGACGGACACCTGCCGGGCGATCATGGCGGTTCAGCCGGGAAACTGCGAAGCGGCAAGGTGTCGACCTTTGAAGGCGGTGTGCGCGTGCCTACGATTCTCTGGGGGCCGGGCCGAGTGCCAGCCAATATGACATGCGATTCCATCGCCACAACACTGGACATCATGCCAACATTTGCTGCTCTTGCAGGTGCCGAGGTTCCGTCCGACCGCGTCATCGACGGCGAAGACATTCGACATCTCTTCCGTGGCGAATTCGACAAGGCCAATCCCGATAAGGCGTACTTCTATTACCTGCGGGTTCATCTGCAGGCAGTACGTCAGGGAAAGTGGAAGCTGCATTTGCCACGGGAGAAGGAGCCGGTCGGAGCAGCCCCGTTTAGCCGCAATGTTCACATTGCGCCGGCAGATCGAATCGGTTTTGAGAAACCGTTCCTTGTCGACCTGGAAAATGACATCGGCGAAACAACTGATCTATCGGAGCAGAATCCACAGGTTGTCGAGCGATTGCTCGCGCTTGCCGAAGGCATGCGGGATGATCTCGGCGACCACAACCGTGTTGGAAAGAACATGCGGTTTTTCGACATACTGGAGCAACGTCCGACGCAGCCGCCAGTTCCGACTCCCCGTAAGTCTCTGCCGAAAAGGACATCAAACAAGAAACGAAACACGGCTAGGCCCTGACGAAAGAACCAGAAATGAAGATCCTACACCTCATCAGTTTCATTTGCCTTGGAGTGCCCCAGTCACTCGCCGCTGCTGACAAGCCAAACTTCGTCGTCATCTTCACCGATGACCAAGGCTACGGCGATCTCGGTTGTTTCGGCGGCGAGCACGTCAGCACGCCGCGGATCGACCAAATGGCGGCCGAAGGCTCCCGGCTGACCAGCTTCTATGTGGCCGCGCCTGTTTGTACGCCTTCCCGCGCGGCGCTGATGACCGGGTGCTATCCCAAGCGAATCGATATGGCCACGGGATCGAATTTCGGAGTGCTGCTCGCCGGTGATACGAAAGGTCTCAACCCAAGTGAGATCACCATTGCCGAAGTGCTGAGATCGGCGGGCTATCGGACCGGCATATTCGGCAAATGGCACTTGGGCGACCAGCCGGACTTCCTTCCGCCCCGGCAGGGTTTCGATGAGTTCTTTGGCATTCCCTACAGCCACGACATCCATCCGTTCCACCCGAGGCAGGAACATTTCAAATTCCCGCCGCTTCCATTGCTGGACGGGGAAACGGTGATCGAGACGGATCCCGATGCGGACTATCTGACTAGGCGAATCACGGAGCGAGCGGTCGAGTTCATCAAGAAGAACAAGGATGTTCCGTTCTTCCTGTACGTGCCACATCCAATTCCACATCGGCCGCTGCATGTCTCACCGCCGTACATGGAAGGGGTGGACACCGCGATTACGGACGAACTGAAAGCCGAAAGGGGCTCGGTCGACTACAAGACTCGCGACAAGCTGTTTCGCCAGGCGATTTTGGAAATCGATTGGTCCGTCGGGCAGATTCTCGACACGCTCAAAGCCCAGGGCATCGACGAAAAGACGCTGGTGATCTTCACCGCGGACAACGGTCCGGCGATCGGCAGTGCGGGCCCGTTGAGAGGTCGCAAGGGCAGCACGTTCGAAGGAGGTATGCGAGAATCCACGGTCGTCCGTTGGCCGGGCAATATCCCCGCCGGTCGGGCCAACGACGAATTGATGACGGCCATGGACCTGCTTCCGACGTTCGCCAAACTGGCGGAAGCCGAGATTCCAGACGACCGAGTGATCGACGGAAAGGACATCTGGCCCACGCTCACCGGCCAGGCGGAGACGCCGCACGAAGCGTTCTTCTATCATCGTGGCAACGCGCTCAGTGCCGTAAGATCAGGGAATTGGAAACTCCATGTCAACAACGGAAAGCCCACGCAGCTCTACGATTTGGAGAATGACATTGGCGAAAAGGAGAACCTTCTGAAAGCTCATCCTCAAGTCGTGGAACGGCTCCGTGGCTACCTCGCCAATTTTGCCGGCGACATCGCCGACAACAACCGGCCTGCTGCATTTGTCGCCAACCCAAGACCGCTTTCGAAGTTAGCGGAAGCTTCGGTGACGCCCCCAGAGGAAGCGTCCGTTCGTTCACTGAAGGCAATCTATACTCCAGCCATCGGGCTCGATTCGCAGGCGGGCGTAATGCGACGGGATCCGAGCGACATCATCAAGGTCGGCGATCTATACTACGTTTGGTATTCGAAGGGGAAGATTGCCCCGGGTTATGACGCAACGGTCTGGTATGCGACCTCGTCGGATGGTCACGCGTGGACGGAGAAGGGCATGGCACTCGCGAAGGGCAAGCCTGGAAGTTGGGACGGGGCCAGCGTGTTTACGCCCAACATCCTCGTGGCCGAGGGTCGCTACTGGCTATTCTATACAGGCACCTCCAGGAAGTACGGCAGGCCCTTCAATCCGGATTCGAAGATCGGCATCGCCGTATCGGATTCGCCCGATGGGCCCTGGGCGCGTCTCGCCACCAACCCGGCATTGAAAAACAGCGACAAGCCGGAGGACTTCGACAGTCACCTGGTTGATGACGCCTGCCTGATCAAACACGATGGGAAGTACTGGTTCTACTACAAGGGTCGGCAGTTGGGTAAGAGCCCCGCACAAACCAAGTTGGGGGTTGCCATCTCCGACAAGCCGGGCGGTCCCTATGTCAAGCATGCCGGCAACCCCGTTATCCCCGGCAATCACGAAGTGCTGGTGTGGCCGCGGGGTAAAGGTGTTGCCGCGATGATCGGTACCACCGGGCCGAAGGAGATCACCCGTTCCATCATGTACGCCGAGGACGGGCTGCACTTCTCAAAGACGCACACGGTGATCGACGTGCCGCACGCAGCGGGCGCCTATCGCCCGGAAGCCTATAGCGATAGCGGCGCCGGAAGGCAGATTCAGTGGGGTGTGCATATCGGGAGACAGAGAGGATCGCTCCCTTTCATCCAGCGGTTCGACCTGGTGGAGGCGGAGTAGATGCAGAGGCAATTGGTGGAAGAAAGGTAAGAGTCGAAAACGCAGGAAGACAGTCTCATGCAACACCTCACAATGCAAAGCGTCACAGGTTTGCTGCTGACAATAACTTCGTTCGTGCTAAATGCAAACTCCGGTTTGCTGGCTTCTGCGGCTGACGACTCGGCTTCGCCGCCGAATATCGTATTCCTGTTCGCAGACGATCAATGCACCTACTCGGTCGGTTGCTACGGAAACAAGGATGTCCAAACGCCCAACATGGACCGGCTTGCGCGTGAGGGACTGGTTTTCGACCGGCACTACAACACCACGGCGATCTGCATGGCGAGCCGAGCCACCGTGTTCACGGGGATGTATGAGTACAAAACGGGCTGCAATTTCAGCCACGGGAATATGCACGCCGACGTGTGGGCGAAATCGTATCCGGTACTGTTGCGTGAGGCAGGCTACCTCACTGCCTTTGCGGGGAAGTTCGGGATTGTGGTCGAAGGCAAGGGGCTCTGCGAAGACGACTTCGATTTCTGGGGCGGTGGTCCCGGCCAAACGAACTACGCGACGGCTAAGAACACATCGATGCGCAAGTATGCGGAAAAGTACCCCCATTCAACGTTGTCATACGGAGCGTTCGGCCGGGATGTGATTCGCGAATCAGTCAAGCAGAAGAAGCCATTTTGTTTGTCGATCAGCTTCAAGGCACCCCACAAGCCCGCGACTCCTGATCCTCGTTTCAACGAGGTCTACGCCGGCAAGGAATTCACCAGACCGGCGAACTTCGGCCGGCAGTTCGGTGAACACCTTTCACCGCAAAGCAAATCAGGGCGCCAATACGCTCGGTTCACCGATTGGAAATACGACACCGACTACGACGGCGAGATGGCGAAGTACCATCAGCAGGTTTACGGAATCGACGTGGCCGTTGGAATGATCCGCGACGAGCTCAAGGCGCAGGGCGTGGCGGACAACACTGTTGTGATCTACGCCAGCGACAACGGCTATATCTGCGGCTCGCACGGCTACGGTTCCAAAGTACTGCCCATGGAAGAATCGTCTCGCGTTCCGCTGATGATCTACGACCCGCGTAGTCCTCTGTGCGGAAAGCAGATTCGCTGCGATCGGTTGACCGGCAACATCGACTTCGCGGCGACCATCCTGGACCTGGCCAGCCTGCCGGTCCCGCCCAACATGGACGGAAAGAGCCTGCTGGGACTGTTGCAGAAACCCGACCAGGGCGGGCACGCCCAGATGGCTTTCATCAACGTGTGGGGGCCGCTGCCAACGCATAGCTTGACTTGTCTCACCAGGCAATACAAATACACGTATTGGTGGTACGGCGATGACACGATGGAGCCGACCGAGGAGTTGTTCGACACGCAGAACGATCCGCTGGAGCTGACGAACCTGGCCGGCAGCTCAGGCAGCGCGGCAGCGCTTGAAACAATGCGCAAGCGATACGATCAGGAACTCGCGAAGTGGAAGAGGCAGGCCGTGGATTACAACGACTATCAGCGCTACGGAGTGCTCTTCGATCGGGCTGTTCCGCTCCGGGAAAAGAACATCGGGAAGCCAAAGGGCCCCGGACAACGAAGACGCAAGATTCAATAGCGACGCAGGAAGAGCAATGAACGAATGTCATCGCTTGGTATGGGGCGGTTTGTGTTTCCTGCTCCTGAGTGTGCAAACCGTACCGCTCTGCGCGGATTCCCTAGATGCCTCTCCGGATGCACCAAGACTCTGGTATACGCAGCCCGCAACGCAGTGGGCTGAAGCGTTGCCGATCGGTAACGGACGACTTGGAGCCATGGTCTACGGCGGGATCGACCAAGAGCGCCTGCAGCTGAACGAAGACACGCTCTGGAGCGGCGGTCCCCACTGCTACGACAACCCGGACGCTTACGGGCATCTCGCCACGGTACGAGAACTGCTTGAGCGAGGCGAGTACGCCGAGGCCGAGGCAACGGCAGAGAAAATGCTCGGAATACACAAGTACCAGCAGGCGTATATGCCGTTGGGCGACCTGTTTCTCGACTTTCCCAAGGGGGAAGAGCCGAGCGATTACCACCGCGAGCTTGACCTGCAGAATGCCGTGAGCACGGTGACCTATCGTATCGGCAAAGCACGCTTCACGCGGCAGGTCTTCGCATCCCATCCCGACCAAGCCATCGTCATGCGTTTTGAGTGTGACACGCCGGGACGAATTACATTCGACCTTTCCATGACAAGCCCTCATGATTTCAAGTCTCACTCGCCTGCGGACGACGTGCTACGCATGACAGGCCAGGTAGCTCCTCGCACGGGCCAGGGGGCGAGTGGAGCCAGGCGTTTGATCGGGCCGTGGGACGGCGAAGGAATGAAGTTCGCCGCCCAGGTCAAGGTCAGGGTCGACGGTGGAACAGTCGAGGCTCAAGAAGACAAGATCTCCGTTCGAGATGCCGACGCTGTTACGCTTGTCTATGTAGCGGCAACCAGCTACGTCAACTACCAGGATGTCAGTGCGGATCCGGTGAAGAGGGTTGAAGATCATATCGCCCGTGTTCGTGACAAGTCTTACAAACAGCTCTATCAGCGGCACTTCAATGACTATTCAATGCTGTTCGCCCGAGTGGCAATCAGGCTTGCCGGCCCGGGCACAGATGAGAGTCTGCCGACAGATGAACGAATCAGGAGAGTCCGTGACGGCAGTGCCGATCCACTCTTGGCTGAACAAGTATTTCAGTACGGCCGCTATTCGATGATCGCCGGGTCGCGCCCCGGTACGCAACCGTTGAACCTGCAAGGAATTTGGAACTACGAACTCCATCCGTCCTGGGGAAGCAAGTACACGATCAACATCAATATCGAGATGAACTACTGGGTGGCTGAGGTCTGCAACCTCAGCGAATGTCACGAGCCCTTCTTGCGCATGGCCAGCGAACTGGTCGTTCCAGGCAGCAAGACCGCCAAGACGCATTACCGCGCTGACGGCTGGGTGACTCATCACAACACCGACCTCTGGCGCGGCACCGCGCCGGTCGACGGTGCCCACTGGGGCATGTGGCCCAGCGGTGGGGCCTGGCTCTGCCAGCATCTTTGGGAGCATTATCTCTACACCCGCGACATTGCCTACCTCAAGAAGGCCTATCCCGTCATGAAGGGGGCCGCTGAGTTCTTCCTGTCGGATGGTGTGCTGGTCAAGGATAGAGAGGGCTACCTGATCACGTCACCCTCGATCTCGCCGGAGCACAGTCACGGCGGGGAGAGTAGGGACGGCCTCAGCTCGAATCGCTCCGGTGCCTCGCTTTGTGCCGGGCCCACGATGGACGGGCAGATCCTTCGCGATCTGTTTGCCAACTGCATTGCGGCTGCAGAGATTCTCGACGTCGACGAAGATTTCCGCGCAAAGGCGGCCAAGACCCGGGCGCAACTCGCACCCATGAGGATCGGTCGTCACGGTCAACTGCAGGAATGGCAAGAGGACTGGGACAATCCCGACAAACCGCACAGCCATGTTTCCCATCTCTACGGACTCTATCCTAGCGCTCAGATCAATCGCTTTGATACGCCGAAGCTCTTCGATGCAGCCCGGACCTCGTTGACTCAACGCGGTGATGCGGGTGGATGGCCCGGTGCCTGGCGAATTTCCCTTTGGGCCCGCGCGGGCGATGGTGATCGTGCCCACAAGAATCTCAGCAACGTCATACGCGGCCTGACCGGCAACCTCTTCAATGGTCGCCGATTCCAGATCGACGCCAACTTCGGCGCAACGGCCGGTATCGCCGAAATGCTCCTGCAGAGCCATCGTGACGAAGTCCATCTATTGCCGGCGTTGCCGAAGGCCTGGTCGACAGGTTCGGTACGAGGCTTGCGCGCGCGGGGCGGGTTCGAAGTGGACATTCAGTGGCAGGATGGTCAGCTAGCCGAGGCAACGATTCGCTCGCTCGGTGGAAATCCGCTTAAGATTCGTTACGGAACGGCAACCCGAGAGAAACGCCTCGCCAAGGGCGATAGTTTCACCTGGAATGGACAATGAAAGCGACACGAAAGAGAAGATGACGCCATGAGAATCTGTACTGCGATCTTGCTATCTACCTTGCTCTGCAACGTTCTTCCAGCCGAGGGACCGGAGTCGACATCTCGTGCGAAGGAAATGCCCGAGCAGCGTGGTGAACGGCTCAAATGGTGCAACTCACCGCAGTCCAACGCAGAGAACCCCTTGGTACTCGGCCACGGCGTCGGTCTGTTCAAGGTTGGGCCGCTGCTGGCGGAGGATGACTTCGAGAATCTTGACAACTGGGTCGTCCAAATTCAGGACCGATCGGGATTCGCGCCGGCCAAAGTCGCCGCCAGTGGCAATGCCCTGGAATGCCTGGTGCCGGGCTGTGGGTGTACGGTTTGGTTCAAGAAGAAGTTCCCAACGCGCGTGACGATTCGCTACGACGTGCTCTGCCCGACGCCGAAACCGGCGATCAAAGGCGTTCAGCCTCGCGATATCAACAACTTCTGGATGGCCGCCGATCCGGTCGATCCGGACCAGGGGCTGTTCGATTCGACCCGGTACACGGGGAAGTTCAGTTCCTACGACAAGATGCACGGCTACTACGCCAGCACGGGTGGCGGCGGAGCGGTCGCCAATCGGACGACGCGCATGCGGCGGTATCCGCGCGAAGTCGACGGCGAGCCGGCCGAGCACATCGCGCTGAACGACAAGGACGGGAAACCGGGCTATCTGATTACGCCGGACAAGGTGATGACTGTGCAACTGGTGGCCTATGACGACGTGGTTCAGTACATCGTCGACGGCAAGCTGAACTACGAGATCGCCCGCGGCGACCGAATCGAGGTTGAAGGGCGTGACAGCCAAGGCAAGCAGGTAACGCGGAGGGCGGTTTACGACTTGAAGCGTTTTCCGGTTTATCGAGAGGGCTATTTCGGGTTACGCATGGTAGGAACGCACCATGTCTATTCGGCCTTCCGAGTGTATGCCCTGGAGCCCGACGACCGGGCCGGACCGACGTCTCACCTGCCTCAACAGACGAGTTTCCAGCCGACCAAGTGAGTGTCACCTGGGGCCAACCCACGAGGTGAATCATGTTATTGTACGATGCTACGAAGCGAGTCATGGCACCCGGCCACGTATTCGTCGGACCGAAGTGCATCTTTCTCCTGGCCGCGATTTCCTGCTCGACACTACTTGCGCAGACCACGGTCAATGTGTCTACATTGGCCGAATTGCGCAATGCCGTTCAGAAGAGCAATCAGACGATTGTCATGAAGTCGGGGCGCTATTCGCTCGCGGACCTGCCAGGTCGTTCCAGGAACATTCTTTGTTCGGGATCCAATAACACGATTCGCTTGTCGGGGGTCTATGTCAGCGCACCTGTCGGCTGCACGAGCCGAAGCTACATCACGATCTCCGGCGACAACAACACGTTCAAGGGCGGTGAGTTCGAGGACATCTACTCCAGCGGTCTCGAAGAGGTGACGGACTTCAGCGCCTACAATAAGGACCGGGCCACCTTGGCCAAGGGGCTCAAGGGCGCTCCCGTCATGTCGGTCTACGGAGACGACAACACGGTCCTCGGCACGAAGATGACCGTGAGAGGCTCCTTCCCCTACGGCTATGGCAGCATCTACGGCATTGGCTCCGACAACGTCTACGGCCTCGACAAACGTTGTGGCATCCTGATCAAGGGCGAAGACAACACGATCGACGGCTGTGAGATCCAGCAAAGGGCCTTCGGCCACGGGATCTACATGCAGGAACCAGCCGACCGCACCGTGGTCCGCAACACGCTGGTCGAGGGCGCCATGCGCCCGAGCAAGGAACTCTATCTGGAACGAGACCCGGAGGACTTGCCGGCGAGATCCCGATACAGAATGCCCCACAACGAGAACCGGCCCATCCCCAAGGACGTCATGCTGCCACTCTCGGAGGACGGGATCCGGGTGTACACGGGGGGCGGAAGCGTTACCGTGGACAACTGCACCGTCAAGAAGATGCGAGGTGGTGTCCGGCTGTACCTCGCCAGTCGTGCCACGGTGACCAGCTCGACGGCGATCGACTGCGGCCACACGAATTTCAACATGCCTCGTCGCGGCATGATTGTCAACTCGTCCGGGAACTTCGCCTTCGCCCCACTAAGTGATTTTCGATTGTCGAAGTCCGGACAGAAGATCGAACTGACGATCCTCCCGTCGCCTCACGCTGTAGGGCCTCATAATGTCGCGGATATCTTGGGAGATGACCACGACATCGTCTTCCACCGATCCGACGGACCGATCGACACCGACCGCCGTCCGATCGTGGTGACGGGTGACGATTCCACCATCAGGAACGAAACCGAATACCCGATTGTTCTTCAATCGTCAGCCAGTGGAAATACCGTCGTCAGTTTCGGGCCGGTCACGGACCTTGGAACCGGCAACAAGGTGTTACGCTTAGAGCAGCCAAAGAGCAGCGAGGACTGACTGGCGAATGAACCGTGTATCCTGGGATCATCTGGTTGGACCGTCGAGACTAATTCCTGCGAAGAGGAGACCGAAATGAAAACGCTTGCGATTCGTATCCTGTTCCTTGCATGCCTGGCCCCCGCCGCGGTTGCCTTTGGCCAGTCCGCCGCCAGTCCTCTTGATGAACTGCCTTCCTATATCCGCAAGGTCAACGACTGGGGCCAGCGAGCCGACTTCTCACACGACGGCCGGCGCATCCTCTTTATCGAGAAGACTTACGGTGACGCCTTTGAACTGGATCTCGCCACAGGCAGGACCACGCCCGTCACGCATCACTACTACCACGGTGGCTACACCCGCGCACTCTACCTGGCCAACGGCGATATTCTCCTGTCGGGCTGCACTGACTTCGACGCCAACAACCCTGGCGTCAACCGCTACGACAAGGCTGAACTTTGGGTTCTCGACAAATCGCTCACCAAGCCGCCGGTCCGCCTCGGCGCCCCCTGCTTCGAAGGCCCGGCCGTCTCTCGCAAGAACCTGCGCATCGCTTGGACCACAGAGTATAGGCAGTTTCGCGACACCTATGCCAAAGGCGAGCTTCGCATCCATGTTGCCGACATCGTCTACGAAGACGGCACGCAGAGGCTCGCCAAACAGCGTCTGGTTCTCAGCAACATGAACAACAAGTTCTTCGAGAGGCCGATGTCGATCGAAACCCAGAACTTCGTCGCCCCGGAAGAAACCCACATCACGATGTCGGTCTACGGCGCCGGAACGGTCGCGCTGGTAGACCTGGAGACGGGTGAGGTCAACCCCGTCAGTGTAGTCCCGGGCCACCACAATGAGCCCGAGGGCATCTATCCTGACGGAAAACACACACTGGTTGAATCGAGCCGTCAGTTCCTCGGCAAGAAGCTGCGGGGCGCCGTTCAGCATATCGATATCTGGAAACTCTCCCTCGACGGAAACGAGCGTTGGCAGCGCATCACGCATTTCACGGATTACGAGGGCTACAAGTCCTCTAACCCGGTCGTTAGCGACGACGGACGTTACATCGCCTTCCAGATGGCCCGCCGCGGCGATCCCGCCGGCGTTGGACGCGGCCTCTTCCTTCTGGACATCCAAGCCATGGAGGCTGCGAAGAAGTGACCCCAAGCACCGGACGAATAGTACCGGCCGAGTCGACGGACCGTGTTTCGCGATCCGGCGCCGGCGGGCCCAAGGACCGAAAAGACCGGAAAGTCGTCTATCGGTCGCCCTTTAGAAAGAGAGCATCATGCAACAAAGACTTCTCATTCAACTTGTTGTCGTCGCGTGTTCCATATCAGCCACGGCCTTTTCCGCCGAAGCAGAGAAACCCAATGTCGTCATCGTCATCACCGACGATCAGGGCTATGGCGATGTGGCCTTTACCGGCAATCCTGCCATTAAGACTCCCAGCATCGACAAGCTGCGCAGTCAGGGGACGTTGTTGAACAACTTCCACGTCGACCCGACTTGCGCACCGACTCGTTCCGCGCTGATGACCGGCCGCTATTCCGATCGCGTCGGCGTCTGGCACACCGTTCAGGGACGTAACATGCTGCGCCGCCGCGAGATCACCATGGCCGATGTCTTCAGCCAGAACGGCTATGCCACCGGCTTGTTCGGCAAGTGGCATCTGGGCGACTGCTATCCTTATCGACCAGAGGACCGGGGCTTCCAGCGCTGCGTCTACCACAAAGCCGGCGGCGTCGGCCAAGCGCCCGACTACTGGGGCAACGACTATTTCGACGACACCTATATCGTGGGCGGGAAACATCAGCGTTTCGAAGGGTATTGCACCGATGTGTGGTTCAACGAGGGGATGAAGTTCATCAAGAACAATAAGGGCAAGCCGTTCTTTGCTTATATCTCTCTTAACGCGCCGCACAAACCTCTCTATTGCCCAGAGGAATACAGCAAACCCTATGAAAACGACCTGAGGGTTCCTTCTCCCGAGTTCTACGGCATGATCACCAATATCGACGACAATCTTGCGCGACTGATGAACATGCTCGATGACGAGGGCCTGGCCGACAATACGATACTCGTGTTTATGACCGATAACGGCACCGCCAGCGGAGTCATTGCCGGGCGTGGCTACGACGGCGGTATGCGTGGTAGGAAAGGCTCGGAATACGAAGGCGGTCACCGCGTCCCCTTCATTATCCGTTGGCCAAACGGAAATATCGAAGCCGGAAAATCCGTCGAGCATCTGACTGCACACATCGACATCCTTCCAACCTTCGTCAACCTCTGCGGGCTAGAGGCACCGGATGTCGCATTTGATGGAAGCGACATCAGCGACCTGCTGCACACTGATGGCAAAGATTGGCCCGACCGCGCGATTGTCGTCGAATCGCAGCGCGTGGTCGATCCGATCAAGTGGCGTAAGTGTTCCGTGATGACTGACCGCTGGCGCCTGGTCAACGGCAAGGAACTCTACGATCTGAAGGCCGATCCCAAGCAGACGAACGACATTGCCGCCCAGCATCCGGAAGTCTTCGGGCGTTTGCGTGGCGAGTACAACAAGTTCTGGGATGACGTATCCCGGGACCACGACCTGACCAGCTACATGGTCATCGGCTCCGACCGGTCGCCCGTTGTTTCTCTCTCCTCGCACGATTGGCTGATCGACAAGCTCCCGCCGTGGAATCAGGGGCACATCGTCAGCGGCGCCGTCGCCGAGGAGTCGTTCTGGGCCATCGAGGTCGAGCAGTCGGGCGTCTACGAAATCTCGTTGCGCCGCTGGCCGGTCGAAGCGGACAAGGGCATCAACGACGGCACCTACGGCAAGGCCTTTAACTACGAGAAGGCGCGGCTGCGCATCGGCGACGTCGACGAGACCAAGGTCATTCCCGAGGGAGCCAAGGAGGTCACGTTCAGGGTGACGTTGAAGAAGGGGCTCGCCCAACTTGCCCCGGTTTTTATCGGGCCCGGTCTGACGGCCACGCCGTACTACGCCTACGTAACGCACAAGCCGACGCCCGGCTGGCAGACCCCGCAGGGGATGGGCATCCCGGTCTACGATCCGACCTATGGCCGGGTGCCTCCGCAGAGGAGGAGATAGCCAGGAAATGAAGCGCCTGATGATTGTGCTGTTGGTCATGATGAGCGGGGCTGTGTGCCGTGCCGCAGAGACGAAAGCGGACTTCTATGTTGCCACCAATGGCTCCGACAGTTGGTCGGGCACGCTGGCGACCCCCAACGTTCAGAAGAGCGACGGCCCCTTCGCGACGCTGGAGCGAGCGCGCGATGCGGTTCGGAATTTGAAGAAGAGCAAGTCGACCGACATCGTTGTGCTGGTCCGCGAGGGGACCTATCAACTGACCAGCACGGTTGTGTTCGGCCTGGAGGATTCGGGCGTAGGTGATTCGACGATCACGTATGCCGCCTATCCCGGCGAGACACCCGTATTCAGTTCGGGACGGGAAATCAAGGGCTGGCACAAAGTCACCGCTGAACTGCCGAGTTTGCCCGAGGTTGCACAGGGCAAGCTAATGGTCGCGAATGTCTCTGGCCGGTTCCTGACCCTCTACGATGCCGAGG
>Ga0180437_10005825_pt1 | contig 16719 bp, 25 predicted proteins | sample SS_ome_4_FD_132410 | JGI IMG/M metagenome (GOLD analysis project Ga0180437, IMG submission 132410) | Hypersaline lake sediment archaeal communities from the Salton Sea, California, USA - SS_3_D_1 metaG | ecosystem: Environmental > Aquatic > Non-marine Saline and Alkaline > Hypersaline >... | reverse complement strand
CGTTATAATTGCGAGGGATTCTTTTCGATGCAGATCGAAATCGCTGGTGCCGGTAACGTGACCTTGACATATTCATTGTCAAATGATGGCACGAATTACATCACGCCGTCAGGAACAGCAGCACTATTTACAGCTTTTGGCGCATCGAGCGGTGAAAGTTCAGATGGTAAAAGCTTGATATCTTTCGATCCTCCGTTGTCAAGGTACATCAAGTTTATCGCGACCGAACAGAACGCCGGCGCGATTACGTCGCTAAGTTGTCACCTTGCAATTCAGTAATTAGTAACTATCTAAAATTATTGGAGATCTAAATGGATACAAGAAATCGAAGAATGGGTCCATGGGATTCGCTTACATTTCTCACAGACTCTATCACAGCATTGGAGGATACTTATGTCAAAGCTATCTGGTTTGAATCGATTAGCTCAGGAACAAGTGGAACATTTTCGGCGCCGACAGGAGGCACCATCGTCCTCAACGAATGGGCTGCAGGCGTCGATGCACTTGTATCAGGCATCGACTCCGGAGTCCCTACTTTTGAACCTGTCCTTGACACTGAAGGCGTGCAAGTTTCAGCTACACTTGACACAAGCGGTAATTGGACTTTATCTGGGGTACCGGTTAACGGATACCCTGTTTCCATCATTTACGCCTACACTGTTAAATTTACTGACTTCGACTTCAGCAAAACTCTCAACCCTGCTATGGTCGAAGGCCCAATTACTGTTAAATATCTTGGGGATGTAACGGACGACATTACCGGCTTTACCGACCAGGGAAGAACCGAGGTCACTTTTTCGGTTGCAGATACAACCGGAGTTGTTACCGTCGAACCTACTGGTGATCAATTCAGCGTATGGGTAAAGGGCCGGGAGTTCATATTCACAGAGGCAACAACAACGACCCTCGACAAAACAGAGGGCGTTCATATTGTTTACTTTGACAGTACCGGTACGCTTCAGTCGGGAACGTCAGGAATAGATGACCTGATTGAGTCGAACGGTTTTGTCTGTTATGTCTACTGGGATGCATCTTCAAACGTAGCCCTCGCACTGGGGGATGAGCGCCACGGCGTTTCTATGTCCGGAAAAACCCACCACTATTTACATGATACCGTTGGGGCAAAGTACGGAAGCGGCCTTGCCATTGCCGACGTGGATGCAGATGCCAGCGGCGATGACAACACAAGTGCATATTTCTCTATTTCGGATGGCGTTATATTTGATGAGGATCTCGAGATCAGCACGTCAACCTCATCACAGACTCTTACACTGCCGGCACAAATCCCGGTATGGTACATGGAGGGCGCAACCGGAACCTGGAGGAAGGATACTGCAGACGATTATCCTGTCAAAAATTTTGTCGGTGGAAGTTCTCTTTTAGCATACAACCTTGACACCGCTGGTACCTGGAGCCAGGCCGAGGTTACTAATAACGCCTTTGTTTTATGTCACATTTTCTGCACGAATGACACTAATGACCCAGTCATTGCAGTCCAGGGGCAGTCGGAATACTTAACTATTGTTGCCGCAAGGGCTGCCGTCGAAACGGAAATAGCAAACCTAAGAACAGACGGATTGCCAGTCCTGGAATTTGTCCCTCTGTACACTTTAATATACCAAACCTCAACCGGATACTCAAACGATGTTAAGGGAAGGATACGCACCGACGGTGACGGGAATTCCTATATCGACTGGAGGGGTAATATTCTTGTCGGTTCAGGCGGGGCGCCTACAGACCACGAGGCCCTTTCCGGGCTCCTGGGTGGTGCATCTAATGACCACTATCATTTGACAAGCGCACAGCACACAGACCTGACGGACGGTGGTGAGTCTACACTACATTATCACGACAGCTTGAAGGACGGCGACCAAATCGGCGCTGTCTATGCAACCGGTGGTGAGTGCCAGTTAAACTATGGTGGGGTGGTTGCCATGAAGACGGCGGCTACTGGTATCGATGTCTATGACACTGATGGATCCCAGCCTCAAGTTATTCTTTATAGTAGTAGCGCTTCTTACCTGGCAGTAATCAAAGCGAACTCTGACGACTTAGAAATAAAAAACCGAGTCAACGGTGGAAGTATGGAATTTACTTGCGACACCTCGGGAGGAGTGGATACTCGACTCATGTATCTTGATCCTGACGTATCATCAAAAATTTATCACAAGGGGTCACTGTCCCTTGCAACAAGGGCTGACGGAATTGGCGTTTACGACAATTCTGGGGATGATCCATCAATCTCTATGTTTGATTCATCCTTGAATGAGATGTTCAACTTTGGTGCGGCTGGAACCTCCGATTTATACATTAGAAATTTTAAAGAGCCAGGTGATATATGGCTCGGGGCAGAGAATGCAGATGGCACAATTTACTGGGTTGGATTAAATCCGACTGTACCAGACTTCGCGCCGAGTCCAGACAGCGCCGTTAACCTTGGCAAATCAAGCGTATGCTGGTTAAACGTGTATGCCGATGCTGGAGTCACCAGTTGTTCAGATGAGAAGTACAAGAAAGATATACAGGTAACCCAGCTTGGTTTAGCATTTCTTAATGACCTTGTCCCGGTAGCATTTAAGTTCAGGAAAGATGGGAAGAGGCCGAAGAATCATGATAGAGTATATCAGGGATTTCTCGCGAATGAGGTCGAGGCGGTGTTACAGGACCACGGCCATACATACCAGGACTTTGGTGGACTTGAGGAATCTTTTGATGAAGACAATGACAGGTGGCTCGGTCTAAAGTATGAGCAGTTTGTTGCGCCGATTATCATGGGTATCCAGGAATTGACGACAAGGATGGAGGATGTAGAGGCATTAGCCAATACCCTCTATACACAATCTCAATACCTAACAGAGCAGAACAATTTAAAAGATCAAAGGATAGCAGATCTCGAGGCGCAGGCAGCAGACTTTGAAAAAAGGATAGGAGACATCGAAAAGACAGCGTCGCCTGAAAAAAAATAAAACCTGGGAGGGTAACAATGGAAGAGACGAAGAAAATTATTAATATGATTATTTCTCAATTTCAGCAGGCGGAGGTAGGGAATAAGGTAACCGAAAACAATATGATGGGCCTCCAAATGAAAATCATGATGGCTCTTGACGGCAAGTTGAAGCTTGCAGATAGACCGGAGGATCCAGATAGCAAGGAGTAAGTTGTGGATATCTCAAGAGAAACATTCAAGGAGTCTGATAGGGACACGCAGAACTTGATTCTATTCGACACTATCCTTGGGGTATATAAAAAATTAGACGACTTTAATTCTGTATGTGATCAAAAACATACACTTATTGATGACAAGATACGAAAGTCCGGACGATGGAATAAGGCCTCCGCCGCTGGTGGTGGAATAGTTGGTGGATTCTTGGCTGCCATTGGATCCAGGATGTTTGGGCTCTAATATCGAAGGGGGAGAAGCATGTCTTTTTTAGCTAAATTAGGTACCGTCTTTGGCGGAAATATGGTCGAGTCGATAGGCCGAGGCGTTGGGAGTCTTATGTCCAGGCTCGGATTCACAGTAAAAATGTCAGAGGCGGAGAAGGTCGACAAAACAATAGAGCTCATCCGGGCAACCAACGAGACCGATAAGCTTGACGCAGAGGACCTGAAGAGCGCCAGGGAAATGGCCATGGTCCAGATGAGGACACAGCAGGCCTCCTGGATAGTTCGCCAGATGAACGGCGCCCTGAGGCCTTTCGCCGGCTGGATAGCACTGATATACCTGACAGAAAAAATGTGGGGTCCACTACTGGCTCAATATACCTCGGTTACGTGGTTTGGAATAGAGCGGGATCCGATCATAGACTTTTGTATGACCGGGATCCTCGCTTTCTTTTTTGGATTCAGACAGCGTGCCAAAGAGAAGTCTGTCCAGAACTTTCAATAGATGGCAGGGTCGAAACAGAAATTCATAACGCCTTTTGGAAGTTCAAGGACCTCTCTATAATTCCTGAATCTCACAATGGTCCCTGCAAGTGAAGCGTACTTGTCTCTCCCGGATAGTTCCGATATATCGATTATCGGGATATCGATGTCGGTAGGCTCGACTTGATTATATGTCTTATCGATCATAAAAACAAGCTTCCCTCTATTTGCAAGATCTATGCACGTTCGCCGGCGATCCTCGAATACAATATTATATCCCTGGAGATATCTGAATTTATCCGAAGTGGAAACAACATCTATTGAGAAATCGATATCCGGAAAAATCCTTCCGAGTGTCATCGAAGTAGCATTGTGTATCAGGGCGCCCAGTGGACGAGCAGTAACAATCTTGATTACCTCGGATCCATCTCCGTAAACAAGGTTCAAGAAGTCTGACACGTAATCATCGACCGGACCCATTAGGTCCCACTTTTCCACGAATAGTCGATAAAAAAACAGATCCCACTGAAAGTCTACCGGTGGCTCATTTCCTTCAACATAGTTAATCTCATATTCAGAAATATCATCCCGGTCGACGGTATATCCGATCCTATCAAGTTCATCAAATATCAGTTCGTGGGAATCGATCAATGTTCCGTCAAGGTCAAATGCTGCGAATATCATGATGCCACTTCCTTTCGGTATGGCGGATTTTTATATGCGACAATCGGCCGAAGTTGAAACGGCAGGCTTGCATATATTCCGTCATTCCTTCGTGAAAAAGTTAGGTTTGTATAGACGAATCGACCGTTAAGATAGGTCCTCAATTCACGGTGTTCATCCTTGAGCCTCTCCCGATAATCCTGGAAAGACTCATCCGGACGTCTCTTTCCTGATGCCATAATTTAATCCTCCTCATACGGTAGTTGATTTTCAGTTTCCCATGCCCGGACTTCTGAGTCGAACGTCTTTACAAAATAGTCCTTCATCTCATCAGTCTGATATGGTTGCGACGAATCATATCCAATTTTATCGGCAACCTTGGCGGCCATCTTTGGATAAGATGCATAGAGTTGCGTGATATATGATCCCTGCTCGAGAGACGTCAATCCATTGGACTGTTTGGGCTCTTTGTCCTCGAGAATGGATCTTGACGTGTCGAGCTCAGGCTCTTTCTTCTCAGGCTCACCGAATATAAACGGGAAGCACAGGCCGGCCGCATCGTTATTGACCTTCAGCCGGTCATACTTTTCAACGGCTGCGTCATATTCTGCGCGGTCCTTTTTGAACTCTGAAGCATTCTTGATAATGAATGCGTTAAATTGCTTCCAGTTTAGATTAACCCATTTTTTTCTGAAGTCGCTATATTCAGGCTTCGATGTTTTCTTTGGCTCAACCTTTGGCTCCTCTTTCGGATCCTCTGCAGGCGCCTGGTCAGCTTCCTTGTCCTTCGCATCAAACTCTTCGATCAACTCAACAAGGCTTTCGATATCGTCAACAATTATTTCATAGATATCAAGCTTTGTTTTGTCTTTGTTGCATTCAACCAGATGATCGATCACCCTGTTAAACTGAGCGACGTTGGTACCCTCAGGAAGCTTCATAAAAATGTCTGCCTGGAGCCTTCGCTGTCTGGAGAGGTCATCGGTATTGTTTGATGTCTCGAGCTTCTTTGCTTTCGCCACTTCATCCTTAGCCCTCGCGTACTCCTGGCTTTTATCGACCGAGGGCTCATTAGGGCGGGGCTCACCGTCAGGTTCATCCAGACCGATCAACTTATCGAATGCACGCTGAAAATGTTCTTTCTGATCCAGGATTGCTCTGTAGACAAAGTTTTCGTCCTTACCCTCATTTTTCTTTAAGGTATTGGAAACAAAGACCTTTATACCCTGGACCAGAGTTTCTTTGTCCTCTCCCTTGTAGGTAGAGACAATGTAATCCCAGACCTGGCGCTTCAGTGATACACCGTTGTCCTCACGTTTTTGGCTTTGTTCTTTGGCAGACCTGTTAACCGATTCGTCCGGCTCACTGTCCGTCTCGTCGGTACCCTTTCTGGATCCGGATATATGAGACATCTCTTCTGCGCCGGTATACTCGACACCATACCCAGCGAAGCGAAGAGCCCTTGCAATGGCCCTTGTCTCTGCCAGTTCGAGGATGGCCGGATATATCAGGGCGTCACGGCTTTTGGAGGCCATACCTATTCCACTGAAAACAGATCCATTAACCATTGCGCTTGCCTTGACAACGGCAACATTGTCCTCGTATTTAATAATCTCGGTTGACACCCCGGACGCCTGGTACTTATTTTCCGCGGCATCCTCATGAAATAAGCGCAGCCGGCCGCCTACCTGCGGAAACTTTTTAACGATGTTCTGACGTTTTTTCTTGTCATATCGCTCGATTAAAGTTATTTCTTCATCTTTAAAATCATTTCTCATTTGTAACCTCCAGAATTTATTTGATATTTGATTATCCACGAAGGGTCATGTCGGCCTCTTCCCTGATATCAAAACCGGGGATCTTATGGATTCCGGCCTTGACGTCCGCCTTAACCAGCTTCCAGTCGACTGCAAGGTATTTCGCCGGGACCTTCGTGATATCTTCCAGGTACGGAACATAAACAGATTTATACGAAGCGGAGCTACCTTCGAACGTGTCAACCTTCCCGGCAGCAGGCTTAACAACAACATCTTTTGTTGTCTTCAGGCCGGCGAGCTTTGTTTTTTTCTTGGCCTCTTCCGCTTCTTGCTTTGCCTTCAGGGCCTCGGCTTCGCGCTGTTCCTGGAGAAGCTTGGTGCGATACTTTTTGCATTTTGACTTTTCAGCCTTCTCTATTGTGTTGAGCCTTTTTTGAACTGGCCGGACAATTGAGTCAAGCTCTTTACCGAAATCAAGATAAGGCCGCTTTGCGTCGAGCCTGGCTTTGTCGATGGAGTTGTTAAGCTTCTTCACGAAGCCGGCAAGCTCAATTGATTGGGCCTCTGACGGAGCACCCTGGACACGCAGGCTTTTTGATTCTTCCTCGAAGTTAACGATCTCGTCCTCGAAAGCTTCCATTAAATCCCTGAACAGTTCAGGATTGAAAGACTTCCCGACTTTTTGAATGGTTTTTTTGATGATCTCGTTGTTTGATGCCATGATTCCCCCCAGTATGTTAAAGTATTATTGAGTAATTAATCACATTATACCACACTTTGAAGCAAAGTAGCCTTAATAATTATCTTTTAAATATATTGTATAATTCAAGCTGGTTGCGAAACAATCGTTCACATTCATTAACATCGTAATCATTGATCAGTGGATTCTTGTCCTCTTCCCTCCGCAATCTGATGATCATGCACTTCTCGACACTGATACCTTTCGTGTTCTTTAATAGGATAGAATATCCTCCGAGTTGAATCGGCCAATACTTCGCAATGGCAACCGATGTTTTCCAGTCACCGAGAGTCAAGAGTCCATCAGCGTCAATGAATATTATATCAGGCTGCCCACAAAATCGTAATTCATCGCAGGCCATTCTCTCCTCGCTCAGTACAACTTTCTGGATCCTCGGCTCGAATTTAAGGAACGAACGAAAATAAACATCATATTGAGTATCATAATCAGGTAAGAAATCATAATTGATATGAGCGGCAACCCGCTGATGAACATGGTCACCCCGGCGCCTATGCTCATCCTTGAACCATCTTTTATCGAGCCATGGGTCAATGATATTTGTGACCGATGGATAACCTGTTTCGTTGCTATACTTTTCCATTCAGATACCTTCCGGACAGCTTAAACTTTTCGCACTTGTCCCCGAGCTCTTTAGCCTCGCCGGACCTAACGCATTTGTGGTTTTTATTAACATCGTCCCAGATATGGTGAGAGCACCAGGCACAATTTTTACCGTCCTTATAAAATTTTTTCATTTTTCTATTGACTCCGGTTTAAAGTTATGAGATTATGTATACATGAACGACGCAATAAAATCATTTAATAAACTTATTATACCACAAAAAAAATCAAAGTAGCCCTTGACAAGGCAAAAAACATTTGATAGAATGTATTTAAACACTCAAACAAAGGAGAAAAAAATGAGCGAAAAAAAAGTCTGGACAATTCAAAATGTAAATGATGAGGATCAGTTGATTGGAGTATTCGAATCAAAGGCAGAGGCGTTGAGAAGCATTGCCCTATGGTCATCTCTTGGGGAAAAAATTATTTACACGGTCAAGACAGACCTGGACCTTGCGCTTCAACATGATGCCAACTCCACTATTTTAGTCGAATTGAATCCTGAAGAAAATCGCGGAGAAGGAATAAGGGTATTGCACGTATCGCAGTGCAATTTAAACAACGGCGCCGGACTTTGTATTTTAAGATAAAACTTTAAGGGAGGGTATATAAATGTCTAAAGAATATAAAGTTACTACACTTCAGGAAGACGTTGACGACATAGTGGCCGGCATTTTTGCAATCCAGGAAGCGGATGAGAGGGAGAAGGCAGAGGCCGCCGAGTATATGGAATGTGTTGACATACCGTGTAATTATAGAGGGGCATCAGCGGGTTGTGACCGAACCTTATCTGAGATAGCCGATGAGGTCGGCCTGGGTGACTCTTCCTTTCCGAAACAAAATGTAAACAAGATCCTCAATCGAGCCGTCAAGAAGTTTACCAAAAACTTTTACTTGATGGCTATCATTCATTCTGCGGCAGTTCGCGGCTTCTCCTGCGATGATGCCATGGATATCGCTCAAAAGTCCTGTGATGCCGAGATAGATTCCGGCAAGACGCCAGAGGAAATTTTAAGGGAGGTAGCAGATGTCAAAGCCGAAACCGATTTTTGTGGGAGTATTGACCAAAGAATCAGAAGAAGCGGACACGTCGATCGTTCTGGATTCTAATAGTCAAAAGGCATTTAATGAGCACGCCAAAAAATTCAAGAAAGGCGAGAAAGTAAAATTCTCGATTAGCAGATTGACAAAGAAAAAGATCAGATCAGTTGAACAGAATAATTATTACTGGGGATGCGTCATTAAGATCCTCGCCGATGACCTCGGATATGTTGGGCCGAACGAGAAAGAGATCCTGCACGAAGAGCTCAAGGCGATGTTTCTGGTTAAGCGCGGCAAGCTTGGCGTACCCTACGTCGAAAAAACATCAGCATTAGGAACGGATCTATTCGAAAGATACCTGCAGGCGATCCGGGACTGGGCCGACGAATTCCAGAATATCAAGATCCCATTGCCGAATGAGGTAGAAAGTTCAGATACTTACACAAGAATCTAAAGGGGGAACTTTAAGGATGGGTACTCAAACAGCTTCTTTAACTTACGATTTACTGCAGTTGATAAGCGATGATGACTTTGCTTCATTGGTACAACTTTCTGAATGGTCTCAGCAAGATATCGAAGAAACCTTAAAGCTTATCATTAAGGTTGGTATGGATTCGATGGATTCAATTCGCTCGGCGATTGTTAAAGAGAAAAGAGAAAAAGAAAGTAACCAAAGAAAAAGAGAAAAGAGAAATATAAAAAATAATTTATTATATAATATTAAAGAGCAGAAAGATATCTCAGTAAATTATAATACAAATAATTTATCCCGCGATCCTAATCCAGAGCCCAAAAAATACGCCACTTCAATACCGAAGCGATGGGTTGACGACCGGGACAAGGGACGCATCACTGACTCGAAGTTGATCCAGTATGCGACCTCCAAAGGTTACGACTCGCATCGCATGAAGGAAGTATATTTCAGCTTCGTCGATCACAATCTTGCCAAAGGGAAAAAGTTTAAAGACTGGGTCCGGGCGTTTTACACCTGGATCAGGAATGATATAAAATTCCATGGGCCTCCGACTAAAGAGGCTACTTTGCCTGGAAGTGTGTTAAAATCGTACAAAACGCTCAACCCTGAAGAGGTATTTTAACCATGACCCAGATCACAGACAAGCCAATGCCAAACGATGAGAATCTCGAAGAGTCGATACTGTCAACTTGTTTCGTTGCCGGCGACGACCTGGTCGAGATTCTCGACCTCATTGAACCTGATTACTTCTACAAGACAGCTTACAAGATAATCTTTCAGGCGATAGTTGACATATCCTTCAAGGCGAGATCGGTCGATCTTGTTTCAGTTGTTACGAGGCTGACCGACAAGAAGCTTCTCGAGAAAGCCGGGGGCGCCCTAAAGATATCTCAGATAGTCGACGCTCCAATAGCGGTTGATATTGAATATTCCTGCAAGAAACTCGAAGAGAAATTTCTATACCGCAAGGCGATCGAATACTGCTATGCCACAATCAAAAAATGTCAGCTTGGCCAGGATGAATTTGACGATGTTATTGATTACTTTGTTGATTCATCCCACAAGATTGCAGACGGGACCAAGGCCGGGGATCCTGTGATCAAGATGCAGGATGCCGTATTGGCCGCTGTGGATGTCTATGAAGATAGATTTAAAAACAAAAAAATAGTCACCGGTGTACCATCCGGAATTCACGACCTCGACTACATGACATCCGGCTTTCAGCCTGGGGACTTCACATTAATCGCAGCCAGGCCGGCAATGGGGAAAACAGCTTTCGCTTTAAACATTATCCGGAACAATGCCAAGAAGAAAATCGGCGGACTATTTCATTCGCTCGAGATGCCGGTACAGCAGTTGATGGACCGGTGGGTCGCGATGGAAACAAGAATAAACGGGATGAAGGTCAGGGTCGGTGATTTCACGAAAGACGAATTCGCAAAGGTGACCGATGCCGTTCAAAGCTTTTATGACCTGCCAATATTCATCGATGACCGTGGCGGCCTGAAGTTCTCTGAGATCCGGAAAACTATTCGCCGGCAGGTAAAGATCCATCCTGAAATCAAATATGTCATTATCGACCATATCCAGCTTGTCCATGGCAACAACCCGGACAACCGGAACAACGAGCTTGATGAGATCTCAATGGGATTCAAAACCCTGGCAAAGGAATTAAGGATAGCGATCATAGGCCTCGCTCAGTTAAATCGTGGGCTTGAAAACAGGAACAATCCATTCAAGCGGCCGAAGCTTTCCGACCTCCGGGACAGCGGCACCCTCGAGCAGAATACTGACAACGTGATATTTATTTATCGCCCTGCGGTCTATGGCGACAATCTTAATCCAGAAAATCCAGAAGAGCAGGTCGAGATCAATGAGTCTGACTGCGAACTGATAATAGCTAAACAGCGCAATGGGATGAACGGTAAGGTGCGATGTAACTTTTTTGATAAAATCCAGACATTTACGAGTCAGATGAAATCTTCACCTGACGAACTATATGTCAAGAAAAATGAGGAGAAAAAGCATGAGCATGAATAAAACCGAAATGATTTTAAAGGCTTACAAAGAAGATAAACATTTTAACCGTGGTGAATTCTCAGATGAGCACGACATTAATCGATGTTTCATATCCGAGGTTATTGGTAGGTACAAGAAATCCGCTGGCTTAAAAAACAAAGTGAAATTCCAGGGGGCGGATCCCGGGAGTGAGAAGGAATCGAAACAAATGGCGAAGATCACCGAGACCATGGATTCAATCCAGGTTGAGACGCAGGGCAAGGATATCCGGACGGCCGACGGCGCCCTCGAGTACTGCGGAGTCGATACGGACAAATGGGTCATCACGAAGAAAATAGTTAACTTTTGGGATCAGTCAAAAGATCAGCGGAACTGGCAGGTCAAGGTATGGTTGTCCCCTAAGGAAGAGAGCTCGGTCGAGGAAACAATCGACAGACTCATGGAGCGCATGCCGGAATTCAAATATAGCAAATTTGAACCTAAGTCGGTGGCGAGCGGCTGGGACAACTCCGGGAACATGGCGGTGATTGCAAACCTGGACGCTCACCTGGGCAAGTTAGCTTGGGATGCCGAGACCGGACAGGGCGATTATGATCTCAATATCGCAATAGATGATTATAATCACGTAACCGAAACGAACCTCCAGCGATGCGCAATGTTTAAGCCAGAAAGGATCATGTTCGTAATTGGGCAGGACTTAATGCACGTCGAGAACATGGAAGGCGTGACCCCGAAAGGAAAGAACGTCCTTGATACAGATACCAGGCTGCCCAAGCTTCAGGATGCCGCGATAGATATCACGATCCAGAGCATAATGAAATGTCGAGCGTTGGCGCCAGTAGAGGTTATCCTCGTCCAGGGAAACCATGATCAGACGTCCTCTTTATGGCTTGCCAAAGTTATCAAGGCGTGGTTCAGAAATGATAAACACGTAACGGTTGACGACACTCCCCGGCTGCGCAAGGCCCGGAGGTGGGGCAAATGCTTTATCGGCATGGCCCATGAAGTTATGCCGTCGAAGATGCCGTTCCAAGTTGCTGAATTTGCAGTACAATTCAAAGAGGATTGGGCTAAGTCAGAATATTATGAATGCCTATTCGGACACAAGCACAAGAAGAATGAATATCGCGTTGGCAGCCAGGCGACTCACGGCACAATGTTATTTAGACAGTTGACCGCATTAAGCCCGATCGACTTCTGGCACTATGAAAATCTATTTGTCGATGCCGTCCCCGGTGGCGAGGCCCTTGTCTACAACAAGACAACCGGCTGCATCGCAAACTTTACTGAGTGGTGCTTTCACAAAAAATCAAAATAAGCAGGCTACTTTGCTCCGGGTTGTGGTATAATGTCTTTAAGCCAAACGGAGGATCGACATGGATAAAGACACTGTAATTCTACAATGCGAATCATGCCTGGACAAAACCGAAAGGCCGAGACTTAATTTATTCAATGGCCATTATCATTCCGATAGTGCCGAGTATGTTTGTGAAAAATGCCGTGGACACGTCCATGACGTAACGCATCGTGCCGGCGCTGTTTGTGCATCAGATATGGTTCTTTGTGATATACAAGAGGATTTTATATCACCAGAATCACTACAACCGTGGAAAATATGGAAGGTTAACTCCAACTCAAGGGTTGGGAAACTCTAACAGGAGGAACACAATGAAAAACAAACTTTTTTCAATCTTAACAGCAGTTTGCATCACAATCGGCCTGGCAGCATTTTCAATGGCCGATGAGCCGGACGTTTTGCCAGATGGGCAACGTGCCTGCTACAATCAACCGGCAGTGGTTAACGAGATGCGTCTCGTGGTCGATGGATCAGATCCGCTGGTAAATCCGGATACCCACGCACTCAACACCGAGAGTGCAGGCAAAGTATCCAACATGATGTACATCACTCCGAAAACGGTTGTTTTCAATCTTTTCTCAGGGATCTCGACAAGGGACTTTATCAACCTGAAAGACGATCTCAAGAAGCTTGAAGATTATACCGACAAAAGAGACGTCACGATGAACATCAATAGCCCGGGCGGATCCGCCTTTGATGGCCTTGCAATCGCCGGCTTGATCAAAGAGTACCGTGATAAGGGCTGGACAATTCGAGCTCACGCATACAGCATGGTAGCCAGCGCAGCCGTTCCGATCTATTCTGTATGCCGGCCGAGAGTTATAAATCCGGAGACCACGCTCATGGTTCACCAGGCGGCTATATGGAAATGGCCTGGACGAGAAACATCAGCGGATATCAAGTCCCAGGATGCCATGATGGATATGTTGGGGACAAGATATATTAACTTGCTGGTTGAAAATTCCAATCTGTCCGCTGAAGAATGGAAGAAAAAAATCGACAAGACAACATGGTTCACGCCTACGGAGGCCGAGGCCTGGGGTATGGTCGACTAATCTAAAAGACCCGCATGTCAGGGGTGACGGGGAGGGCGGCTATAGACGCACCCGAGAACGACTCCCTGCGGGTCTCCATGCAGTTGTCTAAACCAAGGGGGTTGACCGAGTTGTCAACTCCCTTGATTTATGCAACAGGAGGTAGTTAGAATGAGCAGTTTTACAACACCGTTAATGCTTGAATATTTAGATGGGACCATATGGCGCCTGTCTAAACCATTCATCTATTATTCAGATCTTTGCGGAGAGGAAAAGCGGGAATGGATCCGGGTGCCTATGGGATTCATTACGGATTTTGCAAGCATACCGCAGATCCTCTGGATAATCGAGAGGCCCACAGGACTCCATGGCAAGGCCGCCGTCCTTCACGACTGGCTATATCAAAATGGCTTGTACACAAGGAAGGTTTGTGATATGATATTCAGAGAAGCGATGGAGGTCTCAGGGGTGGAACCCTGGCGCCGGGAAGCGATGTATTATGCTGTTAGAACTTTTTCTTCAAAATATTATAAAAAAAAGCTTGACAGCACTGAAATTGTTTAGTAAGATTAGAGTTAAATCAACGGGTCACTGTCAGTCAAGTCTGTTATAAATCCTGATGGCCTATAGCCGGTAGGAGCCCGGAGTAAACATCCGAACCATACCCGCTGATTTAAAAAGGGCGCTCCAGTAGCATCCTGGTTCGACAGCCTCTTTGCCGAGGGGCAAGCATGGTATTGAATCACATATCACGACGGCCGGCAAGCCTGACTGATGAGTGATCGGCACAATACTGAATCGGGTTGTAAGGGAAGCCATTGACCGGCATGGGGTGACGGAAAAGCCCTCCGCTCAACCATGTTCGATAGGTCTGCAGGTTCGAAGCCTGCCTGGAGCACATAAAAAAAATACTTGACATTCAAATTTAATGATATATAATTAAACCATGAAGCGGAAAAAAATTCATAATAAAAAGCAGTCGGAACAGAAAAGCATATTCAGAATACCGACCGCCAAACCTACCGACTGGCACCGGGACAAGTCGAAATATACCAGGCGCCAAAAATACAGGGAGGATTACAATGGATAATGAAAAAATCAAAAGGGCCAGGGAAGAGGCGATTTATAAGATCGGCGAGCTTATCGATAACGATGACTTTGGCGGCATGACCACCGGAATGTGTAAGGTTCTCGGAATTAGCATGGACCAATTTTTGATCTATGCCCAGATGCCGGCGCACAATCAGAGGAACATAATCGTCTCTTTGTGGGAACAACTTTCTAAAGAACTTTATTCCTAATAATAACGGGGGACAAAATGATTAATATAGCCACAATCCAAACAAGCTATCCCAAAGAACTCGACCAGTTTATAAATGAATTCTACAGTAAATACGACGATGTCGAGGTTATTGCCTATAAAACAAATCATGACGGCACCGGGAAGCACGGCAAAATTTATATTACCGTCACGTTAAAGGGTGAAATATCCGAATGGGGAGAATTAAAATGTACCGAGAAATTTTAACGACACCGGCTGAGAGAGAGTACCGAGCCCTCAAAGAGCGAATCAAGAGAGAGGCGGAGCTACTGGATGAGCTTGGAAGGGAGAGAGAGGCTCTGGAGCTCGAGGAGATATATAAAATCATGCATGGGGAAACCGACTAATGCCGAAAGCTAAACAAAAAAAGAAAGTTAAGTCGAAGCCTGCCTGGGCCAGGTCCGAGAAAACTGAGGACTATATCGCATATATCGAGGACGATAAGACTAAAGTATTGGCATTGCCAGAGCACAATTATCTTGAAATGAAAGCCTTGTGCGAAAGCTGCGGTCTAACCGTCCTCGGTGTATTTGTATCAACAAATCAAGTACTTGCAAGGCAGTACGCAGACTCAGTATTGAGAAAGGATTAATTATGAAGGATGAAATCGTAATCGAGAAGTGTATCCATCAGATCAACAGGCCTAACGCCTGCACTACGACCGGATTCAACCAGGATGGTCGAGGTGACTGCAGGGTATGTGAGCCGCATCCGGATAATAAATATTGCACCCACTTTCATCCTGTTAAATTTTCTTGTGATATATAGGCTACTTTGCTCCAGCTTGTGATATAATGTATTTAAAAGCTTGGGGAGAATGAGACTATGCTCGAATCAATATTCTATTTATCACTTTTAGGGGTTGCAAGTTTTTTTCAAAATATGATGTTCACGCTGGTATCCAGATCGAGAAATTCAGCGGATCCAGCGTATCATCGTAAGTGTGCCTGGGGGTCAAATGGCATATGGTTTATCTGCCAGATCCTCATAGTTAAAAACGTATGGGCTTCGATTCACAATGGGAATTGGACCTATGCTATCATTGCCGGCGTGATCTATTCCTTATCGACAACCGAGGGATCCGTTATGATGATGAAACGGCTTCTCAAGACCGAGAAAGGTATTAGACGGGTCGGCGCAAAAATAAACTCAGAGGAGAAATAATATCATGAACACTTTCAATGAAGTAACAGGAATTTTTTGTCTTGGCCAGGATCCGGATCTTAGGTATACTCCGAGCGGCGTTGCCGTGGCGAGCTTTTCCGGCGCCTCAAATCACAGCTACAAGAAAGACGGTGAATGGGAGCAGGAAACCGAGTGGACGAATTTTACCGTCTGGTCGAAACAGGCCGAGCGTGTTGGCGAAATGCTCAAAAAGGGTAGCCTGGTATATATTGCCGGCCGCCTGAAAACCGATAAGTGGGAAGACAAAGAGGGGAACACCCGCTATTCGACCAAGGTTATTGTCAGGAAGATCGAATTCCTTGCCAATTACAACAAGCCCGAGGGTGGATATCAACCGAAGGACGAGGACGTCCCCGGTGATTACAATCGCCAGAGCCCTGCAGCATCAAATTCAGTTGACGATGATATTCCTTTCTAAGGTGCTGAAATGATTAAGGTTCCAAATATGACATTGGCAATCGATCCCGGCCCGAAAGAGTCGGGATGGGTTGTTATAACCGACGACTTCAAACCGGTCATGTTCGACAAGGAAAAGAACAGCGCCATCCTTGCCCGAATGGACTGGTTTAAGGCTTCTATATCTGATGCCGTAATTGAGAAACCAGTGTGCATGAAATGGTCAGGCGCCAGTTTATCCGAT
>Ga0180437_10005822_pt1 | contig 16722 bp, 8 predicted proteins | sample SS_ome_4_FD_132410 | JGI IMG/M metagenome (GOLD analysis project Ga0180437, IMG submission 132410) | Hypersaline lake sediment archaeal communities from the Salton Sea, California, USA - SS_3_D_1 metaG | ecosystem: Environmental > Aquatic > Non-marine Saline and Alkaline > Hypersaline > Sediment... | reverse complement strand
CGGTGGGAATGGCCAGTGAGAAGAAAATCCAGTCTTCAACACTCCCCATAATGGTGAGAAATAACGAGGCGGCGGGTGAAAGTCCATTTTGCATTAACATGCCCGTTTTAACCGGTGCCCCACCCACCACACCGGGACTAATGGCCGCCCCCAACTCACTACCAATGGCAATTTTATATAATCGAAAAAAGGAAATTTTTTTATCCAGAAATCGCGTCCAGATGAAAATCCGCAGTGAGTGGGTGAACCAGGGCACCAGGCTTAGCATGGCTGCAATCAGTAAGAAGCCTGGTGAAAAATTGTCAAACTCGTCCCAGATATTTTGATCTATTGTCAGGTACGAAATCACGACGTTGACGATGACGCCCAGCGGTAGAATGAGCAATAATCGTCGGAAAATTTTATCAAAATTGAGTCCGGTGAACCTGTCTTTCGTTTTTATTTCCATCGACCATTTTCAGCTTGTTGAACAGTTGATCCAGTTACTGGCTTCGGTACAATCGGGCGTGGTAACATTTAGTGTTCCGAGAATTTATCTTCGTTGATCAGATCGGCTTCGTCATTCACAGGCTGATCCGGATTTCGTAGCGCGCCAAAGTAGTTTGATAAATCAAAGAGCGGCGGATAAATTCGCTCTCTTTGATTGAGATTTTTCTTTTGAGTGAGATGATAAATTTGTCGATAATATTGAAACAATTGCTCGAAAACTTTTTCCCAACTGTATTCCGCTTCCACCAGTTCCCGGGCAGCCTTCCCTTTTTCATAAAATCCATTTTGGGCGATGGTGTGAATATTCATTGCCATTTCATCCGCCGAATCGACCGCACCCAGGCGGCCAACGCTGGCTGAGACGCGTTCAATTAATGCGCCGGCATTCACGCCCACCACCGGTAAGCCGCAGGCCTGGGCTTCGAGGACACATAATCCAAAGGTTTCGTGAGGACCAGCCGTCACGTAAATATCGGCGGAGGCAAAGATGCGCGCTAATTTCTCACGATGATTTTCATAAGGGAAAATATGTACGCGGGGATTCTGCGCAAATTTTGCCATTAACGAAGTCCGTAGCGGACCGTCACCCACCAGCATCAGTGAATAATGATGGGGTTGGGGTAGTTTTTCAAAAGCATCCAAGATAACCCAAATCCGTTTTTCACTATCGAATCGCCCCACATAAAGCAGGAGAATGTCTGAATCGGTTAAACCGAGCTGTTTCCGAAATTCAGCATCACGCTTGCGCGGATGAAACGCCTGGGCGTCGATGCCCAACGGAAGATATTTTAGGTTGTGGATCTTGAATTGTTTTAATTTGTCCTCAAAAATATGAGAAGCCGTAATCGTCCCATTGCATTTTTGATAAACCAGACGGGCATAAAATTTCGCATACTTTTCAAACCGTCGTCCCCATTTTTCACCGAATTTTTGAGTGAAAGTTGGTTTAATATACGCCGTGGGAAAATCGGTGTGATAAAAACCAAAAACAGCACAATGATGAATCCGCCGAAAAGCAAAAGCCGCCCAGGGCAAAGTATAAGCGCTTCCTAATTCGATAATATCCGGCTGTTCCGTTTTCAAAATTGAAAATACTTTGTCCAGGCGATAAATAAAGCGGTAAGGTTCACATTTGGGAATCAGCGGTGCTTTTACGTGATACGTTTTCAGTCGATCGTTTTGAATAACGCTATCCGAGGCACCCGGGACAATCAGAATCTGTTGGTAATTTGTTTTCTCTTGAATATAATTTCTTTTAGCATCAATATAAGTGCGTACTCCCCCACTATTGGCGGTGTATGATTGGGTTAGATCACAAATTTTCATTAATAATTTTCTCGTGTCAGGCTGAGTTTTGTAAGATTCTTATGAGTTTAAGGGTTGAAAGATTTCATTAAATTACTTTCTTTAAACAATTCAGCATGAAATTGGTTCAAAAAGAAACCTCCCACAGGTTCTGAAAATGATGAATACAGTGCTGAATGCTGTTTAATAGGCCATTTAACAGTTTCATTAACCTGCGGGAGGTTATTATAAAAATAGAACAAGAGATTGATTTTCCTGGAACAGCGTTTATAAAAAATTCAGTTGATTTTAAAAAAGGAAAAACATTTTCCAAAACTGTTTTGACTTCAATAGAAGGTTATTAAATGGATTCTCTTGTCAATCTAGTGACTACTATTAATGCAACTAGTACTACAACGTTAAGTTAAATCGACGAAAAATTTTCCTAAACGCAGAGGCGCAGAGGCCGCAGAGGCTCGCAGAGGCTCGCAGAGAGGTTCTGTAAGAATATCAAGTCTTTAGACAGGGGAATTTATATATTGACGATATATCTTGAAAACGAATCGTTTCATTGGAAATCAAAATTTTTCTCTGCGGCCTCTGCGGCCTCAGCGGCCTCAGCGCCTCTGCGTTAAAATGAATTTATCGATGTCAACTTAACGTTGTAGTACTAGTTTTCGCAAATGTATTTATCAACAGGATCATTAGTTATAGCTGAATTCAGTCAGTATCTGTTGGTAACTCTTTATTAATTTACCATTAATTGCTTCCCAACTGTATTGGGCTGAATAGTCTTTGGCATTTCTACTTAGATTCTCACGCAAGGTATTATTTTCGAGAAGCACCTTTATTTTTTGAGCAAAATCTTTGGGATCGTTGGCGCGCGCAATGAGGCCGGTCAGTCCGTTTTGGATTAAATCCGTGTGCCCGCCAATGTTAACGCCAATTACCGGCAACCCCGAAGCGTAGGCCTCCAGGATCACATTGCCAAAGGTCTCGGTGGTTGAGGGGAAGACAAAAATATCAGCCGAGGCGTACCAGTTTGCCAACTCCTGGCCGCGTAATATGCCGGTTAAATGGGCTTCGGGAAGTGCTTCCAACAAGCGGGGTTTCATTGGCCCATCGCCGACAATAACCTGTTTAAATGAATAACCTTCTTTTTTCAAAAGCTGGTTGGCGGCAATCAAATCCTCTAAATCTTTTTCCTTCACCAACCGTCCCACAAATAACAGGATTAACTTGTCTTCGGCATTAATTTGTCGTCGTAATTGCACACTGCGAAAGCGCGGTGAAAATTGATTCAGGTCAATGCCGCGCTGCCAGAGCTCAATATTTTCGAAACCCTTTGTTTTTAACTCGTTGGCAGTACTGGTTGAAGGTACATAAATGCGTTCAAACTGATTGTAAAACCATTTTAAATAAGTCCAGCCCTGATTTTCGAATAAACCAAAGCCATAATATTTGAAATAGGAAACGAAATGAGTGTGATAACTGGAGACGGCCGGAATTTTTCTTTTCCGGGCATAATTGACGGCGGCAAAGCCCAAGGGAGTGGGACAGGCAGCGTGAATTAAATCCGGTTGAAATCGATCCAGAATACCGCTGAGATCCATTCCCATCGGAATCCCCACCCGATATTCTCGATAAAGCAGAAAAGGGACTGAAGATACTTTATAGACTTTTTCACTCCAGGACACCTCACCGTTTGGTTTAAACGGGCAAAAAAAATGAAAATCAATATTTTTCGATTCAAGTGTTTCGGCTAATTTCTGCATCGATTTGGCAACACCATCCGTTTTCGGTGGTAGACTTTCCGTAAAGTAAGCAATTCTCATAGAGACCTCATTTAAATAATGACCCAGACACTGCATTGAAAAGCGCACATCCCTAATATAATTCCCGCCAAAATGTCGGTGGGATAATGTACTCCTAAATAGACCCGTGAAAACCCAACGGTTGAAGCCCATCCGAAAAACAGCCAGCTAAAGTCAGGCCAATACAGACTGAAAAGGCTGGCCATTAAATAGGCCGCCGCCGTATGACCCGAAGGGAAGCTATATTTATCCGGCGGCTTAACCAGGCACTTAATGTCCTTTAGCCGTTCAAAAGGTCGGATTCTTTTGGTACTCCTTTTAATGAATGAATACCCCAAAAGTTCAAAGGCAAAGGCAACCAGCCCAATATACAGGATGTTACGGCCAGAAGGCCCCCCCATTAGCAGCAAATAAATACCAAAAATCCCATACAGGTGACCATTGCCACTCCAGGAGATTAAATAAAATAAATTGTTAAAAAATTTCTTTCCGCTCCAACTAAAAATGTGGTTAAAGACGAAAACATCGAATTGGGTGACACTCTGGATCAATATTTGGGCCATTTTAACCTCCTCCAATATTACAGGTCGAAAATAACTGACCAATATTACTAAACGGTTAAGCACTTGTTAATAATCGGTTACATGTTGGTTAATATTGGGTAAATAAACAAGCTGAGTGTCGATAAAAGTTTGGAACTGTCACTTTCAGTTGCATCCCGGCATCCTTTTTAAATTCAAAGGCAATGATCATTAAAAATTAGATGTACTTCATATCATTTTGATTGCACATACGAATGATTCATTTTGACTGATTATAAAAGACTTGAAATTGTTTATTTTTATTTTTATAATTAAAGTAGCGCACCTTTCAAATGGTACTATTCACTCGTTCTGGGTGATGAAAACGCTCATTTTAAACGTTCTTTACAGCCAGCGAATGAAGATTAAATTTAATAGACGTTCAAATCCGCCAAACCTGGTTCCAATCCGTCGACTGAGAAAAGGGGACAAATTTCTCTTCTCCGCGTGAACGGTTACTAAAATTAATCTAATCGAATTGCTTGTGAATGATGGGTATACCAGGATCTCAATCGGGAAAAACTTTAAAGGTCAAGCCAGTCAAATCTCAATCACTTTCCGAATTACCCAACCCTCTGATTACCTATTGCCTTATTAATTATTTACCTGTCATTCGCTGCTCGAATTAAGGAAATAGTCTTTCATACTTTTTTTTTACAATATTTTTTAACCACGATTATTAGCTTGGATAGCAAAAGGAGGCGATCATGTTGAAAGTATTTTTATCAGGTGTTATTTTACTGTTATTGTTGCATTTTACTCTCTCTGCTCAGGTCCCACAACTTATTAATTACCAGGGAAAACTTTCAGATAAAAGTGAGAACCCAATTACCGGGAGTCGGGCCATTACCTTCCGCATTTATAATTCAATTACGGGAGGTAGTGCGATCTGGTCAGAAAACCACACCGTGACTTTGAGTGAGGGTTACTTCAGCGTTATTCTGGGGTCAATTAATCCAATTCCCTTTGCAGTATTTGATGGGAACGATAAATATCTCTCGCTCCAGATTGGCTCTGATACCGAAATGAGTCCCCGCACTCGCCTGGTAAGTGTGGGTTACGCGTTTCGTACCCAGAACGCCGATAAAGTTGACGGGAAAGATGCGTCCGCTTTTATTCAAAGCCTCGAGGGTGTTACACCGGGTTCCAGCGGAAATATTGACCTGGTAGCCGGTAGCAATATTACGATTACGCCGAATGCGGTCAATAATCGAATTACAATTGCGGCTACCGGGGGGGGACAGGTGCAGGTGCCGCTGAATCTCTCCGGGACGCATACCGAACCGATTATTAAAGGGACCAATACTGGCGACGGTCAGGCCGTGCACGGTGTACATAGTCGTTCCGGTAATTACGGCTATCTCGGTGGGAAGGATTTTGGTACTTACGGACTGAGCAATCATATTGGTATTTATGGTTCCGGTCGAACTTACGGGATTAGCGGTGTGCAGCAACCGTCCGGAAATTATGGTCATCTGGGTCGAAATGATTACGGCGTTTACGGACAACATGCGGCCAGCCGCAATCTGGGTTATTTGGGTAGCAATACCTTTGGGGTCTACGGGGAGCATTTTGGGAGTGAAAATTATGGTTACCTCGGTGGTGAAACGTACGGTGTTTATGGCTATGGAACCAGCGGAGAGGGTCTTCAAAATTCGAAAAATAGCCGTACCAGTGCCTTCAATGCCGTCGAAAATTTTGGTATTTATGGTGAGCACTACAATCAAAAGTTTGGCTACATTGCCGGCGTCCATTATGCGGTTTATGGTCAGAATCAAAATTATTACGGTTTTATCGGAGGCGCCAGTCAAGGGGTGTTCGGGAAAGGGGGTGGCAAATCCGGATATATTGGCGGCAATAGATATGCTGGTTATTTTTCGGGGGATGTGCATGTAGACGGCATTTTGACGGCTTATTATAAACAGTTTAAAATTGATCATCCACTCGAGCCGGATCAAAAATATTTGAATCATTATTGTGTTGAATCGGATGAATTGGCCAATATCTATTCGGGCAATGTCATCGCCGATGCGCAGGGGGAAGCCCTGGTTGAGCTGCCAGCCTGGTTTGAGGGGGTGAATACCGATATTCGTTATCATCTCACCTGTATTGGGGGATATGCCCCGGTTTATGTGGCTGAAGAAATGAACAATAATCGTTTTAAAATCGCGGGTGCGAAGCCGGGCATGAAAATCTCCTGGCAGGTAACGGGAGTCCGCAATGATGCTTATGCCCGCGCGCATCCGCGGGTGGTGGAAGAAGAGAAAATCGGGGATGAACGGGGTAAATATTTAACTCCTGAAGTTCACGGTCAGCCATCTTCGCTACAAGTGCATTATGAAGAATTAAAACAGATTGAGGAGACTGCCAGGCAAACAAATACCGACCGCCAGCGCCGACGAGAACAGTCGCAACAGGAACGATTCCAACAGCGTCAGCGCCTGGAACAGGAGTTTCAGCAGATGAATTCTTTAAAATAATTAGAATAATAAATTATTGTTAGCGCCGAGAGGTATAAAATGATTGAATCTAAGAAAATCAGGACGGGCTGTTGTTTGATTGTGCTCTGCCTGGCGCTGTCTGTTGGATTGACGGACATTGTGAACGCCCAGTCCAGCCAGAATTATAAGATAAACCAGGCCATTATCAGCCAAGGCGGAACGGCGGCGCAGTCCAACGACTATAAAAAATTTGAAATCGTGGGGCAACTCTCCCCGGTGGGGGTGGCCAGTAGTAATCAATACAAGGTTACCGCTGGCGTTTTTCCGGGTGGGGCCACCACCAAATCGTTGTCATTAAGTTTTAGCCAGGGTTGGAATATGTTTTCCATTAACCTCAATCCGCTTGATCCCCGCCTGGAAATACTCATGCTGCCAATTATTTCCCATTTGAAAATCATGAAAAACGGTGCCGGACAGATGTATATTCCGGCTTATGGAATCAATGAAATTGGCAGTATTAATTATCTTGAAGGCTATCAGGTGTATCTCAATCAGGCTTGTCAATTACCACTGCGTGGCCGCTTCATTAATCCGCATACGCCAATTGCCCTGCCGGGCGGCTGGAGTTTAATCAGCTTCCTGCCATCCGTGCCAATGAATGCCGCGGTTGCCCTGGCCAGTATTAGAACGCAATTGGTTTTAGTGAAAAATAATGCCGGTCAACATTACATTCCCGATTACGGAATTAATGATATTGGTGACATGCAGCCGGGAGAAGGCTATCAGGTTTATCTCAAAGCCAGGGCCACTTTAATTTATCCCGCTGTGGGAACCCAATCAGAAACCGGTGAGCCGGCCCTGGCGACCACCGCCAAAGCCAGGTCAATGCCTGAATATTTTCGATTTACCACTCGTACGGGCAATCAGGCCGTTATTGTAATCCCGGAGAGAATTAATTGTGAGGAAATGCAACTCGCGCGAGGTGACGAAATTGCTGTTTTCAACCCGAGCGGACAATGCTGTGGTGCAATTGTGTGGGAAGAGACCAGTGCGGCGCTGACCGTGTGGGGGGATAATGCTCAGACGGATACGCTGGATGGATTTCAGGTGGGCGAACCGTTTCAATTTCGTGTTCGGCAAAAGGCGGCTCAAAAGGTTTTTCCGGTGGAGGCTCATTTTTCAACTGGCCCGGCACCAAAGTACCAATCTAATCGCCTGATGGTGCTTACTACACTGAAAATGCTTCCGGAAACGGACCAGACCGCGAATACAAGTACTGCCCTTCCGACAAGTTTTAAACTGCTCCAAAATTATCCCAATCCCTTTAATCCAGAAACCGCGATTGAATATCAGCTTCCCCGGGAAGCCTTAGTAAATTTTAAAATTTACGATTTAAACGGTCAGGAAGTCTGTTGCCTTGATAACGGGATTAAATCGCCGGGTTGTTACATGATTCGCTGGAATGGTCGCGATCAGGAGGGGCTGGTCGTCGGGTCCGGAATGTATTTCTATTTTATTGAAATGAAAACCACCACACCGCCGCTGCAATCGTTTCGTGCGGTGCGGAAAATGATTTTTTTGAAATAAGGGTGATGTTTCTCGGTTTAATACGATTGAATCCAGACGGCAAATTTACTTGATTCAATAAGTTGCCTGGTTTCTATTTTCGATAAATTCAGTCAATCCAATCGAATTTTTACTGAGGCACGCGCTAAAATTCAGGAGCAATTTTATGAATAGAAATAGCTTTTATGTGGTTATTTGCCTGCTAATCCTGGTGGGTATTACCGCTATTACCGCCCAGATGAACCAACCGCCGTTACCGGCATCGGCACAAAATACCGGTTTTCCCGAGGAAGCCTTTGACCCATCTTACCTTCAATCAAAATCATTTTTCGCTGGTGACAGTCTGAACGTGGGCCTTATTGGTCGTTGGGCTTATGGGCCGTGTTTAAGCGTGGCCGGGCGGGAAAAAATTGCCGGCTTTGGCCACGGTGGCTATTTGAAAATCGTTGATTTTTCAGATCCGGCTCAACCGAAGCAACTCGGTGAAGTTTTACTGCCTTCTTTTATTTGTGGCGTCGCAATCAGTGGCAACTACGTCTACGTCGCCAATGCCAGCGCCGGATTACGCATCGTTGATATTCGTTTACCCTTTCAGGCCGAGGAAGTTGGCTTTTGTCCCATTAACGACGAAGCCCTGGCTGTAGCTGTTTCAGGTAATTATGCTTACGTGGCTGCCGGCGAAGCGGGGCTGCGGGTGATTGACGTTTCTCAACCCGCCCTCCCCAGCGAAGTCGGATTTCTGAAAATCAATGGTTGGGCAAAAGATATTTGCATTTGCGGTAACTACGCCTATATTGCCGCTTATGGGGGCGGTCTCCGTGTTGTCGATATTTCTCAACCACAGCAGCCCACCGAAGTTGGTTTCTATAATTTGGGTGGCCTGGCCGTGGGAGTGGCAACCGACAGCCTTTACGCCTATCTCGCTGATGAGAAGCATGGTTTACGCATCATTGATGTTACTCAACCAACCTCACCCCAGGAAGTGGGATTTTATAAAACCACCGGCTACTTCAACAGTGTATTTGTCGCCCAAAATTATGCCTATCTAACCAATGGTCGCTACGGCTTGTGGGTAGTTGATGTCTCCCAACCCACCCAACCGAAGCTGATTGGATATCGCTATATTGGTCTTGGTCCTTGTGATGTCGTGGTCGAAGAAAATCAGGCTTACGTGGCCGCTAGTGCGGCTGGGCTGCACGTGATTGATGTTAGCCAGCCTGATAAACCTCAACCGCGGGGAAATTATCCCACGCACGGGTGGTCTTATGGCTTAGCCCTGCGGGGAAATTATGCTTATCTGGCCAATCTTCACGGTGGATTACGCGTACTCGATATTTCACAACCTTCGCTACCAGGAGAAGTTGGCTTTTATGATACGCCAGGTTATTCGCACGCGGTTGTGCTGCAGGGCGACCATGCTTTCCTCGCTGAAGATAATTACGGTGTGGTTGTCATCAATATCACGCAACCGACCCAACCCGTTCAAGTGGCCCACTGCGATCCCGGTGGGGTAGCTCAGGATATTGCTATTTATAAAAATCATGTATTAGTAGCGACCGGTTCAAATGGTGTGCGGATTATTGATATAACCCAACCCACGCAACCGCAGGAGGTGGCTGTTTACCAGGTCGATGGTTATACGAAAGGCGTGGCCGTGCAGGGAAATTACGCCTACGCGGCGTATGGTCAGGCTGGGCTGCGAATCGTTGATATCTCCCAGCCAACTCAACCAGCAGAAGTCGGATTTTACGAGTACAACATGTCGGCTTCGCGTGTAGACGTCAAGGGTAATAATGCTTATGTGGTTGACAACAATGCCGGGTTACTAATTTTTGATATTTCGCAACCCCAACAGCCAGTGAAAGTAGGAAAATATCATTCTGGTGGTTTGTTATCCGATTTACTGGTAAGTGGCACCGAAGTCTATCTCTCAGATTATTTTTTCGGCCTGCGGATACTCAATGTCTCAAAGCCATCTCAACCCATTGAAGTGGGTTATTATGCGACTGGTGGCTACGCCAGAGGAGTGGCCATTAATGAAAAATATATTTTTGTTGCGGATGATGCGAATGGTGTCGCCGTGTTGGAATTCCGGAACAATCCCCCGGCAGCCCCGGTTCTCATTCAGCCACCTGATGGCGCTATTTTAAATGAAACAATTCCACTCGTCTGGACGGTGCCGGATGATCCCGATAACAATCCCTTACATTTCAGCGTTGAAATTGCCTTCGATAGTCTCCTGATTCAACCAATTGCCGCTAGTCCCTTCCAGAGTTGGATCAACAGCACCGGTTTTTCTCCGCTCCCACCCATTGCTGCCGGTAGCGGAACCTGCCAGTTTTCCCCACCGGAAACTCTAACTGCTGGTGATTACTGGTGGCGGGTAACTGCCTGGGATGGAATTAATTTAAGTCAACCTTCTACCACTCGGAAATTTATACTGGCCGCTCAGCCGCTGTTGGCAGTCACACCGACCAATCTTGACTTTGATTCCACTCGTTCTCAACGAATCCTGCAAATCAGCAATCAGGGTGGGGGAATACTAAATTGGCACATTAGTCGGCAGGCAAACCGGCCCTGGCTGGATTCGATCGTACCCGATAATGGTGAAAATGATGCCACGGTAACGATTGACCTGGATCGAAATCAACTGGTCCGAAAAAAAGATTCGGCCGAACTGAGGATTACGTCGGCGGGCGGAAATCAAACCGTCGATTTGCAAGTCACCCGGAACGATTCCCTGTTTTTTGCGATTACCTATTTGGATATTCGATCGACGCCTTTGTCGGCGGATAAAATCAATGGCAGTGTCAATGAGTCCAATCAAATTCCTACCGGCACCATTCTGGTTTATCAAACCAGTGAAGGGCGCTTTGGCAAATTAAAAATATTAAAATATGACGAGTATTTGCTTCTGAAGTGGTTGACTTATCAATCAATGGATACGACCTACAACGCCGGTGATAGTTTGCTTGTTAAGGCTACGTGCTCTTACGATTTAGATACCGGGAATCAGGTTCTTTATAATGACGAGACATCTGATTTTTCATGGCAGTACGTCAGTTCGAGTGAAAGATATCTCACACCGCTCCACAACGCCCGGTTTGCGATTTATGATCCGGACTCACTGGCTTTTGAAGTTGAACCCCTCACACTCGATTTTGGAGCAAATTTTGACACCCTGACTTTTCAGATTCTTAAAAGTGGCTGTGGAGCACTCTACTGGAACGTAACCGAGCAACCTGACAAAGCCTGGCTCACCACCATTGATCCCGCCAGCGGCCTGAATCAGGATACTGTCCGCGTCGTCGTTGACCGCAATTTTTTAAGTACTGAAAAAGATACCGTGACGTTGGCAGTCGAAACGAATATCGGTACCCGGCAAATCGGGGTATTTATTGAGGAGAAAAAGCTGGAGTTGCCGGCGCATTGGGATTTTACTGCCAATACCGGTAACAACGCCGCCGTCGTTTTACCCACCACGGCCAATCCAAATATTGATGATATTCCGCTCCAGAAACAGGATTATATTGGTATCTTTACTCCTGCCGGACGCTGTTGCGGCTATAAGCCGTGGGCGGGTCAAAATCTGGCGTTAACGGTTTGGGGCGATGATGATCAGACTCAGGAAATTGATGGCTTTCGGCCGGGGGAGCTGCTGCATTATCGGATTTTTCGATTAAGTGAAGGCCGCGAGTACGCGACTGTCACCGTGAGTTACGCGCAGGGAAATGGCCTTTATGCCCCCAACGCATTTATGATTCTGAATCAATTTACTGCCAGCAGTGGCTGTGCACGGGGAGATATTAATCTGGATGAGCAAATTACCACCACGGATGTCGACTGTGCCTTTGAGATTTATCTGAATGCTTCCAAACCGGTCTCTAATCAATGTAATAACATTTGTGCCCGCACCGCCGCTGATGTTAATTGTGACGGTTCCATTACGGCCGGGGATGCCCTGCTTATTTATGATGCCTATACTCAGGGTCAACAACCGCCGCTGGATTGCATCCCGGTAAACAGTGATTCCAACTCCGGGAATCAAACCGGGGAATTAATCCTGAGTCTGCATTCGGTGAATGGGAGCGCGGGTACTGAAATTCAATTGCCGGTGCAGGTGAATCAATTATGCGGAATGAAAGCGTTTGGATTGGAGCTCAATTTTCCGGCTGATTTATTAGAATTCGTCAAAATCGAGGCAACCCCATTCACTGAAAACTGGTACGCGCTGGCGGGACAGGTGAACCTGGCCGGCGTGGTGGTAGTTGGCGGATTTGCTCCGGAGCCGATTTATGCGGAGGCGGGCGGCGAATTATTCGTTGTCCATTTTAAGGTAAAATCCGGTGCGAACGGGTCTGGCGAATTTCGCTTCTCGAATCTCACCGATGATCTGGCATCCGCCAATGTGAATTCAGCCACATTTAACACCGGCAGCAGTGCGATTCAATCACCTGATGTTCAACTAATTCCCACATCTTATGCGCTGGAGCAAAATTATCCCAATCCCTTTAATATGGAAACCGAAATCGTCTATCAAATTCCGGCGGCGGATTGGGTAGAACTAACGCTTTATAATTCACTGGGACAACACATTCGTACGCTTTTTAGTGGCAATCAGTCGGCCGGACGCTACCGCACGCATTGGGATGGTCGGGATGAACAACAGCACGAAGTACCTTCCGGGATTTACTTTTATCAGATTGAGACCAGCCGGTTTATGGAGATTCGAAAAATGGTGCTATTGCGGTAACAGCATTTTTAAATTATACTCGTTTAGAATGGATTTCAGACTTTAAATGTCAAAGCAACACTTTTACATTTTTTTGCTGCTATTCCTGGCCGGTCAGCAAGAAATAGCCGGCCAAGCGGTTGAGCGGCCGGAAAACACGGCGCCGTTTAACTGGCGCTATTTTCAGGTAAATAGCGGGATTTCCGGTGCCCGGGCGAATAGCCTGGGGGGTGCGTTTGTAGGCGTGGCGGATGATGCCACTGCTGCTACCATCAATCCGGCTGGCTTAACCGTCCTGACGCGGCCGGAAACCTACGCCCACATTCGATTACGCGGCTCCGACATCCAGGAATTGTCCGGGAATCCTCACCATTGGTCCGAAAAGCGAAGTTACTACAATTTTGAGACGGATCTTTCCTACGGGAGTGTGGTCATTCCTTTGCGCCAGTATACTTTTGCGGCTCATTGGGATATTTTCACCCGCGCGGCTAACGAATTTGAATATCAACAGGTCACGCGTCCGAATATTGAAACACCGCTGGAATTGGAGGAATTACTGGGCGGCCGGGTCACGTTGCCCGGCCGAAAGGTGCATTTCGACCTGCAAATCATCAACATGGGCCTGGCCGTGGCCCGAACCATTCCGAAGCTACCAATGAGTGTGGGATTTTCTTTTCAAGTCACCCGCCTCAATTTTTCGCTGACCGAAAAACTGTTTTTTCATAATTCCTTATTACAGCCAGCAACCAGTTCCCGGCCGGTATTTTATAATCGACCCCAAAATCTTTATTCCCTGCGCACGATTGATGATAATGACTGGGACTTCAGCTATTCCGTTGGGGTGCTGCTTAAACCTACTTCAAACGTGGGGATTGGACTGGTGTATCATGAACGGCCGCAGTTGAAAATCCATTCGGAAATTTTTTTCCCGACCTACTTTTTAAACGAAACCGCTTTTTTACCGGCCACCAGTGAAATCGAAAATATCTATCTGAAGCTGCCGGATTCGTTCGGAGTGGGAATCGGTTGCCGCCTCACTAAATGGTTCAGAATGTCCGCCGATTTAATGCGAATTAATTACGCCGATATTCTTGAAACTTATCCGTTAAAAAATCTATATCAGTTGGCACAAAAAGATACTTATGAATTTCATTTAGGAATGGAGTACTTAATCCCGTTAAGAAAATTCGATTTAGCGCTTCGTGGCGGTTTTTTCTACAGTCCCTTTCATTACCCTTTTACTAAGAGTGAGCTTCCGGCTTGTCAAATTTTGTATCCCCAGGAGAAAGATCGAACCTACTTCACTTGCGGGGGTGGCATTGGCATCAATAAAATAAAATCAGACCTGAGTTTTAAATTAGCCTCCCATCTGCGAGAAGTTGAATCAATTATTTCAATCGGTATTCGATTGTAGGATGAAGTGCGTATGAAATTTTTTATCCTATTCAATTTTTTATTTCTACCATTTTTTATGCTTGGAGCAGAGGAACCCTGGTACAAAATTTATGACGATGCGCTCAAAAATATTGAGGCCTGCCGGTGGGAAGAGGCGATTCAGCAGCTTGAAGGATTAATTACCAAGAAAATTCAGCCTAATCTACAGGAGCCGACCTACGGGATTCATTATTTAGAATACCTGCCCTATTACCACCTGGGTCAAGCGTATTTCTTATGGGGTGATTATCACAAGGCATTAGAAGCATTTCAACAGGCGGAAAAATACCAGGCCGTGAAGTCCTCAGCCCACTTTCCTTCGCTGTTAAGTTTAAAAAATACGGCGGCTAAAATCCTGGCCCTCTCGGCGCAAAAAAGTGCTGTTCAAGCAACAGCCTTACCCATTAATCCCGCCGATTCTGCCTTGATCAAACTGATTTTGGCTCAGAATTATTCCGGAGCACTGAGAGATCTCAGGAAACGAACCGGGGGAACGAGTAAAATCCCGGCTCAGTCGGAGAGCACAAAGTCGGAGAATACCGGCTTTCAAAATGAATATCAAGCAGCCGTTGATGCCTATTTGCAGGGGAATTATCAATTGGCGCTCACGCTTTTCTCTCAGATGCTTGCCGCGAATCCTCAGCATAATTTGATTCTTAACTGGACCAAAAAAATTAATGCTGAATTAGACCAGCTTTCAATGCCACCTAAATCGGAAGCTGAATTAAAACCGAATGTCACTGAGAAAATCATTACTCGCACCGTGGCGCCAATTTTTGCCCTTCAATTTCCACCGAAAAATTTTTATGAAGTCCGTTCGTCGTCAATTTCACTACGGGGAGTGGTTGCCGATGATATTGGAATTAATCTGGTGAATATTTCAATAAACGGCGCCCGCTTACTTGATAAAACCGGTCAACCGCTGCAATTGCGGCCCGCTTCTGAGGAAGAAAAGCAAAAATATTCGTTCGAGATTGAAGTTCCGTTGGTGCCGGGAAAAAATGAAATCACCCTCGTGGCCTTTGATAGCGATCAAGAACCGCATTCGGAAATATTACCCTTGACAATCATTCGAAAATTGGCTATTTATAAGACAGCGACTTTTCGGGTCCTTTTTATGGCCGGTCTGCTTGTAGCTGGTGTTCTTCTTGGATTTTTTAAATATTTAAAATATCGAATCGCCTTTGTCAATAAATACAATCCGTACATTGCCGGGGCACCGATTCTTAATGAGCAGATGTTCTTTGGTCGTGAAAAATTAGTGCAGTCGATTTTAAATACTCTGCACCACAATAGCTTAATGCTCTACGGACCGCGACGGATTGGCAAAACTTCGATTCAGCATCAATTACGCCAGCGGCTGGAAAAAATGAATGACCCGGAATACTTTTTTATTCCGGCTTACATTGATTTGCAGGGGATCCCGGAAACTAAATTTTTCGTGACGCTGATCGAAGATATTATTGCTGCTTGTAAAAATTTTTATCCGGAGGTGCCGGAACCTTTGTATGAATCGATTGAACCAAAAAGGGCTTATGACGGGCGGCTTTTTAGCCATGATTTGAGAAAAGTAATCCATTTTTTGCAGCGTCAGACCCATAAAAAATTGAAACTGGTACTTTTGCTGGACGAGGTGGATGAGCTCAATCGCTACAGCGAACGGATTAATCAACGGCTAAGAAGCGTGTTCATGAAGTCATTTGCCGAAAATCTGGTGGCGGTGATGGCCGGAACTTATATTCGGAAAAATTGGAATCGGGAAAGTAGCCCCTGGTACAATTTTTTTGAAGAAATCGAAATCAAACCGCTGGATGCGGCCGCGGTGACGGCACTGATTAAAACGCCGGTAAAAGGAATCTTTATTTTTGAAGAAAAAGCCATCGAAAGTATTCTGGAATACAGTCAAGGTTACCCCTATTTGGTACAGAAATTTTGTGTTTACGCCATCAATCGAATTATCGAAGAACGGCGGCGCAACGTTACCCAGGAGGACATTGAATTCATTCAAAATGAATTATTGAATAGTGGCATAAATTAACCACTCAAAAGGTTGATAGGTTTTAATAATTAGGCAAGAACCTGTCAGTGGGCCATTAGCGTCAACTTGGGCTTTTTTTTACAAGGAGAAGCGGAGAGTGCGGAGTTTCACGGAGAAAAAATTAATAATAATTTTAAAAACCTTCTCCGTGAAACTCCGTTTACTCCGCGCCTCCCTGTTAAAAAAAGTTTAGGTTGAGCAAATAAAAAATGGATCTGGTCGCTCAAGTTATACTTGTTACAGTTTAAAATGTAATATTCAATTAATCTAGAGAAAAAGGACGTCTTGTGTGGATTTGAATTACTTTTTGCCCTCACCCCAACCCTCTCCCAAAGGGAGAGGG
>Ga0180437_10005819_pt1 | contig 16724 bp, 13 predicted proteins | sample SS_ome_4_FD_132410 | JGI IMG/M metagenome (GOLD analysis project Ga0180437, IMG submission 132410) | Hypersaline lake sediment archaeal communities from the Salton Sea, California, USA - SS_3_D_1 metaG | ecosystem: Environmental > Aquatic > Non-marine Saline and Alkaline > Hypersaline >... | reverse complement strand
GGAAACCTGGATGCAGAGCGGACCCGTGAAAACAGGCGGATTGGAGTCTTCAGGTGTACGCGCCTTGAGAACGATCTGGTCCCGGTAGAGACCGAGCAGCAGATGATCTGGCGCATTGTTCAATGCCTGCAGGATTTCCTCCTTACTCACCTTTATGATTGTTTCGGTATCTGTGCAGAGCAGCCCAATCTCCGCAGCCATCTCAAGGCCGGCCTCGAAGTATCGATCTGCGAGTTCCAGGTCCTGATTCACCGGTGTCTCAGGGTTGTACTTTTTTTCCAGCTCATATTTCTTCAAGTATCTTCTGTTCGTCTCAGGGATAACCTTCTGTTCCCACTCCTTCTCTGTACACGCTGGCCCTTCTTTTGCCCTGTGGAGCATTTCAACCATTTTCTGAAGAGAAGCCATTTTCTCCCTCCTTTATTCCAATTCTTTGTAGTAGGTTTTTGCAGCACCGTGCCGCTTGGTGGAACCCTGAAACACATGAATCGTCCCAGTGCCCGGCTTGACGGTTCCTTCGAGTAAAAGGTCACATACCTTGACCGCGTCGGTCGCAACCCGACCGTATCCATCCGCGCCAATGGTTTGAGCCCAGTCTTCGGTGACGATTCCCCCCCCCACGATCACATAGTACTGATCGCGTTTTCCCACCTTCTGCAGGTGGTCTATCATGTCTTTCTGGTAGTAGGAAGATGTCGTCATGAGTGATGACATGGCAATGATTTTCGCGTTTTTATCCTCAGCCGCCTTCAGGAATTCCTTTACCGACACGTTGGTGCCCAAGTCGTGCACCTCATACCCGTGCAAGCTCAGCTGAGTCGCGGTGATGTTCTTCCCCATGTCGTGCAGGTCACCATATACGGTTCCGAATACCACGACCGCTCCCTCTTTCGATTTTGCACGGTCGCCGCTTTTGAGATGGGGCGTCACAAGCTTGTTCAGGACCTTCATCGCCTCGGACGCAGCAAGCATTTCCGGGAGGAACATCTCGAGATTTTCGAATTTCTCACCGACGATATCCAACCCCCTGCTCCCGCCCTTCTCCAGAATCGCCTGAGGGTCCACTCCCGCATCGAGCGCTTCCTTCCCCGCAGCCTCGATCCCGGCTATGTCTCCCGCGACAATCGCGTCGGCAATTTTTTGTAAAATATCTTCCTTCGAACCCATCTACATACCTCCTTACTGTGTTATGAATTGAACAGAATTCTGTGCAGTCGAATAATAATTTCATATTATGAAATTATTATTCATCATATGAACATTTCCATCTATAATAGCACAGTGACTGCACCTGTCAAGCTTTTTCCATATAATTTATAAAAATACGGCTCATCCATAACAGATATCCAGAAATAAAAAACAGATCGAGAATGAGTAATGGGAATAAAACACGAAAAAAAGTGCGTTGTCTGGCAAGGATATGTAATGACGCATCTGAGAAGATAGATCCCCAAAATGTATCTGATCTTGACGATGTTCCCCATCTCGACTACTGTGTTTTAAGGGTGCTCCCAGAGACCCTTCCCTTGCAGACATCGAGAGGATGTCATATTGGGAGCAACTTTTGTTCCGTTTCCAAGGTATATGGGTGTAAGTTCCGATTTCGGAGCCCTTCGCTGGATCATCTCGCGAATTCTTGAAAAAGGCAGTCAGAACAGACTGAACAAAAAAACTACTATTTTGGACTGTACCAGGCATTCTCTTCTGGACTGGTTCACACACAATTGCGGCCAGCATCAATATTAATTTACTCAATAAGTTCGCGGCTATAAAAATTTGCGCTGACGCCGAAAGAGGGTTTAAAGCCTCCATTTGACTGCAGTCTGGGCTGCAGCGTAGATTTTACCTTCTTCGATCGAGTAGTACCCGTCCTTCAGGAACAGCCCGACCAGGAGAACGGAGGTGAGATCGGTCTTTTCACCCAAGGGCACGCTGAACAGGCCGGCAAGGGAAATCCGGGATGATGTGTATCCAGAGCGCGGAACTGTGAAGTAATAGTGATTGATCCCGAAAAGGAGCTCGCGGTCGGTCCTCCGGAAGAACAGCTCGCCCGCTTCGTACATCAAATACACCTTGTTCGTGAGACTGAAGTCCCGAAGCTTCATCACCGCATTCGACACCGGCTCGACATAGAACTCCTCAGAAATCGAAGGTCCCAGGCTTGCCATGTGGATCCAGGTGAAGGACAACGAGTCGACAGCGACGATTCGGCCGAATGCGAAATTGAGCGTCGGCGCTGCAGAAACCCTGAAGCCGAGGCTGTTCAGGCCTTTTCCCTTTTCACGAGGCACGTAATCTGCGTCATAGGATCCTACCGGGTAAAAGCCGTATCCGAATAGCGAGTAAAAGGCGCGGAAGGAGCAGGAGAGCTTCACGTCGAAAAACGCGATCGGTTCCACCGCCACAAACCCGCCGAGCTCGTCGAAAGCGGGCCGGAGCCGAAAAAACCGCCAAAGCGGGCAGAACAGACAGGAAAACCAGGCTCCGGAGAAAAAGTCGTTTCATCGATCATCCACCTGCGATTGAACTATCGACACCCGCATGGAGCTGGCGGGTTGAAATCGTTTCTGTCCACTTATATAATAAATCGGTTGTCGCCGTGCGATAAATATAAATATGGGGAGGTGGCTATCTTTGGTCCTCCCGGTCTCATCAAAAGGCGAAACGCTTACCATTTTCGTCGTATCCTTTGAGGATAGGACGATTCCCTGGTGGATGTGATGGGAGTGCACCACAGGAAGAGAGAAAATCTTCGACATCAGCTTCACGCCGCTTCACCCCATGTACAGCCTGAACAAGATCAAGCTCTCATCTGTGAGATAATTCGTGAACAACGGATTCTGTTTCGTTTTTGGTATCTGCAGAGGAATCTCCAATATTCCTCAGTGGAAAATCCTCCCCGATATGTACGTTCGAAATATACCCGTACACCGAAATCGAACTCATGAGGATTAAGCGTCTCACCCCTGGACAAGCAGCTTCTCCCTTCAGATCCCCACTCCGTGATAGGGTGTGAACCCGTACCGGGTTATTTAGAGCGGACCGAAACCCAATACCACAGGGTCGTCGTTGGGGTAGCAGAACAGAGCGATTGTCCTAGGCCCGCTCATTTATTTTCACCTCGAGGCATTTTTCGTTCAAAACATCGATCGTCCATAGAGCCTCGATACCATGAGCAGGGTGAGAAACCCTGCGGTGGCAGCGATGAGAAAAATGGGCAGCATGAACTTGTACACGATGCTGACCTGTATGGCCGTTATGGTTGCCACCATCATGAAATCGATCGACCACCCTGTGATCCGCTTCTGTATTTCGGGGTTTATGCGACTCGCGGCACCGATTTCCCTGACTTCCGGACCCGGGTCGTACACGTACCCGAACACGCGCCCGGAACGCCAGTCCAGGTCCCTGGAACGGAATGCCGGCAGTCTTTCAAATACCTCTTCCCGGGAAATTCCCTTCTCGGGGATGCACATCTGATGAGCCCTCCAGAAATGTTCGTTCGGTCGGAAGGCCCGGTTTTAATGCGTGAAAGAAAAAGAGGGAGCAGGAATCGGTGTGTTACTGTATTCTCATATTATCACCGCTTTGTGAGTCGTCAAGGGTTTTCTCAAGCAGTACCTCTGGCAGGCGCCACGGCCTTCCCCTTGTGCTCGGTTGGGATCTGGAGGTGAATTTGCGAGGACGACCAATTGGATTTTGTGTAGATCATGGATTCTGAAATAGTATCATATTGGTCTTTACCTGCGCGGTACTTCTAGCCGCGGCTTCGCCTGCGCTTGGTCAGCAGCACTGCAGTGCGCAGCTCCCGTTCGTTGCGAGCCGCATTCCACTCCTTGTGAAACCCGGAGTCCTGGAGGATCTGGGCGATCGACATGAGCGCCTGTAAATGAAAGGTGCGCTCATCCTTGCTGCCGATCATGGCAAAGGCGGTGTACACGACGTCTATGTCGCTCCATCGTATGCCGAAGCGCGCCCGGACCAGGAGAAGATCGAAGATCGACTCGCCCTCCACGATCACGTGCGGTATGGCGTGTGGAACCGCCACTCCGGGATAGATAATCGTGGAGGACTGTTCCTCGCGGCTGGAGAATTTTTCAGCGAGCTTGCTGGCGTCGATCCCCCAGCGTTTGCCCAACAGCCGGGCGGCGTCGGCGAAGAACCGCGACCGGTCGACTGTCCGGTCGTAGTCCAGGACCGCGGCGTTTTTCACCAATGTGTCGAAGCGATCCTCCTCGATTTCCTCCCGTTGCATGAGCACTTCCAGCAGCTCGTCCTCCAGTTCCTGCCCGGTTTCGGTGAAATCCGGCCCGAATATCCGCTTTACCAGGGCAATGAAGGCGCTGGTACGCGACCAGCTGCTCCGCCCGTAGACCAGGTACCAGACCATGGCCAGGATGACGAATCCAGCGGCAATCAGCAGGGGCAGCATTCCCTGGACTGCGATCAGCACCCCGTAGGACATGACCCCGAAGACGTGGAGAACCGGGAACAGAGGGGAGCGGAACACGGGGCGGTAGTTGACGATCCGGGAGGCTCGTATGACGATGAGCCCCAGGTTCTCCAAAAAGAATACCAGCAGCAGGAACAGGGAGGCAACCCTGGCCAGCTCCTTGACGTTCAGCGCGACGATCACGGTGATCATGAAGGCGCCGGTGGCCAGGATGGCATTACGGGGGGTGCCCTTGTGGGATACCTCCCCGAGAAAGCCTGGGAGCAGCCCGTCGCGGCTCATGGCCATGGGCACCCGGGAGGCGCTGAGGATGCCGGCGTTGGCCGTGGTGAAGAAAGCCAGCAGGCCCGCGGTTGCCACCGCGGCTCTAACCGCGCCCCCGAGCAGAGTGTTGCCGAAGAACGCCGCCGCTGCGTCGGTCAGCGGGCTGTGGCTGGCGATCAGAGCCTCCCGTTCCATGGCCCCGATGGTCACGAACAGCACTAGCAGGTACATCACCTGGACCACTACGTACGCACCCAGGAACCCAGGAACCAGGGTACGCCTGAGGTCCTTGACCTCCTCCACGGCCGCGGCGACCTTGGTGATGCCACCGTAGGAGATGAACACCATGGCCGTGGTGGTCAATATCCTGTGCGGTGACAGCGGGGGACCTCCGGTGTAGTGAGTAAAGTCCATGCGCCGATACCCGATCAGAATGTACATCACCAGGATAACCAGCAGAAGGGCCACCATGAACACCTGGAACCGTGCCGTTCCCTTCACGGACAGCAGGTTGAGCGCCGTGAACAGCAGGCAGGCAACTACGGCGATGGCCTTGAACTCCGTGGGGCCGAAGCCGGGGAACAGCAGCGAGCCGAACAGCCCGATACCTACCAGGGCGAAAGCGCTTTTGAATGCGATGGAAAACCAGTCGGCCAGCCCGGACACGATTCCGACGGGTGCGCCGAATATCCGGGTCAGGTAGAAATAGGCACCGCCCGCCTTTGGCATGGCGGAGGTAAGCTCGAGCTTGGTGAAGACCGCGGGCGCCATGCACAGACCGGCGAACATGTAGGACAGGATCACGCCCCTCCCGGCCTCTGAGAAGGCCACAGAGGGCAGTATGAACAGCCCCGAGCTGATCATGGCCCCTGCCGCCAGGCTGAACACCCCCGCGGTGGAGAGTACTTTTTTTAATTCCATCCTTACCATTCCATGCAAATCTGTGCTTCCACAGGTACAGTATCACAAACCGAACGGTTCTGTCAAGCGAGTCTTGTGCATCACCGACTGCGTCGAAGGCGTGCCCGAGCGGCAGGTGAAAATATTTATCTCCCCAGGCTGCAATCAGAACGGTATTTCAATCACCCATCAATTCCATCCCCATCACAAGATGCAATATCAGGTCGTTTCCATCCAAACACTGCCGGAGCGAAGGGTGGGGGATATCCATACCTTATCCTGAAACCCTCCGTCAACGGTACATGTACTTCATTCTTGACGTAATGTCCTGTTCCGGGTAGTATGTTCATGAGAAGGCTGAGCGTTTTCTATCGGAAAAAGGATTCAGTATTATTTCATGGGCAAATCGGGACCTTTCGAAGCTATTTTAACATTTTTCTTCGAATATTGAAGTTGGTAAGCTACGATCAATTCAATGGTTGCGTTACGCAAGGAAGAGGGCTGATGAACAATTTTACGATGGTTATTCCTTCCTACTGGGGGAGAGCAGGTGAGGATGTAACGGCTGATGAGAAAATCGTTTTCGATCACCCGACCCCGCTCGACGAAGAGGGGACACTGGGAAGACTGCTGGAGAGCATGGAGGTTCTGCATGGGGTGAGCGGGGCAAAGATCGTGATCATAGCTGTTTCAAATCATCCGGAAATAACCTTTGAAGCGTCGGAAAGAGTCAGGAGCATAATTTCCCCCTACACGTCACGGTATGATATTAAATGCCTTCACCTGCACAATCTCGAAAAAGTATGTGCAGAGCTCGCTCAAAGAGGCGTGAGTGCTGCTTCCCTCAAGCTGCTGAATTTTGACAATTATGCGGCAGTCAGGAATGTATGCTCACTCGCGGGCGTTCTGAACGGAAGCAGTTACACGGTATTTATCGATGATGACGAGGTTTTTACGGATCCCCATTTTTTACAGAAGGTCGATGAGGGCATCGGCAGATCACTCAATGGCGATTTCGTCCATGCGCTGGCAGGCTACTATCTCCAGCCAGACACCTACCTGCTCGACGAGAGCAGGGTGCCCGAATGGCGGGTCCCTTACTGGAACAACGCACGTGCAATGAATTCGGCATTCGAGCTTTTTATCGGCCGCGGCAAGCGGCTGAAACCCATCCCCTTTGTTTTCGGCGGCAACATGGCAGTTTCGCTGCCGGTGTTGAAGAGGGTGCCCTTTGATCCACGTATTACACGGGGTGAGGACATCGATTTTCTCCTCAATCTCCGAATCCAGGGTATTGTCTTCTACCTCGACCGGGAGCTTGCGATCAGGCACCTTCCTCCCGAATACTCCTCCCGCCCCGCATGGAAAAAGGTCAGGGAAGATGCCCTGAGATTTTTGTATGACAGGAAAAAGGTCCGCGATCATCCCGTACTCTCCCTTGAGGAGCTCATGCCGTACCCAGGTGAGTTTCTCGGCCCAGACCTCGATGAGCGGATTGTGAAAACCAGCGAACTTCTACTGAAGGAGTACCAATCGAAAGGACAGAGTGAAGATGTCAGGGAATGCGAGAAAAACATATCGATTGCCCGGGAAGACCCGTACCGGGCATTTGATATAAAAACCTGGCTGGGCCAAATTACAGAGAAGTGGCGGGAGATAACTGCCCGGGCAGAAGGGTGCGGTATCCCTGAATGAGGTGAAATTTAGGTGACAAGGGAGGGTGAACGCGGTGATTACACCAAAGGTTTAGCTCGTATAGAATGCCTACATCCTGATCGTAAATATGAGTATTTCCGCCCCTTCGTCGCTTCGCTCAAGGTGCCTGTAAGAGCTGATATCTATGCCCAAGCTGTAAGAAAAAGAGGCTCCGACTCTTCGCAGGACACCTCTCTGAAACCGCGCTGTTTAAACTCCCCCACAGACAATTTGTATTCACAGTTCCCAAGTTACCAGCGAATATATTTCAAGAATGACAGAGAACCTCTGTTCTCTGCTTCGCAGTTAACTTGCCGATGTTTCAAAGATTATATTCTCCATCATAAACGATTATTACAATGAAGCAGTCAACACAGCAGTGAAGCCAGGAGTCGTGTCTTATCAATCCTCGACATGATGAGGTACTCCACACTGGCACTGCATCATTCCGGAATGAGGTATCAATGAAAAAGGCTCTTTTCACCACATCCCAAAAAGGGACACCTCCCAGCTCACAGACGTATTCAGGAAGAGATTGATACAGCTCTTTGTACAAAAAGGCCTGTTGCAAAAAAGCTTTGCTCAAAAGCTTCTGAGCTGGAAGCGTTCTGGGTTTTCAGTAGACAACTCTATTTTGATACCTGCCTCAAGCCAAAAAGCAAGGGTAAATCTCAGCCAGTAAGAGGTGAGGAACTTTTAATAAGTTATATTCATATGGATGATATATCATTAAAAACAATATATCATTTTAATTCACTAAACGAAAATCAAGTGAATCAATATAGTATCACAAAAGGGAACACGGCGGAGCTGGGCGAGGCTTACAGGTGTATGAAGTCGATCCCTCGAGTTTGACAAGCAAACTCCTCGGTAGTTTTGGTAAATGCCGAAACTACACCTGGTGTGTCAAATATGTTCTCAATTCTGTAAGTCAGGATATGATGATTTCACAGGATGAGGTGTGCTCATTTTATTCCCAAAAGATGTGCGTTCTCTTTTATTATCCACAATTATCCCAATTTTCTTGCTGCGCATCTCTATCGAGTAAGAAGAAACATAGAGATTTCATCATGGTTCTTCTACCTTGCTTTCCTCGAATTAAAAAAAATATTAAAAATATAATATTTGTATTGTTTTTTATAAATGCGCAGTTAATGTTATTTATTAATTGCGTATTGTGGTACGCAGATAGAAATCTAAAAAACATACTGAAGGGGGTAACAAAATGAAAACCAAGATTTTGATCGCAGCTGTAGTGGTAATTGCGTTTGCGGCTCTGTCCGCAGGTGTCCTGCTCGCGAGAGATACGAAGGGAATGACCTATAAAGGGTGGCTCGTCGATCAGCTGTGTGCGGGTGCACCAAACAGCATTGCAGCAGATGGAGTGGACCTGAAGATGAGCCCGGAACTTCACTCTCTACAATGCGCGTTGATGCCTCCCTGTATCGCATCTGGATATGGTATTTACGTCAAGAATGAGAGCGGGACATACGATTACATTAAGTTCAACAAGAATGGGAGCAAGCTGGCGGAAGAGTATCTGAGAAATATCTCAAAAGAGAACAGGATCTCCGTCGAAGTGACCGGCACGATGATGGGTGACACGATCAGAGTGAAGACCCTCTCTGAGACCATGATATAGGTGGTATACGCTGGGATATTATGAAAGCCCCTCCAATTACGAGGGGCTTTTTACTTCCACACTGACCCTGGCTAGTGTAAACACTCACTCGAAGTGAGCAAAATCCTTGAATGCCTGAAAAGAAACCATGCACCGCCATTCGATACAGTTTAAATAAAATCCTCCTGATCCATTCCCTATTCTGTAAGTCAGGATATGATGATTTCACAGGATGAGGTGTGCTCATTTTATTCCCGAAAGATGTGCGTTCTCTTTTATTATCCACAATTATCCCAATTTTCTTGACACAAAACATCATTCTGAAATCATTCTGAAATAATAATGATTGAGGAGAGGGGAAATAAAATTTGTGAAGTGTGATATATACCTCAGGTGAGCGCTTTTTTATGTGGCAGTGGGTATGTTTCTGTAAATCGCAAATTATCTCTTCCTCATCATCAGGGGTCTCATGCGGATTGGTGCCCTCCTGTTTCGGCGATACCCACAGGTCCGTCCCCGGAGGGCGCCGAATACATCGCGGCGTGTATCACGGCGTTTTCGCAGCAAACCGTGCACCGAGACCGTTGACGCTCCGAACAAACCGTAGGAAAATGTTTTTATATCCCGCAGTCCCCCACTATTCATTCCTGAAGTCATGAGACTCCCTGGAGAAAAAACAGAGAAAATAATTCTTTTTTTATGCTCAAATAACAACGCGTAATTTTCATATTTCCCTGTTTACATTTTTCAAGGGGGCGAAAAAAATGAAAACCGGAAGGAACGCACCGGATGGGAGAGTAGAAGATTGGTCGTTGGCAACAAATGAATATACTTCCTTCAGAGGCCGATACACGGTAGCGGAGAGCTGGACGGATGCGAAGGGGAACACGTATTGCAAAGTCGACCTGAATTATGGCGGCCCGAGGGCTCACGAATTGTGGAAACTCGGCAAGTCGTGAAATACGCTCGAGGTGAATTTCAAGTTCGGCAGCGGTAGTGAATATCCGGCTATAATCGACCCTGAAGTCGAACCGTATGGACTGCTCTACTACTGTATCTGGTACCGCCGGTAATTAGTCGTGATGCGACACCCGCCTAATCCTGAATCAGCTCGATATTCCGATAAGGCACCATCACTTGAGTGTGCATCAAGGAGGCAGAAAAATGAAAACAAGTAGGTTGATTGTACAGAGGAATGGAGGTAGGAAGATCGAATTCCCTGTCCTGTTCGTGACCATGGGAGTGAAGTTTTATGTTATCGGGAGGGGACCAACCGAAGACATACAGTCAATGGCAGAGAAGGACCCGGATGTCATCGTGACAGGTCAGGCGGACGATGTGCGTAAATACCTCGGGAAGTTGAGCGTCTTTGTAACACCGATCCGCCTTGGAAAAGGTTTCAGGGGAAAGATACTCGAAGCCATGGCCATGGGATTTCCGGTTGTAACCACCCGAGAAAAAATTTATAAAATATAAAAAAATGCTTTTAAAAAAACGGAATGTATGATATCGTTCATAATATGAATAATCTGTTCATATTATGAACATAAATATCGGGGGTATCCATGATACTACAAAACATCATCAGGAAAAATACCTACCTTGATTCCATCATGCTGATGTCCATCAGCAATACCCTCAGGGAACTGGATGATGTGGACGAAGTATCGATAATAATGGGAACAAGCGCGAATAAAGAAATCCTGAGAAACATCGGACTTCTTGTCTCCGAAGGTGAAAAAGCAGGTCCCGGAGATCTCATCATTGCGCTCAGGATAAAAACGGAGGATATGCTCAAACCTGTGCTCCAAAAAGTGGAAGAGCTCATCTCACAGCGCATGATAAAAAAGGAGACCCGGGAAGAAGCGCTTCCACGAAGTTTGGACGCAGCGCTCAGGACGATGCCCCAAGCTAATCTCGTTCTCATTTCACTGCCGGGTGAGTACGCCGCAGACGCGGCTATAGAAGCGCTTGAAAAGGGCCGACATGTGATGATCTTCAGCGATAACGTCCCGGTGGAACAAGAGATCATGTTGAAAAAGAGGGCTTCTGAGCTCGGGCTGCTCGTTATGGGGCCTGACTGCGGAACCGCGATCATCTCCGGTATTGCACTGGGGTTCGCCAATGTGGTGCGGCGCGGTTGTTTTGGAATAGTGGGGGCATCGGGGACCGGCATTCAGGAGCTTACCACGCTGCTGCACAAACGCGGATATGGTATATCCCATGCAATCGGGTTGGGGGGCCGGGACCTTTCCCAGCAGGTGAGAGGAATGAGCATGCTGCAGGGAATAAAGGCTCTGGAGCAGGACCCGGAAACCGACATTATCATTCTGCTTTCCAAGCCCCCGTCACCGGAAATCGCAAACCTCGTATTCGATGCCATAAAAAGTCTCAGAAAAAAATACATCATCAATTTCTTGAAGGGAGATCCCGAAGAGGCGAGAAAAAGGAATCTCCCTTTTGCCGCTGGTCTCGAAGAAGCGGCTGAGCTGGCCATATCCGTGTTGGAGGGGCGCTCTTTTTCACCCGCGCTGTTTTCTGACAGCGATGAAATGATAAAATCGCTGGTACAGAGAGAAAAAAAGAAGCCGGGAAGGGGAAAATATCTCAGAGGCCTTTTTTCCGGAGGCACCCTGGCCGATGAAGCACTCCTCATTCTCAGCGATCAGGTCGGCGATATTCACTCAAATATTCCTCTGAAGGAAGAGCTGAAGCTGAAAGACAGCTTGAAAAGCACAGCCCACACAATCGTCGACATGGGAGAAGATGAGTTCACCCGCGGCCGTCCCCACCCGATGATAGACTATTCTCTCAGGATCGACCGTCTGCTCAAGGAGACTGATGACAGGGACTGCGGGATCATACTTCTCGACGTGGTCCTCGGCCATGGCTCCCATGAAGATCCAGCTGCCGCTCTCGTACCTGTAATACAAAAGGCACAGAAATCGGCAACAACACAGGGGCGCCATATCTCCTTTGTGGCTTCCATCACTGGTACAAATGAAGACCCGCAGAATTATGAAAAACAGAAAAAGGCCTTTGAACAGGCAGGGGTATTCATTCTCCCGTCGAACGCTCAGGCTGCCCGTTTTTCAGCGCTCTTGCTCAAATAGGACTGTGCAACGCAAAAAACTTCACCAGTGGAGGGAGTGATGGGAAACATACACGATATTTTCAATTCGCATCCAAAGGTAATCAATATGGGTCTGGAATCCTTTGCCGAATCCCTGGCAGAGCAGGGTGCAGAGGTCCAGCATGTGGACTGGAAACCTGTCGCCTTTGGAAATCCTGCACTCATCAAACTGCTCAAAAGGCTCAACCAGCCTGCGATAAAAGGACTGATCGACGAGGCAAACCGGAAAGCCTCAGAACGTATCATCAGCGCCCATCCGGTTCTGGTGGACATCCAGAGGGCTCAGGATGTCATTCCCGGGATGAAGAAAAACCTGATACTTCACGCAGGCCCTCCGATCGACTGGAAGCGAATGTGCGGACCTGTTCGAGGCGCGATCATGGGAGCACTGATCTACGAAGGCCTTGCAAAGGATCTCAAGGAAGCGGAGGCGCTGGCGATGTCCGGAGATATCGAGTTCGACCCCTGCCATCATCATCAGACCGTCGGACCGATGGCAGGGGTCGTATCCTCATCCATGTTCGTGTATGTGGTAAAGAATGAAACAGAAGGCAACATTGCCTTCTGTACCCTGAATGAGGGGCTCGGAAAAGTGCTCCGATTCGGAGCATACGGCGATGATGTCATGCAGCGGCTGAAATGGATGGAAAAACTACTTGCACCTGCGCTCGGAAAGGGTGTACGCCAATCCGGGGGTATCAGTGTGCGGGACCTCACCGCACGCGCCTTGATGATGGGGGACGAGTGCCACAACAGGAATGTTGCCGCCACATCGCTGTTTATCAGGGCCATTACACCACACCTGCTCTCAACCGATCTTGACAAAGAAACCATAAAGAAAGTGATCGAATTCCTTTCAGGAAACGATCATTCTTTTCTCAATCTTTCAATGGCAGCGTGCAAGGCAGCCACCGATCCGGTGGTTGGCTTCAAACATTCATCTCTTGTATCCACAATGGCGCGGAACGGCACCGAGCTCGGAATCAGGATCGCAGGGCTCGGGAACAAATGGTTTACTGCCCAGGCTGGTATGCCGAAGGGTCTCTACTTTGCCGGCTACAGCGAAAAAGATTCCTGCAGGGACCTCGGTGACAGCACGGTCTCTGAGGTTGCCGGAATCGGGGGTTTTGCAATGGCATCTGCTCCCGCAATTGTAAAGTTCGTGGGGGGAACCGCGGTGGATGCGATCAGGTACACAAAGGAAATGTATGAGATATGCGTCGCAGAGCACGAGACCTATCTCATACCGGCCCTCGATTTCAGGGGCACGCCGGTCGGGGTGGACATACGGCTGGTAAACGAGCTCAATCTCCTTCCTTTCATCAATACAGGTATTGCGCACAAGGACCCGGGCATAGGACAGATAGGCGCAGGGATCCTTCGGGCTCCGCAATCCTGTTTCGAGGAAGCGCTGGAGGAGTTCGGAAAATTATTAGAATGAAACCGAGGTTTAAAAATACAAATCACTTGATAAGGAGCACAAAATGAACAGCAAGGAGTTTCTGGATTTCATGAAGAAGGTAAAGATGTACGACCTCACCATGCCGCTGAGCGTGCACACTCCACCCTGGCCCAGCTACATGCCGCTGCAGATTCAATACTTCAAGCGGCTCGCGGGCTGCTTCGGGGGAGGAATGGGTGCAAATGGCCAGGTAATCCAGACAAGCAACCACGTGAGCACGCACATGGACGGTGAGATACATTTCTACGGCCATGGCCGCGCGATCGGGCAAGTCCCCCTCGAGGAATGGGTCGGTGAAGGTGTTGTCGTTGATATATCTGACCTGGTTTCAGACTACAGTCTCTACAGTCCTGAGATGCTCATGAGTAAGGCCCAGATCAAAAAGGGGGACATTCTGATAATCAACACGGGATATCACAGGTTCGACTGGACTCATGAAGAGGCTGACGAAGTCCGCTACATGGTCTGCCACCCAGGACCTGGACCGGATTTCGACAAGTGGTGCGTCGATATGAAATTCAAGTGGATCGGCGTGGACTGCGGAAGCGCTGATCACCCCATGAACACAATCATCCGTCAGTGGCACCCATCCCATTTCAAGAGGGCGGAAGAGAAGCTGAAAAAGGAGCACGGGAAATCATGGGATGAGATGTTCCCGCTCGATTACTACTACCAGGTGATGCATCTCAAGCTCTTTCCCAAACAGATCGTTCATGCTGAGTGTCTCGGGGGTGACATCGATCAGCTGAGCAACAAACGTTGCTGGATCGGTGCCTTCCCATGGAGAGCGGTTGAAATGGAATCCTGCATCTGCAGGATAGTCGGATGGGATATATCGTGAAAAAACACAGCTCTGAATGAAACAGAAACCGAAAATAAGAGAATTAAAAGAAAGAATCCTCGAGCTCAGAACCCAGGGATTGAGCTATGAAGAGATTGCCCGGGAGCTAGAAATGAGTGCGCAGGAGCTCGTGGAATGGACAAAATTCTTTCAGAAGACTGCGCTTGAAGAGGGGTGCAACTGTTGATACACTATACTTACATTCGCAGCCTGAGGTGAGAATCATTGACGTGAGGCGTGAGAAAAACCGAAAAGAGGAGTGAAAAAGTGCAACCCAAGGATAAGCCCATAGCAATAGTTGCGATGGGAGGACATGCGTTCATGCTTCCAGGGGAGAAGGGGACCATAGATGAACACCAGCTCAATGCGGCACAAATATCTGCCCAGCTCATGCACTTTATCGACCGGAACTACAACCTCGTCATCACCCATGGAAACGGTCCGCAGGTCGGGAACCTTCTGCTCATGACCGAGCTCACCGGCACCCAGCTTCCTCCCTTTCCGCTGGACGTGCTCGTCGCTCAAACCGAAGGGAGTTTGGGGTACATCATGCAGCAGGCACTGTTGAACGATCTTGCGAAATCAAAGCGCGATCAGCGGGTGGTCACGGTGGTAAGCCAGGTTCTTGTGAAACAGGATGATCCGGCGTTTCAGAGACCAACAAAACCAATCGGACCCTTCCTTTCAAAAGAAGAAGCGGAAAAACGTCAACAGCAGCTGGGGTGGAAAATCATCGACGACTCGGGTCGGGGATGGCGGCGGGTCGTCCCTTCGCCAATTCCACATGAGGTGGTGCAGTACCGTGTGATTCTGGATTCCGTACTGGCAGGGCATATCGTGATTGCATGCGGTGGAGGAGGAATACCGGTTATCCAGAAGCGAGACGGCTCATTCCAGGGTATCGAAGCAGTGATCGACAAGGACCTCACCAGCGCGGTCCTCGGCAGCCAGGTAAAAGCTGATCTCCTTGTCATTCTCACCGAAGTGCCGAATGCATATCTCAACTATGGAAAGCCGGATCAGAGATCCCTCGGGGCGGTGACCGTAAGCGAGATGGAGCAGTATCTCAAAGAGGGACACTTTCCAGAAGGTTCAATGGGCCCGAAAGTCCGGGCCATTATCTCCTTTTTGACCCATGGGGGGAAGCGCGGCCTCATCACCTCGCCGCACAAGCTGAGCGATGCACTTGAAGGCCGCGCAGGAACCCACTTTGTGGGAAGATACTGATTTTTGCTTATTTTTCGTGGTTGCGCTCAGGCTGAATGATGGAACCCCCGAGCTGGCCGCACCCTGCAGATATTTCCTTCCCCAGGCTTTTTCTGTAAATTACCGAAAACCCCCTATGCTTCAACCAGGATTTGAATTCGAGTATTTTTGCTTCGGTAACCGGCTGAAAACATTTCATCTCCACAGGATTGAAGTTCAAAAGATTTATCTTGCAGGGAATACCCTGCAGGTAATCGGAAAGCTCGAGCGCATCATCGCGGGTATCGTTAAGCCCTGAAAACAAACAGTACTCTACACTTATCTGCTTGTTTGTCCGCGCAGTGTAGTGGATCATATGCTCTTTCAACCGGGCAAGCGTCGTGCCTGCCCTGGGCATGAGCCAGCGCCGTTTCTCCTCATTTGCGGAGTGCAGGGAGACTGCAAGATTCGGAAGACTGGTAAAATCAAAGAAGCCCTCCCAGTTCAGAGCACCAATCGTGGAAAAGGTAATCTTTTTCGCACCCACGTGAAAGCCCCAGTCCGTTCTCATCCAGTCAAAGGCGATCCGGCAGTTTTCGAGGTTGTCGAATGGCTCTCCCATTCCCATGAAAGTGATACACGAAAGCCGCTTCGGGGAGATGGAATGCAGGTAAATCTGCCGTACCTGCTCGAGCATTTCATAGGGCATGAGGCTTCGTCGCAGGCCACTCTTTCCGGTGCGGCAGAACCGGCATCCGAACCTGCAGCCCGCCTGCACTGATATGCAGAGGGAAACCTCCCGCTTGCTCGGCATGAGCACAGACTCCACCAGGGCGTGATCTTCGGTTTCGAACACGTATTTTTCGTTTCCCTCGCTGTCCTCAACACGAGCATCCTCTTTTAGAGTGCGGAAAGGGAGAAAGCGGAGAATTGGCGCAAGATTCCTCACTCCACTCAGCTCCGCAAGATCGGATACATCCTGAGTTCGGAAGGCTTTCTTGAAGTTCTGAATACTCTGGCTACTGAAGCCGTGTTCCAGAAACAAGGAATGCAGCCTTTCCGGGGAGTTGTTCCGAAAGTCTGTTTTGTCAATAATTTGCATCTTTTATACACGAGAACAAATTTACTACAGACGGGGCCTGACGTCCCGCCAGGCTCGAAAGACTTTTT
>Ga0180437_10005816_pt1 | contig 16732 bp, 11 predicted proteins | sample SS_ome_4_FD_132410 | JGI IMG/M metagenome (GOLD analysis project Ga0180437, IMG submission 132410) | Hypersaline lake sediment archaeal communities from the Salton Sea, California, USA - SS_3_D_1 metaG | ecosystem: Environmental > Aquatic > Non-marine Saline and Alkaline > Hypersaline >... | reverse complement strand
TGTACTTGGTGATTACGCCTCTGGAGCTCTTCTGCTATGCCAGCGGTATAGGTCTCGGTGCCAGCCCAACGGTGAGGTGGAAATCCGTTGGTGATGAACAAGATGCGCAACATATCCTCCAAGAGGTGTCTATCGCCGCCTAGGTACAGGCTTGTCGGTAACGTATACGATGTACATAGATACGAACGAACGACCTATTGAATACTCCTCCCAAGCCGTGATAGACCGAATACACGGCTATAGCAGCCTATGGAAGTCACACAGTAGTCCCAATGCCTGGCAGGCTAGCATGCGCCGATTCGATTCCTATAGCTTTTCGCCTTCTCCAGCAGGGGCTGGCTGACAAATGATTTGAGCAGGTTACCCGCGACTCGAGAATCAGGCCACAGATCAGGTCGATAGCCCAGCGCCTTTAGCAGAAAACCCCGGCATAGGGTACGTTGCCCCGCATTGTAGGCGACCACGCCTAGGGCGAAGTGGGCCGTGCCATATGTCTGGCGGCGCAGCGATCCAAGTCCTGAAGCTGAAGCTGCACCGAAAACAGTTTCTAGCATGCTATTGATATGCGTGACGTTGTTTCCCAGGTCTAATTGATACGACGTGCCGCGATGTCCCGGAGGCTGGCTGCCCAGGGCCAGGTCATAGAAGAGATCAAGGTCTTCCGCCAGCGTGGGATCGGCTTGGAGCGCTTGCCGCAGGTATTGGGCGCCCGCATCCCAGTCATTCTGCCGCTGCACAGACGTTAGCAAGTGATAGCGATAGACCCCACCGAAGGCTAGCCGCTTCTCGATAGACCAGCTTTGTCGCTGCTCGTCATCAGGCCCAAAATGCTTGACAGCGAGCGCCATCGCCGCTCGCTGACCGCTGATCGGATCCATCGAGAGACTACTGCTATGAATCCTATAACGCACAAGCACATCGGCCAAACCGACAAAACGATGCCCGCTCTTCGACAGCCGTATCCAGAGCTCCCAATCCTGCAACCGCCGGAAGGCTACGTCAAATAGACCAGCATCTATTATGGCAGGGCGGCGCATCGTTATTGTGCTGGGAATCAGAAAATTGGCTCTCAATAGAGTACGATAAGTATCATCAGAGCGTGTTCTTGATCCACCAACTATCTGGGGTAATATCTGGCCATTTGCGTCTATACATTGAGCTTGGCAGTAGAACACAGTGGCACCAGCATGACGGCTAACCATTTCCATCATCTTTTCAAGATAAGCCGGCGACCACGCATCATCGCTGTCCAGAAGGCAAATGATGTCGCTGCGTGCGGCGTGTATGCCACTGTTTCGTGCCCCTGCCAACCCCTGATTTTCCTGCCGGAAATAACGAATTGAATCCCCATAATGCCGGGCAATTACCGGGCTAGCATCCGTTGAACCGTCATCTATGATAATGATTTCAAAGTTGCGGTAAGTTTGACCCAGCACGCTATCTATAGTCTCAGACAGATACTGGGCCTGATTGTAGACGGGGATTACCACTGAGATTTGGGGGCTAGCCGTCTTCATTGTTGGCGGCACCAGTACATCCTCTGTCCGAATTCACCATTGGGCGTAGCACTAAACAATCTCGGTCCCACAACTAAGAGTAGAATGCTTTGCAGGGTATGGACACTACCTGCCCCTTTCCCGCACCAAACCATAGAGAATGGATTCGAGTTCAGCCACTGCCCGATCCCACGAGTGCTTTTCAATCGCCTCTTTTCGAGCAGCTTGGCCTAGAGATTTCCGCAATTGGCCGTCTGCAAGCAATTTTGCCACCGCACAGGCCAAGGCTTCGGGATCGTCAGGTGGAACTAGCAGTGCACTCACACCATCTGTTAGTATTCGTTCCATGTTGGGCACTGCAGGTGCAACAATCGCTTTCCCTGCCGCCATGTACTCAAACAATTTCAATGGCGTTTCCACAATCTCAGCCGCAGACGCTCTATGATAAATCACTGCAACATCGGCAGTATTGAGAAGATGGGGCACATCTTCGTGCTCAACTCTGCCGGTAAAGATGACTCGTTCACGCAAATCAAGTGAATCAGCTTGCTGTTCAAGATCCAATCGGAGTGGACCATCGCCGACAAACATCATTATGGCTTCAGGTATGCTTGGCGCAACGCGACTAAAGCCACGAAGTATCAGATCGACACCATGCCATGGCTTGAAGCCTCCCATAAACATAATCACTGGTCCATTGCCGATCGAGAAACGAGACCTAATGTCTGACCGCGTGTCCAAGTCAAGAAACAGGTCAATCTCAGCCCCATTCGTTACCACACTTACGTGTGAGGGATCAAGACCCCAACGCCGAATCAGACGCCGTTTTATCGTCTCGCCCACCGTGATAATATGAGAGGCTTGCTTGTATATTTGCCGAGTGATGAGATGTACCACAGACCGTTGTACCTTGGACATTTGGACGCCGAGATGACGCCACTCTGCCACCAAGTCACCATTAACCTCTAATACTATTGGGATACCTAGCCGTCGTGCTGCGATGATACCGCCATAACTGATAGTGCTATCTCGCTCGTAGAGAATATCATAATCGACAAATGCTGAGACGCAGGCATCTGAAAACCGATAGCTGTCGAAGAGTCGCCAAAACGGTAGTCGTAGACGAGCCTGAACACCGCGTACAGCGCTTTCAACCAGGTGAAAAGGGACGGACTCACTAAAGCCAGACTCAATGGGGTGCCAGCTCTGAATATCCTCTGTCCATTGAGTCTTGTAATGCTGGATTGCTACCATGCGTACTTGGTGTCCACGCTTCTTGAAACCATAAACAACGGCTTTCACGTGTAATTGCGTGGCAGACACGATTGATAGGTCGGGTGTATCTGCCTGCATTATATAGCCGATCTTCAGTCTTTCTTGGTTTGTATGATTGTTAGGCATCTTTTCGATAGAATATAGATTGCAAGTGGGCAGTTGTGGTCGGCATTCAGCTGCCTGTCCAATGCGGGTGATGGTTCACCCTGGACGAAACTCTCACGGATTCTCTGCGCCGTGCCTGTCCCGTGGGGAGCCATTCACTGTCCGGTTTGGCCATAATCCTGGCGGGCGATAATATTCGGTCAGGAGACCTGATTGTGAACCAGGATCCCCCAGATCACGCATACCCCTGCCAATGGCGAAGGCCGTACCGAGCCTTGAGGACGAGGCGGTGAGCGAGCTTCCGAACGGGACCACTCGGCGCGGCAACGTATCGGTTGTACTGGTACGGCGGTGCCGACGCGATCACGTCCATGTCCGAGGCGGAAAGCTCCAGTCTGTCAAATACCCTATTCTTACTCGCGGCTTCCTCCTGCCGCTGCTCCGCTAGCAACGCCAGCGCTGTCTCCCTGGTCATCTCACCGGCTCTTATCAAATTGCTGAGCTGGCAGGCTCTCCTTGAGTATCCATGGCGCAGCTCTCTAACCAAGTTACTGAAGGGTTCTGCCCAGCAATCAGAGTGTTTGCCTCGATCCTGCCAGCCCATCTCTTCGGAGAGCAATTTGCTAATCTCCACCTCCGTCTGTATGTCGCCGAATTCCAGCGGATTCATGAGCTGACCGAATCTGCGCAGTACCCATGTCCACTCAAACCTACGTTCAGGGGTGATATCCGGGTATATCAGAAAGCGATTGAGCTCGTCTTCCGAGACCTCTCCGGCGTCTGCGACGATCGCCTTGAACCTGTTGACGTCATAGATATTCTCAGGGGAATAGCTCCCTCGCTCCATTGCCGAGCCGCCCCTCAGGATAAGAGGAATATCCCAGTCGGCAGACACCTTCAGCATACTGTGTTCTATCCCGATGCCACACGCACTACACAACTCACCCGACCCAAGCAAGGTCGATCGGTACAGCCTTCTTATAGTGTCCCAATTAGGTTTGAAGAGCAGGTGATCGACACCTGTCCTTCGCAGCGCGGCTTCGATGTTCGCCAGGGCCATTTCGCTCAAGAACCCGTTGTCGAAAGTGTATGCCAGCACACTCAGTCCGTACACCTTCGTGGCCAAATAGAGCACGTAGGTACTATCTTTGCCCCCGCTCAGGGGGACTAGGACGTCGTATCCTCGGCTCCTTTTCTTCGCTTCCTCCAAGTGACTCAGCAACGAGTCTTGCGCCACCGGAGCCGGGTCCCTGTGGTTGAGGCAGTGATTACACACTCCCTGTTCATCAAAGAAGGTGTTAGGGTATGTTTCAGGCAATACGCATCTGCTGCATCTTTTCATTACCGATCTCCTCAGAGACTCCCATAACGAAACAGCGGGTGTCGTGTGATACGCCAGCGAATATATGCTCGATCGAGTTCAATATGTATCAGATCTGCCCAGAAAAACAGTCCATCCATTCCCATTGCCACCAGGCGAGGGCGCGAGGGTCATCACAGGCTTGGCTGTGCAGACTGAAGACAGCGGTTTCTACCCGGCCCCTTGCTGGCTGTGGAGCGATACAGAGGATGCCTAAAAGAGTCCTTGCTCAGTATTCCGAAGTAACTCAGGTCTATGTCACTGCTTATGTACTTGGGGACAGGGAGGTGTGCGCAGCAAGGCGAAAGCATTCGCAGACTTCACCTGTGGACATTTCTCAAGCCTGCACACTCCCCTACTTCCTCAACAACCTGTAGGACTTGTGCTATAGTTTGGTTGATATCGAACTTGTCGCACGCAATTGCGCGCATGCAAGCTCTCTGCTCTTGCTTTTCTGTTTCAGGGATTTCGCAGTAACGCAGGATCTTCTTTTGCAGTTCGGCACTGGTGTAAAAGAGGTTCTCCTGGGGCAAGAGCTCTTCAGCACCGTCCCAGCGATGTGACAGACAGTAGCAACCAGACGCCATTGCCTCCATGGGTGCAACCTGCAAACCTTCTGAATAGCTATTCGATACAAAGACATCAATCTTATGATACCAGTTCCAAGGGTCAGTCACACGACCGTAGAAAGTGACATCGACCTCCAAATTCAGTTCTTTGACGAGGTGCCACAAGGCGATATAGTAATCCTGGTAACCAGGATCCGGACCCCCTGCAATGTGCAAATGCAAGTCGCTTCTCTTCTGAGTCAATTCCTTGAATGTGAGAATCAGGTCGTACACTCGTTTCCTGGGTATCAAGTGGCAGAGTGTGCCAATGTCACCGCTGAACGTCTTGGGCCGAGGTACAAACTTTTCCAGCGAAGTGGATACACCGCAGACCACTATCTTGACTGCCTGATCCGGAAACCTAGCGACGAATTCTCGCTCTTTTGCCTGACTGACCAGAATGATCCTGTCGACGGCTTCCCAGTTTACCCGGTCGGCCCACTCGTACATTTCGTAACGATGCAGCCGAGTAACGATGCCACAGACTTTGGGCAGGTGGGTAGCAGCAACCAAGAGCTCGCTCGCCCACTCGAAAAAGACCACGTCGTTGGCCTGCATAAAAGCCTGAAGATCGTGATTAAACAAGTAGCGGTTGATCCGCGTGTTAAGAAATGGCAGTCGGAAGACTCGCCACTTGAACAGGCTGGTTTGATGATGTTCCGTCAAGGCAGCGTAGACTTCGTTGAAAAAGCCCCGCTGTTCGTTGATCACAATACCCACTCGCATGGGCGAAACCTCTCCAAAGCCTTACGGTAGAGAATGACGATCCCAGATCAATGGGGCATCCAACTGGTAGTGAGCAAGCAGATCAGCCAGGCTCGCCTTGCCCGGTTCCGTCCCCCCTTTCGGGACTGGCTGGGAAATGCAAAGATCCAGCCTTTAGAATCGTGGGGAGGTAGAACCGGTTGTCTGTTACAAGGAGGCCTATGGTGGCCGTTTGGATTATTCCACCACCTGTGGCAGTTATAGGGATTGTGTACCAGTAGAACGATTCAGGTGGTGACTCGGTATGTAGATCGGTCAGCGTGACAACGGCTTGACCACCTGGCGGAGGGAAAACACCGGGAGAATCTACATCAACCACCAAGTCGGGCGATGGACTAGCCCCAACTTCCAGCGTGATCGTTTCTGTGAACACCGGGCCGTGCACAATCTGTATGGTATAGGTCGCCACTCCTCCGAAATCCACCCCTTGTATTGGGGGCACAACATCCAGGCTAAACCTGGAAGCCAAGAGAGCAGCGACCAGGTTCTGGATATAGAAGAGATCTCCTCTGGCAAAGGCGGGGGCACCAAGATACTTGACCAATTCATCGTACGGTTCACCCAAGATGTATGCTTTGGCCTGGAAGAGCGCGGGATAATCATATAGGTGTTGCAGGGTCCCTTCGCCCACGGAGTTGTCAAACTTGGAGACAAACCAGTAGGGAGCAACCTCGGTGTACTCGTCGATGGCCTGCTGCACTTGGGGCTGAAGGTGAGTATGCATATAGTCAGCGATCTCGGGAGTCAAGAACATAAAGTTCCTGGCCACACTCAGGGAGCGATGGTAGAACCTCATATCAGGGGGACCGCCCTCAAAGGGAGTATCTTTGGAGAAGTTATTCATCCGCAGATCCATGGCCTGATTGTACCAATTCCTTACGTCAGGATCCTCCGGATAACCGGCCAGTCTCTGCAATTCCAGATATCCCTCGTACCCGGCAATGTACAAATGAACCAGGTACGGCCGGCGGGACAAAAAAGTGTAGCGGTCAGAACCAATGTCGGGAAACGCCTCGACCTTGTCACTCATTGAGTCGAAAATGGCCCGAGGCAGGGCTGTCGGATTTGCAGGGTCCTTGAACAGATCGGCATATTTCCATGCTGCATAGAAATTGAAGGGTGGAAACCAGAACCAATAGCCACAGGCATAGCCATTGGCCGGATCCCCGCCACAGATCGGCTCTTCGGACGGATCCAAAGGAGACTTGTAGGGCGCGCCAATCCCATATGGATTGGTTGGGTAGTATGCGTCTGGGGGAACGACAAACGCTTCCCGGGGTGCTCCGGTTCCCCAACCGATGTGAGCAATGCGAGTAATATCGTAGTCGGCTCCCGGTCCATAATAGGTCTGAACATAGGTCTTGACTTCTGCATGCAAGCCAGGAGACAGATACGGCAAAGCCTGAATGAGCGTCACGACGGTATCTGAGGGATTCTGAAAGTAGTCAAAAATCTCTCCGAATTCGCGATCGTCGGTTTTCTGTCCCTCTCCATACTGGTCAACAAAGCCCGCAGCATGATAACCGGGCCGCAGATGGCCAGCATCGAGCATCTTCTGGATTTCAGTTTCCAGGCGTTGCTGCAGTTCAGTTGGCGAAAGAGGCGTTGGAGCACTCTCCGCCGGGACAGTTGTGACCAACGACAACTGAGTCCCACCCCCGTTTGGACCAAAGGCGATGATCGCGTTGCCTTTGAGGACATAGAGCTTGTCACCGTACGGGATAGGAGGAGATTGAGTACTGCCATGCTTGGCATAGACGCCGTTCTTGCTGAAGTTGGGTCCACTGTAGATCTGCCAACCATCTATGTTGCTGTAGAGTGAGTCGTCCCCATCGTGATACATGAGTTGGTAATCCGGGGCAATGCTGTTCAGACCATACCCCCAGTAATTCCACTGCCGATCTGGTTGCCCCAAGGGAATCGTCACGTCAAAGCCCCCACCTTCCCGGTCACAGCAGAGTACGAAATAGACAAGTCTGCCACCGGACGAATAGGCCGTTGGCTCGTCACTTGCCGTTGTGTCCGGATTGCCGCTTTGCTGCGCAACCATACTGATGTAGGGTGTTCCAAACTTCCAGCCTACTGCGGAACCACGGGTTACCCAATAGTGGTAGCCCTCATAAGCTGTCTGTTGGTAATAGACGCCATCGATACCGTTGATGACGGGTGGGTATTTGGGCCCGGACTGCGTGACGCCCGACCAGGTAAAAGGAGCGTACGTCTGTCTGCCAGTGGTCGGGTCCGTGAAGGTGTATTCCTCTCCGGTCAAGCGGTCGAAAACAAAGACGGTTCTGCGCTCAGGGTAATCCTCGTAATACGCCAGGATAGGGCTGGCATCTATGGTGACCGTGCCAGGAACCTAGTCGCCGTCAACTGGCGGATCGGTTATCGGTAGGTAGGGCGACGCGTCACTGGTCTGATAGTACGAATATAGAGCAGCCGTTTCTTCAATGGTCAGATGTAGCTCGCTCATCCGATAGTTTTCTGCACCAGTAAACACAACATAGTCTGTCCCAGTAGCTGGGTGGGTATAAACCACCGGCCAGAAGGAATGGAATCCTTGCCCGAGGAGTTGGTCCGACTTCCAGACCAGAGAACCCGTCAGTGCATTCAACGCATACGCATGCGCATCGTTGGATGCAAAATAGACTACCCCGTTCTTGTATGCCGCTGAAAAAAGGATGGCCCCCTCGGTCGCGTATCTCCATCTGAGCGAACCAGTCACCGCATCAAGAGCGTAGAAATAGCCATCTCGATTGCCAGTAAAGATGGTCGGCTGATTGTTGATGGAGGGGTCCTGGATCACCAGAGGATTGGTTTCAAATCCAGCCCCCGCTTCATAGGCAGTATAGCCGGGAATGGGCTGACCGGTAAGCGCATTCACGGCATGGATCTTGCGGTCGTACCCCCCAACGAAGGCAGTACTCGTCCCATTGACGGTCGCGATCGTGGGCGAATGACCCAGAGGAAGCTCGGTGGCATGGACCCAATCGACGTTTCCGTTGGCAGCATCGAAGGCATACAGGCCGCGTGCTGTCGAAACATAGATTCTGCCATTGGCGGCAATGGGTTGGATCTTGTAGGGAATGTATGGCTCAATGGGGCGGTACCAGTCAACGTAGAGATCGCCCCTGACCTCCTCAGGCGTCCACGACGTCCGCTCCGGGTTGGCAGCGAGCATGGGCCAGGCATTCTCAGAAGCCGGTGCCGTGAGAGAGTGCCGAGAAACGGTCCCTTCCGCCACCAGAGAAACACTTGGGAAGGCCGCAAGTATCGCGATAAATAGCAACAGTCTCTTTGTATGCATTTTCTTCGCCGATCTAGCAATTCTGCCAGTCCCGACGCTCCCAGCAGCGCCGTCTGCCGGCAGCAGCATCGGACAGGGTCCGGCTGGCGGCTCCGGGACGAACCTCGGCGAGTTTTCCGCATCTGGTTCTCACCACAGATACGTGAGTGTCTGGATATCCCATCGTGCCTACGTGTTCCCATTACCGCCGTGGACACCTGTTTGACTCCTAGCGTAGCACGGAATGGCGGTTCTGTCAAGCGAGGGTTGGCGGTCTTTGGCAATTGGCCATTCTCCCGGTTCATCATCCACCACTATACCTGATGTTCCGCAAAGGACTGCCGGCGCAGATAGCATGCGGAGGGAGGTTTCTTGTCACAGCAGCGCCAGCGCCGACCATGGCTCCCTTGCCGATGCGTATGCCTAGACATCTTCATATGATCGATCTTTGACAAATGAGACAAGAATCATGGCACCGCCGGCGCCAAATGAGCATGGTTGACTAACTCGTTTACTGCTTGTTCGACCTGTTCAAAAGCCGTCGCCAGGGGTAGTGGAATCGGCTGAGAGCTGTCGGTGGCGGCCAGGAATTGGCGAAAGACACGAGCATCGAGCTTGGTGAAGAATAGAGCGACTTTGCGACCATAAGTGGTGAGTTGATAACGGTAGGAGTTGGCAATGCGCCAAATGATACCCTTTTGGCGTAGGCGTCGTAGGTCATAGGACATTTGAGAAGTTCCGTAGGGCGTGCCATCAGAGTCGAGTAGATCAGCGACCTGCTTGCGCAGAGTTTTGTTGGTGAAGCCACGGGGGATATGTGCAAAGGACGTGAGCGCGCTCAGGAGAGCCATCACTCGCGGTTGGCCCAGGCGGAGTGCCGGAGCCCGTTGTCCGTCAGCAGTGACGGTAGGTTGCACAATCCGTTCCAGGCTCTGCGCCGACAAAACACAGTCATAGCTGATGCGTTGGGCGTCCAGGAGACGCCGATTGATCTGACGCCCCAGTTGTTGCAGGAAGGGCAAGTTAGAGATGTCCTTGTTCACATAGAAGTCACGGGTGTTGTTGATGGTGGTCTCAGTGCGAAGCGCCCGGTTTTCCTTGAAGTACTGTTTCACGTGCGTTTTCTTGTAGTAAGCGTGCAAGCTGGGATTGACGCCATCGACGATGACTTGGGTTCGGAACAAGCCAGGTGTTCTCTTGGTGACACGCCGTTCAAAGACCAGTTGGATTCGATCCGGTCGGCCTACATCCAGGTTGTCACGGATGATGGCTTCGAACCATTGCCGACCACGAGCAGGATCGTCAAACACTTGCGTGCGACTGAATTCGACCTGCCAGATGGACAGGCGATACTGATACCCGGCGCGCTGGTCTTCAGGGGTCAAGCGCCACGGCAGCCGTGCTTGCCATTTGGTGAAAAAGGCCTGAAACTGCTCAGGCCCCAGTTGGTCACAAATCTCTTGGAGCGTATCAGGGTCATCACAAGATAGAAAGCCGTTGTCCAGAGGTTCGAAGGCAATGCCACGCTGCTGCAACTGACACTTGGCCCATTCATTGCCGTTCAGACATATCTTGACGGCGTAGGGAGCATAGGTGCATACCTTGATGAAGGCCGGACCAAAGTCCCGGTCTTGGAGGTAAAAGTAGTAGTGGTTGACGTATACCGACTGCCGCGAGTAATCGAAGAACACCCGCTTGCCTTCTGCTCGTTTACGAGCTTTGTAGGCATACGCTCGCTCCTGAGCGATGCCGATGAACACCACCCCTTCTTGCTCACCCTGGCCCTTTCGGTATTCGGCGGCCACGTCGTCTTTGCGAATGCCACGTTCGAAATGAAACAGGGGTATCCCATTCTCGCACGCGAAGGCTTCCACGGCTGCTTTGTAGGCAGTGGTCATCTTGCTCAAGATAGCGGGCGAGGGAATGTCGTATCCGCGATGATGCAAGAATCTCACCAACTGCCCACCTGTCTGCATGTTGGGAACATAGCCGTTGAGATAGATTCGATCGATGCACTCAATATCCAAAGTCACGTGGTCCTTCAAAATCTCGTTGATATCGATTCCTGTCATTGCTGGCTCCTTTCACGGCCAGCATACGTCAAGTTGTCGTCTCAGGCAAGTGCTTCGACTCAGGAAGCCGACTCGGCGGTTTGAGGCGAAGCTTCGTTAGCATTATGTAGACATACTGCCCGCAAGCGCGATACAGGCGCCTAATGGACATGGACCTCTACCTTATTTGCCAGCTTGTCCAGCGGTTGAGAACGATAGGAAACCGGTAGATTTTGGACAAAACCGTAATAGAAGAAAAGCCTGCCGCTTCGTGCGGCCAATTGATTCGTGCTTTTTCTCTAGTGCGGTCAGCATTCAGGCAGGTCATCTACGATGTGCGGCGGTTTATCTGTCTAGTCGAGGTCGCATAGCTATCAACGAATGAAACAGGATCGACAATGCCCCGCGGTTCGAGAGATATTTGGGATCATAGGCAAAAGCCCGTATGACCTCTTTCGGCACCTTGGCATACTCGCCAGCATGGTAGTTCTGAAGCGCATGACTGAATGAGTGGTATCCCCTTAACCAGTGCACCTCTGACCGGCTGCCGATTCTTCTCAGGTAGGGGAAGAGATTCCCGAGAACATCCTGGGCAGCTTCGCGACCAAACTCAGTTTCGTAGGCCAGCAACTGGGCAATCAAGTAATGTGAATATTCGTCGTCAATCTGGGCGGATTGAGCAGCGGCATGCTTCATGTGTGTCTGCCCTTCTTGCCTGCGCCCCCACATCACGGCTCGCGTGCCTCTGACAAGATAGCCGCGTGCCACAGCCCAATCAACCTGCTCGGAAAGCCATGCCAACTCAGGCGGCAATTGATCAAACATTGTGCGCAAGAGCTGGTCATGATCTATGCTTTCATCAAGGATGCCATATGACATAAATGACTTGACGAGTTGACATGGCTTTCCGTCAAGAAGGGATGGGTCGTGTCGAACCGCTGCTAAACAGTACTCCTGCCCCAATTCGGTGTCACTTTGGGCAAACGCAATGGCGGACCAAAGGTGGTAGTGATTCGCAAGCGCTTTGTCACGGAGAGCTAACACTTCTTTGGGGCACCTGGGATCGGCAAATGTTGAATTCAAGGGCCGGATCGTGTCTTCGACGTAACTTCTAAGATTTCCGATGACTCGACCCGAGTGGTAGCGGCGATAGTTAAGAGCTCGATCCACACTGGCGAACTTGCACCCAGCCAACCCGAGGCGGCAGTTGATATCCAGGTCCTCACCTACATAGGTATGATACTCGTCGAAAAGGTTCACCCGAAACGCCCAGTCTCGCCGCAATACCATGTCGCTAGGGCCGAAAGGAAACCCCAACACCAGATCCGCGAGGGTTACGGTGATGGGCGGTCGCCACAGTTCCCGGATCGTCTTCGAGGAGTGATTGAGGTCGAAGCGAGGGTTATACGTCACGCCAACATCGGGGTGTGCCTCAAGGAATTCGACGTGCATCCGAAGTTTTTCTGGATGGTAGAGGTCGTCGCCATCCAAGAGGGCGATCACTTCTCCATCCGCAGCCCGGATGCCGGTGTTCCTGGCTGCAGACAAGCCCCGGTTTTCCTCGTGGACGATGTACCTGACTCGAGGGTCATCGAACTGCTTGACGACGTCCAGCGTGTGATCCGGCGACGCATCGTTTACGACGATGACTTCAAAGTGTGGATAAGTCTGATCCAAGACACTCTGGATCGTCTCACCCAAGAACTGGGCATTGTTGTAGGCAGGAATAACTACGCTAACCATCACCCCTTGCATATGTGATCTCCTCTAATCCGGCATTTGAGCGCACGCGGATCCCGGGAAACATAATAGCGATAGATTCAGGAGCCACTGACGCCCCATCATCCGACTGGAGAACCAGGATCGGCAAGCGTTATACCCTTCAGATGGAATCTGCGAACAACGCCAATGTGGGTCTGCACTGAAGTCATTCCCGATCCACATACCCAAGTCATTGCTGCCCATTTTGCGAACAGCTTCGGAAGATCATCACATTGTGGTAAAACCAGGGAGCAGTATGTCCCGCCTTCCACTCTTCGCGCCATTGCAGGGAAAGTGCCTCTTCGAACAGATAGCCACGTTGGCGGAATTTTCCAATCCAATACTGATGTGGCTTCTCATTGCGCGGACGTCTATCTCCCTGTCCAGGAGTTCCTGACGAGAAGATCACGATGGGTGCAATTCGGCACAACACGTCCACGTAGCGATCCGTGCTAGCTTCAGGCAACTGCTGGCCCACCTCCATGCTTACGACCACGTCCGCGTTTGTGACTTCCGATGGCAGCTGGTCAGTCGCCACATCGAATTTTGTCACATCCAGCTGCCGCATCCAGCACAACTTCAGCGCTGCCTCAGCGAGCTCCAATCCCTTGACTTGAATTCCTTGTGCCTGCAAACGCTCCAGCAACACCCCTGTACCGCAGCCAACATCAACAACCGAGGATGGATGAAACGACTGAACAATCGAATTTGCTATCACATCTGCGCTCTGTGCCGTCGTTTGCTCAACAAACCCAAAATACTCATTATCATAAATCTCGTCGTGAGAGAAGTACTCTGTTCTGTCCTCATCATCTAGTACCCTTTTCAGAGCATAGGGATCTTTTATCAGTTTTTCGATGATCTTTGCCAGTGTATGGAGCTTACTCATAGTGAAGTAGCGCCCTTGGGTCTGTATCAACGGGAACTAGATGTCAAACGGAAAACGCACCGAAGTCCTATCTCGCCTCTGTCTTGGGATGACGGATCACTACCTGCGCATCCAGGTCGACTATGCCCTTGGCCCCGGCTGAACCTACAACTGAGAATCCCACTGCGCGTTCTATATAGTCATAGAAGTGGCTCAGGTCCGCTGGCACGATGCTGACATCCAGTTCATAGATGCCCTCAATCAGCGGCAGATTCAGTCTGCATTCAATGCGACAACGTTCACCTGCCGTGAAATCCGGCATTGGGATCTTCATCCAAGATGTCATTGTATCGTAGACTACTCTCCCATCCGGTGTGCGGATGGTCAACGAGAAATCAGGCTGGTGTACGTCTCTGTGGACCAGAACGTCTACAGCTACAACGACAGGCACACCTGACTGCAGCGCATTGACTGGACGACCTTCCATATCCAGCAGGCTGACGTTCTCAATCTCAGCGTCAAATGTCATCACCTGCTGTGACAACCCGCCTTCTTCAGGCACCTCTTTCTGCGTCTGACGGGCCGCCCGGCGGACGGTGTCTGAATAGGCGACTACAGCTTCTGATGCGGTCCCCTGAAAGATATCTTTGCCATGATACATCACCAACCCACGGTCGCAAACCCGGCGCACGGCCTCCATATTGTGAGACACCAGGATCAAGGAGGTGCCGTTCTTGCGCAGGTGATCCATGCGGGCGTGGCATTTTAGTTGAAAAGGATAGTCACCCACCGCCAGCACCTCATCTACCAGCAAGACCTCGGGGTCTACGTGTGCTGCGATGGCAAAACCCAGGCGGGCATACATTCCGGAAGAGTAGCGTTTGACTGGCGTGTCTAGATAGTGCCCAATGCCGGCAAACTCAACGATTTGGTCAAACCGAGCTCTAATCTCCGCCTTGCGCATTCCCAAGATCGCGCCATTTAGATAGATGTTCTCACGGCCGGTTAATTCCCCATGAAAGCCAGCGCCCAGCTCAATCAAGGCCGAGAGGCGTCCATTGACTCGTATCCGGCCGCTGGTTGGGTCGGTGATCTTGGACAGAAGCTTGAGAATCGTCGTTTTACCTGCGCCATTTGGGCCGATAATGCCCAGCGCATCTCCCGGCTGCAGCTCAAAACTCACACCTTTGACCGCCCAGTGAACTTCTCCATCCTTGGATTTCCATGGACCTCCGAGTGTCTCGCGCAGGCTTGGTAGCTTCCGGCCCATCCGGTAGCACTTGGATACCTGGTCAAACTGAATACTGGTCATTCTCTCACCTAGATGATATCGGCAAACCGAGATTCGGCACGCTTGAAGAACCAATAACCGACCAACAGACTGACTATAGACATTGCAATGGATATCAGTAGATAAGGGTTCGGCAGTGCATTGTTAAGTAACACAGCGCGATAGGCCTCAATCACACCGGCCATTGGGTTAAGGAAGTAAAGAGACTGGTATTGTTCTGGCACGGCTGTAGCAGGATAAAGGATCGGCGTGGCATACATCCAGATTTGCAGGCCAAGGACAAACAGATGTCTGATGTCCCGGTAAAAGACATTCAAGGCGGCACCGGTCAGTCCTATTCCCAGAGCAAGCGCCAGTTGCGTCACCAGGATAACTGGTAGGAATAACAGACCAAGCAAAGACACAGACATCCTCGAAAACAGTATCAGCAATGCCACCATGCTAGCAGCAACACCAAAATCGACAAGTCGGGCCAGCAAGGCCGCGATCGGTAGCACCTCTCGCGGGAAGTAGATCTTGCTCACCAGATTCATGTTACTAGTCAGAGAATCGACCATGTCTGTGATAGATCCGGAAAAAAGCGTCCAGGGCACCATAGCAGTATAAGAAAAAACAAGGTAAGGCACATCACCGGTATCTACGGGAATAAACAGGGTGAAAATGACACTGGCGATCACCGCTGCGGCAGCCGGTTGAATGATTGCCCATAGCCCACCCAGGACAGACTGCTTGTACCGGGCGCGAATAATGCGCGTCGTCCAGGCCAGCACCAGCTCGCGATGGGTATACAGGGATCCTATGCGCGCACTTACCATTCCGGGACCTCCAAGTGATCCCTCAACTCCGTAGACTTTGTTTGATCATGATCACACCTATCAGCAGGACGACAGGAACGAGGCCAAGAGCAAGAGCAAGAGCAGGGTTGCTAAGAAACGCTGTACCATTCAATAGTGCGGTGCCAGCCAAGGCGTCACCCTCGTCGGTCTTGACAAGGCCAGGCGGAGGTGTCTGTGTGTGCACGGGCAGTGGGACGGTTGGAGTCAGCGTCGACTCAGGCATAGTCAACGCCGCCGGCAACAGCACCTGTGGCAATTGGGGTGCTTCCAAAACCACGTACGAATACCAGACCCCGTTTGCCCTGCTTTGAGGACCTGGATCTGTCCGCCAGGTGACCAGGATTACATTCCCCCGACTCACGACGGCCCGTACTTCATAGGGATCGAAGGATCCATATCCACTCGCATCACTGACCCGTACGCCCGAAACAACGGCTTCCGGCTCGGTCCACTGCCCATCCAGCCACACACTGTGCCATACACCGTGGATATCGGGACTCGCGGTGATTCGCTGCGCCCAAAGGAAATGCAAGTCATCATTACTATCCACGACAAAGGACATTGTCCCGTTTACACCCACCTGGCGGAAGGGGTTAGCCGGCGCTGTCCAGGTTTTTCCGCCATCCTTTGAACTGCGCATGGTAACACCACTGTACGCCACAATCACCTCGTCGCCATGCTCCACGACGGTCGGAAGCAGAACGCCATACCCAGTTTCCGCTTCGGCCAACGTGACGGGCTCGGTCCACTGCCGGTCGTCCAAGCTTAGCCCGGCATAGTTTATCCGCCGGCCGTTGCCTCCCAAGTCTCGAACATCCCAGACGGCGTGGATCACGCCTGACTCACCACGGGACAGCTTGAGAACGAGCGGAAAAAGCTCAGCATAGGTCAGAAACATCGGCACAGGTTCAGTCCAGGTCTCACCGCCATCGGCGGAATAGAGGGTGTAGAGGCCCCAGCCGTCCTGTTTGCCGCTGTAGACGATTACCAGGTTGCCCTTATCATCGCCGCTCAGAGCAGCCACACTGGG
>Ga0180437_10005815_pt1 | contig 16734 bp, 10 predicted proteins | sample SS_ome_4_FD_132410 | JGI IMG/M metagenome (GOLD analysis project Ga0180437, IMG submission 132410) | Hypersaline lake sediment archaeal communities from the Salton Sea, California, USA - SS_3_D_1 metaG | ecosystem: Environmental > Aquatic > Non-marine Saline and Alkaline > Hypersaline >... | reverse complement strand
TAAAAATCGTAGAGTAGGGGGGACCATGTTTCTTTCGAATCTTTCCATCAAAAGACCCGTGATGATCAGCATGATCATTCTCGCCGTGGTGCTGTTCGGTCTCCTCGCATTTTTCGGCATTCCACTGAATCTGATGCCGGAGGTCAAGATACCCTATGTGACGATACAGGTCGTGTATCCAGGGGCGAGTCCTTTTGAAGTTGAAACCGAGATCACGAAAAAAATCGAGGATGAGGTTGCCACCATCAGCGGTATAAAAACACTGACCTCCTATGCAATGGAAAACGTGGGAATTACCGTCATCGAGTTCGATCTCGGAAAAGATGTGGATATCGCAAACCAGGAAGTCAAAGACAAGGTGGATTCCATAAGAAACGAGTTTCCAACCGATGCAGAGCTTCCTGTTGTTGAAAAGCTGGATATCAGTGCGATGCCAATAATGGATATTCTGCTTTCAGGAAATCTTGAAATGCGGGACCTCTTTGATATCGCTGATAAACGAGTCAAGGACAGGCTCTCACAAATCAAGGGTGTTGCCAAGGTGGAGGTCACCGGAGGAGAGGAGAGAGAAATACGGGTTGAGCTGGACAACAGAATCGTCTTTCAGAACTCGATATCCCTCTCACATCTCAGCCAGATCCTGGCTGCGCAGAACATCGATATGCCGGGGGGCCAGTTCAACCAGAGGTCTCAGGAGTACTCTGTTCGGATGAAGGGGCAGATCGACTCGATCGATGCGTTGCGGGAGCTCGAGATTCCGACAGCCTACGGGAGCAAAAAACTCGAGCAGATTGCATCGATAAAGGACACGAGCGCGGATGTGCGGGAGCGCACCGTGTACTTCGACAACAGGAGCAAAATGCGAGACGAAAACGTCGTGCTCCTCAGTATCATTCCCGCGCCGGACGGAAACACGGTCGATATTGCCAACGGAGTGTACAAAACTCTGCCTGTGCTCAGGCAGGAGCTTCCGCCCGGAAGCAGTTTGACCATCGTGAACGATGACTCTGTATTCATCAGGAGCACGGTCAACGACACCCTCATGAACGTGTTCCTCGGGATTATCCTCACCGCAGGTGTGCTTCTGTTCTTTCTCCACGACATCCGCTCCACTTTCATTGCATCTCTCGCAATGCCTGTGTCCATTATCTCCACCTTCGTGCTGCTCCAGGGAGCGGGGTTCTCGAAGAACATGATGACCCTCATGGGACTGTCCGTGTCTGTCGGTATTCTTGTGACCAACTCGGTTGTCGTCCTCGAAAACATTTTCCGCCACATGGGAATGGGAAACACGAGGCTGGAGGCTGCTGACAGGGGCACTTCTGAAATCGCAACAGCCGTGCTCGCGTCCACGCTGACTAATGTGGCCGTGTTCCTTCCCCTTGGATTGGTGAAGGGCATGGTCGGCATGTTTCTGAAGGAGTTTGCCCTTACCGTTGTTTTCGCAACAATTTTTTCGCTCCTCGTGTCCTTTACCCTCACCCCGATGCTCGCGTCCCGCATCCTTCCAGAGCACGATAGAAAGAAGCATCCCATCGGACAGAGGCTCGAGAGAATGTTTCGAAGGTGGGAGAAGGGATACCAGGGAATTTTGGACAGGCTCTTCATGAAAAAGGCACGCGGCGTTGTGCTCATTGTGCTGGTGGTGCTCCTCTTTGCAGGCAGCCTGTTTCTCGCAGGACAGATAGGGTTCGAGTTTTTCCCCCAGATGGATCGCGGTGTCCTGAGCATTGAAGTCGAGCTCCCGCAGGGATACAACCTGGCTGAAACTGCGGATCTCATGGGTGAAATCGAGAAAAAGATCCAGCACCATCCCGAGGTCGAGCATCTGGTGACAAAGATTGGTGCGCTCAGTGAGCTGGACCAGGGCACCAATATGGCCCAGATGAATGTCATGCTGGTGGATGCGAAACAGAGGGACATGAGTGACAAAGCACTGGAAAACATGCTGATCCGGGAGCTTTCCACAGTCGCCAATGCAAAAATCCGTGTGCTCACATCGGGTATGGGTGGGCCTGGGGGCTATCCCATAGAGTTCTACCTTCAGGGCCAGGACATGGACACCCTCGAGAGCATCAAAAACGAGATGACAGAGAAGCTCAAGGGTGTGGAGGGGCTTGTGAATCTCGCGACAAGCTCGCGTTCTGGAAAGCCTGAAATCACCCTCACACCAGACAGGGTCAAGATCGAACAAGCAGGACTGAACGTGTACGATCTCGCCTTTGCGCTGCGAGGAGCGGTTGAGGGAATCGTTGCGAGCAGTTACCGGGAAGCAGGAGAGGAGTACGATATCCGTGTGATGATGTCCGATGAATCTGTTGATACTCCAGAAGAGGTGGGAAACATCGCGGTTTCTTCCCCCAATGGCACTTTCCGGCTCGCCCAGTTTTCGGATATCAAGTTTACCGACGGCTACAGCAAGATGATGCACAAGGACAAGTACAAGGTCATCCAATTCACTGCATCGCCTGCGGCAGGGTATGCGCTCGGTGAAATAGTGGGAACGGTTCAGAAGGAGATCCGCGAAATGGATTTTCCGGCTGGGTATGGGGTTTCCTGGGGCGGGGAATCGGAGATGATGCAGGAAATGACGTTGGATATGGGACAGGCGTTTCTGATTGCGGTTCTCATCACCTACATGCTTTTGGCCGCAATTCTGGAAAACCTGTTTCAGCCGCTTCTCATCCTGGGCACTGTTCCTCTGGCGCTCATCGGGGTCTTTGCCGCTCTGTTCATTACCGGTCAGACGATGAATATCAGCTCCATGATGGCGATTATCATGCTTGTCGGTATCGTGGTGAACAACGCGATACTGCTTCTGGACTATACCAACATCCTGAAACGCCAGGGTAAGGACACGAGGACTGCCCTGCTTGAGGCGTGTCCGGCAAAACTCAAACCGATTATCATGTCAACATCAGCCATAGTGCTCGGTATGCTTCCGCTCGCCCTTGGAATCGGTGCTGCAGGGGCTGAAATCCGACAACCCATGGGAATCGTGAGCATAGGGGGACTTCTCGTGTCGGCTCTGCTGACACTGTTCATCATTCCCACAATCACAAACCTCCTGGCAAAAGACAAAAAGGTGTAGGGACCCGGATGTATACAGTATAATTTATTCAATAGGAAAGAGGTGCCTCTCATCATGAGATACGACAGAAAGAACAGACTCAAAATGCTCACCGTGCTGCTGACACTCCTTCTGTGTGTGGTCTGTGCTTCAATTGCACAGGCAGAAACCATAGAGCTCACTCTGGAACAGGCGATCGGTCTCGGGCTCAAAAACTCGAGCGCGCTCAAAACCAAGATGCTCGCTCTCGCGTCGGCAGGTGCAGACGTGCAGATCGCGAGGTCCTCCCGCTACACCGATGTTTCTGTTTCTGCATCTTATTCGCATATTTCGGATCCGCCGGAAATGGAGGGAATATATCTTGCAGCCAAGGACGATGTGACGGTCGGGCTCAGTGCACAGCAGCCCATATACACCTTCGGTAAGATAAAAACAGGGATCAAGCTCGCAGAGGAGGGGCTGAATCGCGCCAGGCTCGAGCTTGAAGAGGAGAAACGTGCACTCATAATGGCGATCACGCGGGCTTTCTACGGCTACATTCTTGCCCGGGAAGTGCTGGTCGTTCAGGAAGAGACCCTTGCAAACAAGCGTGAGGCTCTAGAGGTTGCGCGAAAAAGATTCGAGGCTGGCCTTGGTGCCGAGATCGATGTGATGAGCGCCGAATCAGACGTTGAGAGCTTCATGCCGGAAGTGATATCTGCTCGGAATGAGGTTGATTTTGCCATTCTTGCGGTGAAAGATCTGCTCGAGATCGGTGAAGAGGAGGGCGAGTACGACATCGTGCTCCTGGGAGAGCTCTCCCCCGACTATCGGACATTCACAAAAGCTGAGCTCGTGGAGCTCGCGCTTGAGAACAACTTCGACCTCCAGCAGTACAGGACAGGAATACACGCCGCAGAGTATCAGAACGAGCTCGCGGTTCGAGAAAAGTACCCGACAATTGCAGGATTTGCAAATTATACGGTTCAAAGCGGTTACGATCCGTTAACGGGAGAGAGCAAATTTTCCGGGCCGGACTCCTGGAGCGACCTCCTGACCGTGGGCGTTTCAGTGCAGATGCCGCTCTCGGCGCTCTTTCCGTGGAGCGGCGAAAACGCTCAGACCAAGAAGACCCAATTCGACCTCGAGAGCCTCAAGACAAGCCTCGGTTCGATTGAGGGCGGAATCAAGCTCGCAATACAGAACCTGCTCCTCCGGCTGGAGAAGGAAAAAGCAAAGATACGCTCAGGAGAAAAGAGTGTCGAGCTTGCACGAAAGTATATGGAAACTTCGAAAATGAGCTTCGAAAACGGTCTGATCTCGAGCACTGAGCTGAAGGACGCCCAGCTCAACCTGAACAGGGCTCAGCTCGGCTATCTGAGCGCAATTTACAATTACAATCTGGCGCTCTACGACATGTACGATGCAGTGGGTGTGGATCAAATGTAGCACGAGTAATTATCCTGCGGGTTCTGATATTTTTCCTCCTATCACCTGCTTACAACTTTCCCTACACATTCGCAGATAGTAAGAATGTGTGAGAACTGAAGAATAGTAATCGGTATCTAACCATAAGAAATAAAAACGCATTGTGAAGGGAAACGAGGATTTTTATTATGAAAAAATATTGAAATTTTTGTGAATATCCGGTACTATGATTCACATACTTTTCCAGGTGTGTTGAAAGTAGAAACGATAAATTATATGAGAGGGGGTGGTAGTTCTTAAAAGAATAATTTTTTGAATAAAATTAATAGTGTGACTAAAAAGAGGAGGCTGATCATGTACAAGAGTAAAGGAAGAAAGGGAAAATTTATTACCAGTTTTATTGTCTGTACTATGGTTGTTTTTATGGTTGGCTTATTTGGGAGTTGGTATCCCGCGTTTTCATCAGAGAAACCGGGTGAACCAACAGAGAAATCTTATTTTTGGGGTAATTCACCCTATGAGCAAACTGTCGATTGGTATAGAGTTCTGGTAAAAGCGTCTGATTATTATGCATTAGATCATGGGAATAAGGTTATTAATCTCAATCCCAATATGATCACGGAAGCACAGATCAGGGATATACGGTACATGCTTGCACAGGGTGTTGATGGTATGCTTATTTGTCCTACTTCAACTCAAGGGCTTACCGCCACTATCAATATGGTTGTTGATAAGGGAATTCCAGTGGTTACCTATGATGCTGATGCGGATACACCAAAGGTGCTCGTAAACATTCGAGTGAGTAATTCAAAAATTGGAGAATTGGCAGCACAGGGAATGATGGACGCAATAAAAGCTGATGGAGTTGGACCAAGAGGGAAGGTACTTGTATTTAGTGGGAGCTCAACAATCATGTCGGCCATCGAACGTCGAGATGGAGCTCTTTCTGTTTTAAAGAAGTACCCAAATCTTGAAGTTGTGGTGTATATGATAGAGGGGTGGAGCATGGCAGATGCGAAAAAAACGCTGGTCGACGCGATCGCTGCCTGGGGACCACCTCTGGGAGTCGTTGCATGCAACGCTGCCACAGGGATGGGAGTAATGGAGGGACTCAAGACAGCCAATGCTGCGATTCCACGCGGAAGAAAGGGTCATGTGTATACCGGTGTTGTAGACGTTGAGAAGCCCATGAAGGAATACATGCTTCAAGGGATTTGTGATGCCGGGGTTGATCAACCAAACCTGTTCTATGGAACCCTCGCCCAGTATTTCCTGCAGACATACATAGAACAAGGTGAGGATATGATACCTCCGATCGGAGTGACCGTTTATTCTGATCCCAATAAACCGAACGGCCCTCAGCCGGATGGTACATGGAATATATACCTGACAGGCGAAGAGCATGAGGGAGTGAATATCTATAAATACCCAACCTGGGCTCCTGCTCCTGTTGTTGAAAATTATGGTCACAGGTGGCTGCAGGTCCGGCCAACAATGGTAACACCTGAAAATGTTGAGGAGTTGCCTATTTGGTCAAATGTCGTGAGTAAATGGCTTGAGTGATTAATGAATTTCTCAGCAAGCATTTCCTTTATGTAATGGGTATCTGTCATTGATAAGGGCGATGACGAAACAATCTTGATTGTATTCTCAATGTGAGAGGGAGGTTGTTTCGTCAATCGCCTCAAAGAAATATTTTAGAGGAAAAAACTGTATATTCGTAACTTTTAATTGTTTATAAGACACTCGTCGCTCTTAAATACAAGTGCAATATCTCAAATCGCTTGAAATTTTGCAAAGATCCATCCGAATTGCAATTTTATCATAAATACACAGGTGAAAAACCATGAATCAAAACATCCCTCTAATCCAGATGAAAAATATTTACAAATGGTTCGGGAAAGTCTGTGCATTAAATGATGTCGATTTTGAAATTCAGAGGGGCGAAGTGGTCGGATTAGTCGGTGAAAATGGAGCAGGCAAATCGACATTGATTAAAATTTTATCTGGAGTTTTTTATCAGGATAAAGGGGAGATTTTTTTTCAAGGAATGAAACAGGGTAATTTATCGGTTACTGCTGTGAGGAAGTTGGGAATTGAAACAGTATTTCAAGAACAGGCCTTAATCGATTGTTTTGATGTGGGGCGAAATATTTTTTTAACCAGAGAACCAATGGCACATCTCGGCCCAATCAAGGTGATTAATTATAAAAAAATATATAAAGAATCTCAAAAACCGTTGAAATCATTGGGACTTGGTGTATCACCGAAACAGGAGGTTCAATACTGCTCTGGAGGTGAGCGGCAAGGTGTGGCCATTGGAAGAGCGATGCAGTTTAAAGCGAAGCTCGTTATTCTGGATGAACCAACCCGAGCCCTGTCAATTCAGGGTGTGAAGCAGGTTCAGAGTTTTATACACAAGTTAAAAGAAAATAAAATAGCGGTGATCTATATTACGCACGATCTTCACCATGTCTTCCAGCTCGCAGATAGATTTGTTGTATTATCGAGGGGGAGAAAAGTTCTTGAAACCGGAAAAGAAGGTCTTACATTACAGGATCTCGAAAATAAGTTGTTGAAAGTAACCACAAATTGAATAATTAAAATGAATCGGAGATTGAAATTGAGGAAAATATCAAAGGATACAATTCTTTTATATGTTTTTGAAGAAATATCATTGATATTAATTTTGATTTTTTTTGGTATCTTCGCTTATCTCAGGCCGAAGGGGATGTTAAATATTAATACAATAATTTTTACCATATATTCTGCGGTTCCCCTCGGATTTATCGTACTTGCTGAATCTATTGCGCTCTTTAGTGGAAACTTTGATCTTTCTGTAGACCAGATTACAGGGTTTTCAGCGCTCGCAGCAGGACGTTTATTGATGTTCTTTAAAGGATTTCCACCAGTACTATCTGTTTTCTTACCCGTGATATTCGGTGCAGGGTGCGGTAGCCTGAATGGATTGCTTGTAGGAGGATTACGGTTAAATCCATTTATCGCAACGCTTGGGAATTTGATGTTTTTCAAAGGAATGAAATTAGTCATAAGTCCATCAGGGATTTGGGCTGATTCCCTGCCACCTTTTTATCTTTCAATAGGACAAAGTATTCCTGCCACTATAATTATTTTTGGCATAATCCTCATTTTTCTATGGTTCATTTTCCGGTATGTACGATTCGGAGTGAACATCTATGCAGTAGGAGGGAACCCACAATCTGCACATATGCTTGGAATCAATATTGGCAGAACTTATTTCTACGTGTATGTCTTGGATGGCGCATTATGTGGGTTGGCATCTTTATTTTATACCGGCTATGTGAGTGCGATCCCAGTAAATTTAGGAGAGGGCACCATGATACTCGCATTTGCTGGTGCCGTTATTGGCGGAGTGTCTCTAAGAGGAGGGACCGGGTCAGTAATAAATGCTTTCTGGGGGGTCCTGCTCTTGGGATTTATTGAAGCTGGTCTTGCAATGTTTGCAGTTTCCTCTGAAGTTCGATTGGCATCATATGGTATTCTCGTAGTGACGGCAATAATAATTGCTCGATTCAAGGATTCTTTAAGAAATAGAATTCTAAAACCAAAGTTCACAGGCGAATGAATATTGAAGTAGTTTACAAGGGAGAATTATTGCAAGCGGAAAAATATTGAACGGAGCATGGTCGTGTCCGCAGTACTGATTACAGGAGGTTGTGGGTTTTTGGGCTGGAATATTGCCCGAGGATTAACGCAGGCAGGAGAAAAGGTAATTTGTTATGATGTGAAGGAACCTGATCCAAGGCTCATTCAGTGGAAAAATGAAAAAATTACAATTCTAAAAGGCGATGTAGGGAATTTTCAGCAGGTTCTTAGCGTAGTAAAGGATGAAAAAGTAGAGAAGGTAGTACACGGTGGAGCAATCCTTGGTTATTCATCTAATGCTGATGAAATTCGACAATATATGAAGACGAATATTGAAGGTACGTTGAACATTCTTGAGGCCATGAGGATCGCTGGTATCAATGAAGGAATATATCTCAGTTCAGAGGAAGTGTATGGTACATTCCAAACTACACTCGCACACGAAACACATCCGATAGATCCAGTGGGGATTTACGCAATTACAAAATATACTGGTGAATCCCTTATCAACTTATATCACAGAGAGCATGGTATTGATTGTGTAATTTTCCGCACCTGTTGGGTGTATGGACCTGGGTTGCCAAGAGAACGTCCTCCTTGGTTTTTAATAGAAAAGGCGGTAAAAGGTGAAAAGGGATTTATAAAGAATGGGGCTGATCATTTAAGTGATAAGACGTATGTTGATGATCTGGTTCAGGGTGTGCAGTTAGCGTTATCAAGAAAAAAAACGAAACACAGAGTCTTTAATATTGCCTCCGGACAACTCACCACTTTAGGGCAAATGGTTGATATCATTTTGAAGATTGTCCCTGGGGCACAAATAAAGGTTGGGCCTGGATTATTGGATAATTCTGAAAGAGTTAAGCTACCCCAGAAAGGCGCTTTAGATATCACTCGAGCAAGAGAAGAATTGGGCTATAAACCACAGTATGATTTAGAGAAAGGGTTACGTACATATATTGATTGGTTATCGAAATTAAATTGAAAGCGTTCATTTATTGACTATTTTCCTTCAATAATGTTCTCACGTTATTGAGGATTGCTTCCTTCACAATATTGCCATGTTCAATATCTGCATGTTTTGCTGTTTCGCTATACCATTTATTTTCTGATATTTTATCCATCTGAACACAATCCTCAGAGAAGGCGAGCATTAATGAAGTTTCCATTTTCCCTGCGTGATCAATAGAAATCTCGGGATGTTCTTGAATGTTTAGTAAAGGGTGGATTTGTATCCAATTGAATGGATTTTTTCCTTTTTCGTGATCAATATAGTAGTTTTTCATTGAATTATCACCCCACCATCCTTCGCCCCTTTCTGCTTCAAGGTACTCGAATAGTATTTGACGGGCAGCAAGTTTAAATGCAAGATCGGTTGGCATCCCGGCTATAAAGTTTTCTGTTTGATGCCAGATTAAGCAATGGATATTACGGAATCCCACCCGCAAAAGACCTCTAAATAGCTGTTGTGCAAATAAATGTAAAACATTCGAATCAATATGTATACTTCCATTTTGTTCTGGGGGTTCAACAACATAACTCGCTGATCCATAAAAAAAAGTGGGGAGAATGATAAAGTCGAACTCCTTTTCCAAAATTTCGAGTGCCTTTGTTATTACAAGAGTATCCAATCCCAAAACAGTATGCTCCCCGTGGTATTCAAGAACACCAATCGGAAATATTACAGGCCAATTTTCTCTTATAGCTTTTCTTATTTGATATGGAAACATCATTTCATACCGCATATCTTTATCCTTTTTTTATTTGTATTGATTTATAAGATTCCAGTGTAAGCATACTTTGAAGAAGCACACTGTCAAGACATTTTTATATAATCAATCCAATATACTTTTCAATCTTTACTCGACGAATTATTGAGAGCGTTATACTTTGTCATTTGGCAATAGATATATGCATTTTTCAGTAACAGAGTGAAATGTGAGGTGGGTTCGATGAATATACTTGTCGGTTCAATCATGCATGAATCGAATACATTTTCTCCCATTCATACAGACATAAATTTTTTTAAGCGAACACAATATTTAGAAGGAAAGGCCATAATTGATTATCATCTCACTAAAAGTTCAGAAATGGGAGGAATAATACAAACATTTAAAAAGAATAAAATACACATAATTCCGACTCTCTCAGCGGTTGCGATTACATCTGGCATAGTAACGAGAGAAACGTATGCTGAATTGAAAAATAAATTAATCGATTCAATAAAATTCCATATCGCTCATATCGATGGAGTTTTGTTAACATTGCATGGGGCTATGACAGTTGAAGGATTTGAGGACCCAGAGGGGGATCTTTTAAAGGACATACGATTAATGATCCCTTCAACTACATATCTTTCTGCCACACTCGATCATCATGCAAATGTATCTGAATTGATGATAAAAAATACAGATTTTCTAATAGGATATCGAACTCATCCACACATTGACCAGTTTGAAATAGGGTGTAAAGCTGCAGAATTAATGATGACCTTGATTAATGAAAAACCTGTTTTAACGAAATCATTTATTAAGCTACCACTTATCACTCCCGGAGAAAATAGGAGCCAGCCAATTGTAAAGATGCACAGAGAAATAAAAAAAATAGAAAATATGCCAAAAGTATTCACATGCTCGTACTTTGTCGGGTATCCCTGGGCTGATGTAAATAGGCTCGGCGCGAGCGTATTAGTGATTACCCATAACGAGCAATCTTTGGCATCGAAATATGCAGAGAAATTAGCGAATATGATGTGGAAAATGCGAAAAGACTTTCAATTTGAAATATATTCGATACAGGATGCGGTGAGGATAGGGAATACCGTGAAAGGAAAGCCCATTGTCCTGGATGAGCTCTGCGATTGTACATACGGAGGCTCATCTGGAGATGTAGTCTCATCAATAAGATTTCTTATTGAGAGTGGAATACAAAAATCAGTGATTATTGGTGTGGTAGATCCAGATTCGGTGAAAAAAGCTGTTGAAAGTGGGATTGGCTCAACTGTTCGATTGGAAATAGGCGGAAAAGTATGTAAAATTGACAACCCACCTTTATATTTTGAAGGTATTGTCAAAGCAATCGATGAGAATATTGTAGGTGATGAAAAAGCATTATCCGGATACGAAACATTGGTTGGAAAAGTTGTGGTAGTTGAAAAAGATACTATTGAAATAGTGCTCATAGAGTACCCAGGAAAAATTGGTGGTCCGTCCTTTCTATTGGAATTGGGAGTCGATCCTCGAGAGAAAAAATTTATTATCACAAAAGAAGGTTTGAACCCCCTGGTTTCCTATAAAAGTATTGCAAAAAAGATTTTCATGGTTGAGAGCCCGGGTTTTAACAAGCAGATACTTGATGCAAAGGATTATAGGAAAGTCAATCGCCCAATATATCCTCTTGACCCAGATATGGAATGGAGTGTGGAAACGCGATGAGAGATACATATGTGATTGGACTCGATTTTGGTACTGATTCGCTTCGTTCCCTTTTAATCAATACTAGAACAGGAGAAGAAGTTGCGTGTGATATCCAGTACTATAAAAGATGGTCGGAAGGCTTGTACTGTGATCCTGAAAAATTTCAGTATCGTCATCATCCAAAAGATTACATTGAAAGTTTTGAACGATCGATTAAGAAAATACTAAAAAAGATACCGCAGAATTTGATAAAAGATATAGAGGGAATTGGAGTCTGCGCCACTGGGTCTACAATTGCACCTGTGGATAAATTCGGAACGGTACTTTCATTAAAAGAGTCGTTTGAAAATGACCCGGATGCCATGTTTATTTTATGGAAGGACCATACAGCAACTGTTGAATCTGAAAGAGTCAATCAGGTTTCAAAAGAATGGAGGGGACAGGATTTTACTACCTATTGCGGTGGAGAATATTCTTCAGAATGGTTTTGGGCAAAGATATTACACATTGTGAAGAATAACATCAATGTGCGAAGCGCTGCATATTCGTGGGTTGAGCTCTGCGATTGGATCCCTGCAGTATTGGCTGAAATTCAAAATCCTCTGTTCATCAAGAGAAGCAGGTGTACTGCTGGACATAAAGCACTGTGGCATCAAAATTGGAACGGTCTCCCTCCCGAAGAATTCTTTACACGAGTTGATCCTTTACTTGGAGGTTTGAGAAAACGTTTATACGAAGCTACATATACCTCCGATAAGAAAGCTGGTGTATTAAGCGAGTGGTGGGCAAAGAGGTTCGGACTCAAACCAAATATAACAATTTCTGTCGGTGCGTTGGATGCGCATGCGGGATCAGTAGCGAATAAAATTGATGAAAACACTATTTCGATGATTTTAGGTACTTCTGCATGTTATCTTGCCGTAGCCAAATATGAAATGATAGGTGATACTGTAGTCAGGGGAATTTGCGGACAAGTTGATGGATCTGTAATTCCAGGGATGATCGGGCTTGAGGCTGCTCAATCAGCATTTGGTGATATTTTTTTCTGGTTCAAACAAATGCTTCTGTGGCCATTTGAAAATATTATAAATGAATCTAAATCGATTGATAAAAATATGTATAAGAAATTGAAAAATACAGTAGATAGTAACATTTTAAATATTTTGTCAGTCGAAGCATCAAAATTTCCAATCAGCCAAAAAGGACCTTTATCAATAGATTGGTTTAACGGGAGAAATTCTCCCTTTGTGAATGAAAAATTAAAAGGAGCGATAACTGAATTGACACTCGGTACAGGGGCTGTGGATATATTTAGATCCCTCGTCGAATCTACAGCTTTTGGGGCAAAGGCCATCATTGAAAGGTTTAAAGAAGAAGGTATCCATACTGATAAAATTATCGCTTCAGGAGGTATTTCAAAGAAATCTTCGTATATCATGCAAGTTCTTTGTGATGTGCTTGAAACTCCTATCAGTGTTATGCAAACAGAGTTTTCAAGTGCATTAGGAGCTGGAATATATTGTGCAGTCGCACATGGGGTATATCATTCTATGGCCGAGGCGCAGAAAAGAATGGGAAGCAATGCAATCAAAGTATATCATCCAAATGAAAAGAATTTTAATGTGTATCGTACATTGTATAGTAAATATAAAAATCTTGGCAATTCTCTCTCTATGAAATGAAATCAATTTTTCTGTTTCTTCCCTGAAAACCTGATTGTGTGTTCCTCGAGTTACAAATATCTCCCATACTTCTTCCCGAACTCGAACATGGCGAGCACGTTCTCGAGCCTGTTCGCAGGATGTATCTGGCCGCTCGATCCCAAAAGCAGCCTTCCGTTGCTCCCCACATCCCGGATGAGCTCCTTTACCGCATGCTCAACCTCCTCCAGGCTTCCGCTGCACAGGAGCTCGTTGTTGTCGATCCCTCCCCAGAAGATGAGGTCCGGGTAGTCCTCTCTGATCTTTTTGATATCAAGAATATCGGGCTCGAGCGGATTGATGCCGTCTGCGCCTGCAGAAACGATGTCCGGAAGCACAGGGGTGATCTCTCCCTCTGAATGATAGATGACTTTGATGCCGTGATCGTGCCACACATCGATCAAAAGCTTCAGCCGTGGGAAAAACTCACCTCTGAGAAACTGGGGTGAAAACATGAGCCCCTGTTTGCTCGCGATATCGCAGTAAATGCAGGCGAGTGGCGAGAGCTCTAAATCTGCACACCTGTCTACCCTTCTGCGCTCGTGCCTGCAGAGCTCATCGAACCACTCTACGAGCAGGTCGTATTCATCGGCAAGCATGTAGGAAAATATCTCCATACCGAGCATCATGTAACAGGTGTCAAGGTGCGCAGGGCTTCCCGTGTGCATGAGCACGGTGTCACCAAGCCAGCCCTGCTTCGTCAGGAATTCATCACGGTAGTTCCCCTGGCCGAGCCCCCACATGCCTGTGTTCCCCGCAAAGCTCCACATCACGTCCGGTTTCGATTGTCTGACCTTCCGGATCATATCTTTTACCCAGGGTGTTGCCTGTTCCACCGTTTTGAAGGGTCTTCCCACAATCACTTCAGTCCACTCGGTGACCTCGTAGGTCAGTCCGAGTCGCTCTTCTCTATAGGGATCGAGGGAAGGTGCAAGGTCAAACGCATAATCCAATTCTGCATTCCCCACCGCTTTGCAAATTTCCTGAAGCGTCCATTTCCCTCTCTGTGCAGTGGGATGGTAGTGATTGATGAATCCCCAGTGCTGAAAGAGCCCATCGCCAACCGGCACCCGGTCCGGAACTTCGAGATTGAGCACCGACTCGATACGCTCACGGGGAGTCATCCGGGGTTTCGGGGGTGTGTTCACTCAATTTTCCCCTGGAGCTTGAAGATACGCACGGGATTTTCAAAAAAAAGCATCTCAGAGATACGATTGGCGCGGGCGATATCCATGACGCCATCCTCGACTTTCTGAGCCAGGGCCTTGCTCACATTTTCCCGTGCCATGAGCTGATGGCCGTACACGCCGTCGACGAAGAGATAGTCCCCACCAAAGGCGCTGATCTTGTTTACAGGGACGCAATCGATCCAGTTCAGCAGCGCATTGATGCTCGCAGTCGGTGAGATGATATGCGCCCAGCACATATCGATATAGACGTTTGGAAAGTTCTTTGCAAGGACTGAAACCACGTCCTGGTACGGGTATCCCATGTGAAAGATGTCGAAATCCACGTCAGGATACTCCAGAAAAAGGTTTGTCAGGAGCGAAGGGTCGCTGTGAGGGAGGTAGTTCCCGGTGCCCTCCTGGATACCGGTATGGAACTGGATGGTGAGGTTGCGTGTGCCTGCGATACCCAGAACAAAGTGCATCATGTAATCCTGAAACTTTTTCCCAGGCATGAACAGCTGGGGGAGATAACTGCCCATGTGCTTTGACTTGAAGATCTCATTGAACTCCTGTTCAGCTTCGAAATGCGTCGCTCTTTCATACTCAAGCGGCCGTGCATATGCGAGCGCGCTCTTCAGCGCAACAGCGTCGTGGGCAAGCGCGTTATCGATGATCTTTTCCGCGGCGGTGAGATAGTCGGTAAAATTGTGTATCCTGATCCCGGATTCTCTTTCGAAATGGAGAATATCGTCACCTGATTGTGGGAATATCAGCCTGTCGACCGGATACACGTTTCTGAAAAACTCCTGATCGCAGGCAAGGTTGCTGTCGAATACGATGAGCTCGTTCACCTTCGGGATATCGTGCAGCATACTCACTTTGATCTTTGACTTTTGCTTTAAGACTTTATTGAAATGACCGGGATTGAGGGATTTCAAAAACTTCGAGTTCAGCTCTTCGATGGTTTCCCCGCATATTCTCTCGATTCCATAGAGCTCCCTCACCGACAACTCAAGCGCCCGTGCATATCCCGTATGCTGCGATGCCTCCCAGTATGGTTCAACCTTTTTCCAACGCTCCATCAATGGAATCCTGTGGTTAATGACTTTCTCGTACTCCTCAGGATGCAACCCCGCTGATATGAGGTCGCAGCTCAGGTAGTGGGTGAGGTACTCCTTGAGAACATCGGTGTCTTTTTCCCTCAGATTTTCAAAAGCAGGAAGATGCTCATGGGTATCGATTATTTCGAGAGTCTGAACATACTCAAGGATTTCATCGAAGATTTCACTCATATTTTTCCCCCTCCTGTACAATTTTTTGTCAATTGTTTTTCCATGTCAATGATTTCGTTCACCATTGTATCACCGGCATCCTCACTGAGCTTGCTTGAATTGAGAAATTGAACCTCATAGCCGCCGTCCTCAGGCTGAAACGCCTTTTTCGTCGGCACGTATCCGACCCAGCCGTTTACAAGCTCGACAACGAACACAGCGCTATATTTTCTTTTAAATTTGCGTTTGAGCTCGAGGGAAAATTCCACAAATAGTTCCGCGGGTGTCGTGACCAGTAACAGGGGACCGATTGACATGACGGTAAGTGGAACAATTTCCCGATTGTCATCTTTGTATAACTCGTGGAGCTTCAATAATTCTCCGGCTTCAGCATTTTTCCAGAACTCGGTTTTGAGAAGTGTATTCGCTGAAATAACGCGTGGGTCTCTGTAGCTCTCGACCCCATAATTGGAAAGATTTTTTACTCCGAGCTTTTTCCCTCTGTATTTACTGACTGTCTCTTCTGCCTCCCGGAGCATCTTTTCTGTGATACTCCGTATGGGAATATTGATTTCTCTGTAGAGAGTTCGTATCTCAAAATCTTTGTCGAGCATTTCCGGATGCTCTATTACACCCAGTATTGAATCTGAAAATATTTTGCCCATCCTTTCTGTATGCTCGATCCCAACCTCACATGCATTTTTATTCTCGACATTGATCTGGCAGACGTTTCCGCAGGGGCCATTGAGGTAGAGCAAAACAAAATCTTCATTCGAAAAATGATGCATCAAATTTTTTTCTGCAAAATAGGGAAAATCCGCTGAGAATTTTCTGTTGTTCCTTTCCAGTGAGGTGAGGTGACAGGAAAAATTCGCGACAGCTGCAACAGGCACATGACGGCTATCCTGTAGAACCATCACGTTGATTTCAGGGTCAGCGGGGCCTTCAGGAGAGAGCAGGCGTGGGTCATCCTTGAAGGGATGAAGCTCGACCGATCCATCCTTCATCACATACCGCCTGTTGAAGGCAAGATCGTTCCTGCAGGCTTTCCCATACCCGATGAAGCCTCTCCTT
>Ga0180437_10005814_pt1 | contig 16734 bp, 14 predicted proteins | sample SS_ome_4_FD_132410 | JGI IMG/M metagenome (GOLD analysis project Ga0180437, IMG submission 132410) | Hypersaline lake sediment archaeal communities from the Salton Sea, California, USA - SS_3_D_1 metaG | ecosystem: Environmental > Aquatic > Non-marine Saline and Alkaline > Hypersaline >... | reverse complement strand
TATTGCCGGGGCAGACGGCCACGTTTGACAATTACACCAGCTACGACCGCGGCATCAACGGGATCATGGTCGACATCGCAGGGCCGCCGCTGGCGGCCGACCCGCTCGACGAGAGTCGCTATTTCCGCTTTGCGGTCGGCAACGACGAGGACCCGGCAGGCTGGAGTGAAGCGCCGACGCCCAAGGAGGTCACGTTGCGGCCCGGGGCCGGCGTGGACGACTCGACTCGGTTCACGATCATCTGGGACGACCACGCAATCGAGAGACAGTGGCTGCAGGTCACCGTGTTGGCCAATCAGTTCACCAGACTGGCCGAGCCCGACGTGTTCTACTTCGGCAACGCGGTGGGCGAGTCGGGCAACTTGGCCGGCGACGCGAGGGTCAATGCCGTCGACGTGCTGCTGGCACGGAACAATCCGCGAACGCTCCTCAACGAGGCGGAAATCGATCTCGCGTACGACTTCAACCGCGACCAGCGCGTCAGCGCGACCGACATGCTGGTGGCCCGGGCCAATCAGACGAGCCTCGTCGATGCGCTGAAGCTGATTACGGTGCCCGGGGGGAATGACGAAGCACAAATGACCAGTGACGAAGTGCGTGTGGCGGCGCTGTCGGGCTGGCTTTGCGAGTTGGAATTGCTCGACGGAGGACCGTCGCAGACGGAGGAAACGTGGAGCGTGGAGCAGGCGGCCGAGGACGGTGCGGCCATGCTGCTGCTGGGGGACCGCCTGTAAGGTCTCGCTACCGGCCGTCTCGTTGCGGCTCGGTCAGGTGGCTTCAGGTTGCGGCGGAACGCAGAGTGGCGTGGCCCTGCCAGAGATGCATGACACGGATGGCGATGCGCTTTTCCAGCCGTTGCGTCGCGATGCCGAAAGAGCCGCGATAGGCCGGTGTCGCATCGGGCCACCGACCGGGAGAAGAGCAGGGCGGGGAGCAACCAGGGGCCCGAAGCGATGCTGAGTTGGCCATCCTCTTATTTCGGCTGGGGCCGTTGAGCCGGTGTTCGGCCTGCAACCGGTTGCCTCAGTCAACACGCGTGGCTATCATGTGACGGATTCGCGCATGGGCGGCCGTCGCCGTCAGGTCCGTGAGCCGAAGCGGTAACATGTACGAGAGCGAGATCGAGGCCTGCGGAAGGGGATTCGTGAAAGCAGCGGAGCAGATCGACGCGGCGGCCATGCCGGGCCGGGCGTTCGAGGCGTGGTGGCACATCCGCACGCAGTTTCACCGCTTCGACGCGCTGGCAAGAATTCACGTTTGAAGTCTGAGTGTTCAACCAGTGGGAGGAAATACGATGAATCGACGAACGTTCATTTCGAAATCGGCAGGGGCCGCTGCTGCGGCCATGGCCCTATCGACCGTGGAAATGAAGGCCAGGGCGGCACCCAACGAGCGGATTACCATTGCGGCCATCGGCGTGGGAGGCCGGGGCGGCGGCAATTTGAGAGTCTTCGCCTCCAGGAAGAACGTGGACGTGAAGTACGTAGTCGACGTCGTAGAGGGCATTCGCGAAAGCCGCGCCGCCGAAGTCGAGCGAATGACCGGCAAGAAACCCGAGGCGATCAAGGACTTTCGTCTCGCCCTGGACGACAAGGCCGTCGATGCGATCATGCTCGGCACGCCCACCCACTGGCACGCGATCCCCACGATCATGGCCTGTCAGGCGGGCAAAGACGTGTACGTGGAGAAACCCGACGCCCACAACATCATCGAGGGACAAGTGATGGTCGCGGCCATGAAGAAGTATCAGCGCGTGGTGCAACTGGGCACGCAGTCCCGCAGCGGCCCGCATTTCCTCGATGCCATGCGCTACATCGGCGAGGGTCATATCGGTCGGGCACTGTTTGCCAAGGCATGGGAGAGCGCCAGGCAAGGTTCGATCGGTCGGCCGCCCGACACGGACCCGCCGCGCGGGGTGGACTATGATTTCTGGCTGGGCCCGGCGCCGAAGCGGCCGTTCAACCCGCGCCGATTTCACGGTTCTTGGCGATGGTTTTTCGACTACGGCTGCGGCGATTTGGGCAACGACGGCGTGCATCGGTTGGACGTGGCCCACTGGGCTTTGGAGACGGCCCTGGCCGCACAGGGCGAGAAACCACTCGGGGCGATCAGGGCCGTCTCTGCCCACGGCGGCAAATGCTACTTCGACGACATGCAGGAGTGGCCCGACAACTTGATGTGCACCTACGACTATGGCGCCGGCCGCCTGATTACCTACGAAATGCGTATCTGGACACCGTACGAAATGTTCGGCGAGTCCGAAGGGGCCGCCGTGTACGGCGACAAGGGATATGTGGTCCTGGGTAATGATTCCTGGCGGGCTTACGGGCCCAGGAACAAGTTGCTGCGCGACGAAAAGGGCGGCTACGAGAACACGGTCGCCCATGTGGAAAACTTCCTCGCTTGCATGCAGACTCGCCGAAAACCGGCGGCCGATCTTGAAACGATTGGCCATCCAAGCAGCCTGCTCTGCCACCTGGGCAATGCGGCCTGGCGTGCCGGGCGGACGTTGCGCTTCGATTCGACGAACTACCGATTCATCGGCGACGAAGATGCCATGCAATATGCGACCCGGCCGGAATACCGCAAGCCATGGCTGTTGCCCAAGCCGGAGGAGGTGTAGACTGGTCCGCGAAGTCACGGCCGCCCGCGAACCATCACCGCCGCGGGCGGTCATAAGGCGGCAGCAGTCGTCCGGGCGGCAAACCGATCGCCGCAATCCGGTCGAGCGGAATAGCGCCCGGCCCTCTTTCACGCGATCCGATCACCGGTTATGATGGACGGCACGAACCAACCACTGAATACCAAGAAAGGGTACGTCGATGAGAAGCTTCGCATGGGGACTTGTTGCAGTCGTCGCCTGGAGCGCCGGGGAGACCGCAGTGGGCCGCGCCGCGGCCGAGAAGCCGAACATCATCTGGATCATGGCCGATGATCTGGGCTACGGCGACCTCGGATGCTACGGCCAAAAGGTGATTCAAACGCCGCAGATCGATCGAATGGCTGCCGAAGGGATGCGGTTCACCGACTGCTATGCCGGCAGCACCGTGTGTGCGCCGTCGCGGTGCGTGCTGATGACCGGCCAGCACGTGGGCCATTGCCTGGTCCGCGGCAACGCCCGCGTGCCGCTGCGGCCCGCGGACGTCACCGTGGCCGAGCTACTGAGATCAGCCGGATACAAGACGGGCATCATCGGCAAGTGGGGGCTGGGCGAGCCGGAAACCACCGGTATCCCCAATCACCAGGGCTTCGACTACTGGTTCGGATACCTCAACCAGCGACACGCCCACAACTACTATCCCACGTACCTCTGGCACAACCAGAAGAAGGCCATGCTGCGGAACGAAGTGAACCACGTCATCGGCGGCCGCGACCGCACCCCCGGCGGCGTGGCCACCAAGAGGGTCGACTACTCGCACGACATCTTCACCACCGAGGCGCTGGCCTTCCTGGAGCGGCACCAGGACGACACGTTCTTACTCTATCTACCCTACACGATTCCGCACGCCAACAACGAGGCGGGCAACCGCGGCATGGAGGTGCCGAGCTGCGAGCCGTACGCCGAGAAGGATTGGCCCCAGCCGCACAAGGGCCACGCCGCCATGATCACGCGGATGGATCGCGACGTCGGCCGGTTGTTTGCCAAGCTCAAGGAGTTGGACCTCGACCGGCGGACGCTGGTCTTTTTTACCAGCGACAACGGCCCGCACCGTGAAGGCGGGGCCACGCCGGAGTTCTTCCACAGCGCCGGCCCGTTGCAGGGCTACAAGCGGTCGCTGCACGACGGGGGGATCCGCGTGCCGGGAATCGCCCGGTGGCCGGGCAAGATCGCCCCGGGCAGCACCAGCGATCACCCCTGGTACTTCTGCGATTTTCTGCCCACCGCCTGCGAATTGGCCGGCGCCGAAACTCCCGAGGATATCGACGGGATCTCGATCGTGCCCACGCTGCTCGGCCAAGGCACGCAGCCGAAGCACGAGTTCATGTACTGGGAGTTTCACGAAGGCCGCAGCAGCAAGCAGGCCGTGCGGATGGGCCACTGGAAGGCCGTTCGTCCGAGCCCCGGGGCCCCGATCCGACTCTACGACCTCCGCTGCGACGTGGCCGAAGCAAACGAAGTCTCGGCCGCGCATCCCGAGGTGGTTGCCAAGATCGCCGCCTATCTGAAGACGGCCCGAACCGATTCGGAGCATTGGCCGCTCCGCGAGGCGGCGAAATAGACGTGTCCGCGACTGCACCGACGATGCGATTCCAGTTCACGTTGGCCACGCTGCTTCGCGGCGTGACCGTCGTTGCCCTGCTGCTCGCGCTGGTGCGCATCTGTTATTGGAATTGGCTCCAGGAATTCGAGGGCCAGAACGAGACGTTTGAGCGTGCCAGCCGCTGCGCGCTGGTCGGGAAATTCCTTCCCCGCCAGGCCAAACAGATCAACTATTGGGCCCGTGCCGAAGGGCTGATCATGGCGAATTTCGCAATCTCCGAAGACGACTTCCTTCGATGGGCGGCCCAAGAAGGGTCTTCCGTAGAACAAATCGAGCCGTTGGCCGCGGGGACGACCGTGCCGAACATCTATCAGCGGACGCCCACGCTGCGGCGTCCGAAGCGCGGCGCAAAGATCAAGTCGGGATACCTTTTCCGGGAAGACGACGGAGATACCATTCAGGTGGTTGCGTTCGACCGGGATCAAGAGCGAGGCTACTTCACGTTGGTTCGGTGATCACCAAGCCTCCGCCCGGCGGCAACGCCGGGAGTGGTTTGAGATGTGGGGATCGAGCGGCCTTCCCAACCTGGCTCGAAGCCCGTAGAATTTCGGCATGCAGACCATATCTCTACAATCCGGCAGCAACGGCAACTGCATCTACGTGGAGGCCGGCGGTGTCCGGCTGTTGTTCGACGCCGGGATCAGCGGCAAACAGGCTCAGCAGCGGCTGGCGGCCGCCGGGCGCGATATCGGCCGGGTCGACGCGGTCATCATCTCACATGACCATGCCGACCACAGCCGCTGCATGGGCATTTACCAGCGGAAGTTCGGACTTCCCGTCCACGTCACCCGAAAGACTCACGCCGCCGCAGCCCAGCGATGCTCCCTCGGCAAGATGTCGGACGTTCGTCATTTCAAGGCCGGTGCGACGCTTCGGTTTGACGACGTATCGGTGGAGACAATCCCCACGCCTCACGACGGCGTCGACGGCGTCGCGTTCGTCGTGGACGACGGCGAGCATCGTCTCGGAATCCTCACGGACTTGGGCCATCGGTTCGACGGCCTTGACGCAATCGTCGGTTCCCTGGACGCAGTGTTTCTTGAAAGCAACTACGACGAGCGTTTGCTTCTCGAAGGCTCATACCCCGAGTTTCTCAAGGACCGCATCCAGGGTCCCAGCGGCCATCTTTCCAACGTGGAGGCCGCCAGGTTGCTGCGCAGCGCCGCCGGCGATCGTTTGAAGTTCGCCTGCCTGGCCCACCTTTCCCAGGACAACAACGAACCCGAATTGGCACTTCAAACGCACCGGGAAGTCTTGGGAGAACCATTCCCTCTATACGTGGCAACGCGGTATGGGGCAACCGACCTGTTGGAGTTGTAGATGCGAACGGCGTTGTTGCTGGCGTTGTGTCATCGCAGCATCTCGACGAATTTCGCGTAGCCGCGTCGTAGTGCTCGTAAGGGAACTACTTGGGAACGGTCCTGCTCTTCGCGCGGTGAAGAGGAGGCTGTCTCATTTCGCAGGCAGGAAGCTGTTCCCAGCGAACAGGCCGTCTGCATCCCTGGTATCGTGATCGTAAACTCCGGGTGCACCGCGGTCGTCAACGATCTTCGCGGAAGCAAGGGCTGGGGGTGGTCAGATCCGGCCGAGAGGGGTTTTTGCCAGGCACCCCTGTAATAAACCCCGCTCGGCCGTTGAATGCTTGACAGCGAGCCGGGGGGCATCTACGTTAGGGGTCATTAACCGCCTCTTGACCCGCACCTTGGGAGATCAACAACATGAGACGTTTGAGTGCTGTGCTTGCGATGCTGACGTTGCTCGTGACCTCGGCAAACGGCGACGTGTTCAACATGGGCCCTGGCATAACAAGCCTGGAACTGGTGCCGGTCGGTAACCCGGGTAACGAGGGGGAAGCTTCCGGCGGAATGGGCGGCGCCGGTCCGAGTCGCGTCTGTGGCGCCGTGGACTACGAGTACTTCATCGGTGCCTACGAGGTCACCACCCGGCAGTACACGGAGTTTCTCAACGCCGTGGCGGCCGACGATACCTACGGGTTGTACAATCTGTGGATGTGGACGGACGAGAATAGTTGCATGATCCAGCGCAGCGGCGAGCCGGGCCGCTACACCTACTCCGTGGCTGCTGATCGCGTCAACCGTCCGGTCGGCAGCGTGAGTTTCTGGGACGCCTGTCGCTTTGCGAATTGGCTGCACAACGGCCAGCCGACCGGGGCTCAAAACGCCCATTCCACTGAAGACGGGGCGTATACCCTGAATGGATATACCGGGGATTACGGTGGGACGATCGCCCGGAATGCCGATGCCAGGTTCTTTGTTCCCAACGAGGACGAGTGGTACAAGGCGGCATATCACAAGAACGACGTCGCGACTCAACACTACTGGGATTACCCGATGAGTTCGGACTGGACGCCGACCAACGTGTTGACTGAACCCGATCAAAGCAACAGTGCAAACTTTTTCCGGAACGGCTATACGATCGGGGCGCCGTATTATACGAACATCGTCGGCGCGTTCGCGAACTCCGGCAGTCCGTACGGCACGTTTGACCAGGGCGGCAATCTGTGGGAATGGACGGAAACGATCAGGGACGGGTTTTCTCGTGTGCTGCGTGGTGGCGCGTACCGGCACGACGTGATGTATTTGCGCGCCTGGAACCGCCACCTCGCCTACTACCCGGCGAGAGAGTATTCTACCACAGGCTTCCGCGTGGCGTTTGTCCCCGAGCCCGGCAGCGTCACCTTGCTGGTGTGCGGGGGCATCGTCCTGCTCGCCTATGCCTGGCGAAAGCCCCGTCGCCGTTGACTCTGACCGGGTGGTAAAGAACCAATACCCGCTGCTGTGGGGCCCGTTGCGGTCGGTCCGGGCAGGGCTGAGATTGTGGTTTTGCATGCCGGTAGTCGCCCAACCGGTTCGTCTTGCCCCGATTCATCGGGGCCGCATGACGAAACCCCGCGCAAGGCCGCATGAATGCGGTCACTACAGACTACTCTCGACGTGTTCGGCGAACACGTGCGTTCACACCATCATCGGCGAACCGCCACCGGCGTGAGCGGCGAGGCTGGCCGAAGCTACAACTCCCAACCCTTGCGGTACTCGCGATACAGATACTGATTCGCGTCGGCCGCGTTGGTGATCTTCATGTTCTGACCGTCGAACAGCACCTTCTTGCCCGCCCGCAGTGCAACGGTGCCCAGGTTGACGGCGTCGGTGATCGGGCCCGCGTTGAGGAAGCTCCCCGGTGATTGCCCGCCTCCTTGGACGGCTTCAAGCCATGAACCGGTCCGTCCTCCGGATCCGCTCTGCCGCGGCTCCAACGAGAGCGGTTCGCACTTGCCCTGGGCGAACCGTTGCGGGTCGTTGCCGCGGAAGCCGGCCATGATGGTTCCCTTTTCGCCGATAAACAGGATGCCCTCCCGGGGCATCTCGACGTTGTGCGCCTCGACTTCTTCGGGCAAACGCGGCTTCATGCCGCCGTCGTACCAGAACAGATCCACCGCGGGCATGTCTTCCCGGACCGCGAACGTCAAGCGGATCGTGCAGCCGGTCGGGTAGGAAAAGTCGTTCCGTACGGTCCGGCTGACCAGATCGACGATCGTGCAAGTGTGGGTCGCCCAGGCCTCGGCGCTCACCGGGGCGTCCAGGTTCAGGCCCGTGAAGACCGGCCAGAGGCTGTAGATCCCCATGTCGGCCATCGAGCCGCCGCCGAAATCGTACCAGCCGCGAAACACCGTGTGGGTGTAGTGCGGATGATAGGGGCGGTCGACCGCGGGCCCCAGCCACAAGTCCCAGTCGAAACCCTTCGGCACCGGCGGCTTGTCTGTGGGAATCTCCGTGTACTGCGGCCAGACCGGGCGATTGGTCCAGTTGTGGATTTCCCGCAGCTTGCCGATCACGCCCTCCTTGATCCGCTCCACAATCAACCCGTTGGCCCGTCCGCTGCCGTAGGCCAGCAGGTGCGTGGCGACTTTGGTCTTGCGGGCCGTCTCGATGGCCAGCCTCCCTTCGTACACCCGGTTGGCGATCGGCTTGTGCATCATGACGTGCTTGCCCTGCTTCATCGCCGCGATCGAGACGGTCGCATGCAGATGATCGGGCGTCATGACCTTGACGGCGTCGACGTCTTTTTCTTTCTCCAGCAGTTCCCGAAAGTCGGCATAGGCGGTGCACGCCTTGAACTTCTCCGCCCCTCGCTGGTTGGCATAATAGGTGTCGACGACCTGGCGTCCCACTTCCCGGCCGCCGGGACAGCCGTTGTCGTTCTCTCGCCAGGTGGGATTGCCCAGGTAGGTCCGTATTCGGTTGCGGATGCCGTGTTTTCCCCACTCCACGTAGTCGCTGCTGTCGGTGTTCGGATCGCACACGGCGACGATTTGAAGCCTCGGCTCGGCGAGCAGGCCGCCCAACTCGCGGAAGCCCTGCGTGCCCATGCCGATGTGGGCCAGCGTGATCTTGTCGTTCGGGGCGACGCGGCCGGCTCCTCCCAGGACGTGTCGGGGGACGATGGCCAGCGCGCCGGACGCGACGGCCGATCCCATGAAGCGGCGGCGATTGATGTCGGATGTCATGATCCGTCTCCTGCGGTATGCGGAAGCGATAGCGGAGCCCGGGCCTCCCGGGCGACCGTTGATCATAACGCAACCGGGGCGGACGATCCAGGATCCGCATGCTCGTGGACATTCGTCGAACCGCTCTGCGACGGTTTGTAGTGGCCGCATTCATGCGGCCTTGCGCGGGATTCCGCCGCGCGGCCCCGATGAATCGGGGCACTACGAACGAGTCCGCCCAATGCCAACGCGTGTCCGGGCGCAACTCGTTGTCGGATATTGGGATACGTCACAGACAGCGGTTCCGGTAACCTCGAGTTGCGGCACGCCGACGGCCGATGAAGCCCGTTTCTTTCCGAACGTCCGTGTGGTAAACTGGATCGACCGCACGTACCCTGCCTTGTTTCACCTGCCCCCGGAGGATCCCATGTCGTACAAACGTTGCCTTTCTGCATTGTTGATCTGGTCTGCCATGGTTGCCGTGGCCACAGCCGCGCCGCCGCTGAAGGCCCTGATCGTGGACGGTCAGAACAATCACAACTGGAAGATCGTTACGCCGCCGCTGAAGAAGCTGCTCGAAGAGACGGGGTTGTTCACCGTCGACGTGGCCACCACGCCGCCGCGGGGAGGCGACATGAGCGGATTCAAGCCCAACTTCGCCGCCTACGACGTGGTCGTGAGCAACTATACCGGCGACGCGTGGCCCGAGGAGACCAACAAGGCGTTGGAAGCATACGTCTCCGGCGGCGGGGGTCTGGTGATCTTCCACGCCGCTTCCAACGCCTTTCCCAACTGGAAGGAGTTCAACGAGATGATCGGCGTCGGCGGCTGGGGCGGCCGGAATGAAAAGCACGGCCCGTACCTGTACTGGAAGGACGGCAAGATCGTTCGCGACATGAGCCCCGGCCGCGGCGGCACCCACGGGCCGCAGCACCCGTTCCAACTGATCGTCCGCGAGCCGAACCACCCGATCACCAAGGGCCTGCCCGAGAAATTCATGCACTCGGCCGACGAACTCTACAGCCGGCTGCGGGGCCCGGCCAAGAACCTCACGGTGTTGGCGACCGCCTATGCCGATCCGGCCAAGCGCGGGACGGGCAATCACGAGCCGATCCTGATGACGATCCGCTACGGCCAGGGCCGCGTGTTTCACACGGCCTTGGGCCACGCCGACGTGCAGTTGAAGAGCGTGGCCTGCATCGTCACCTACCAACGCGGCACCGAATGGGCCGCCACCGGCAAGGTGACCCAGGAAGTCCCCGATGATTTTCCCGGGCCGGATGAGCCGAGCGTGCGCGAGTAGCCGAGCGCACAATGGCCACGGCGAAGGAGGAGGGATTAGGATTTGGGGATTGGGGGATAAGTTTCCTCTGGGACCCCAGTTCCTAATCCCTAATCCCCAGCCCCTAATCCCCAGATGTCCTCGTCATCGCTCGGGTGCTTCGCGATAGGCCTGGCGTTCAAAAGGGTTGTCTTTATGGGGGTCTTTGCCTCGCAGCCAAGCCGCCGCCGAGCAGAATAGATAGGCTGGCACGAAAAACGGTCCCCAACGCTCGTACTGGCGCACGTGGACCATTTCGTGCTCGTGCGTGATATCGAGTGCGGCCTCGGTCTGGCCGAGGACGGTGTGGCCCAGCGTCATGGCCACCGCGAGCGGCGCCTTGGGCAAACGCCGCAGCAGCCAGGTGACCGCTCCGCCGTGGAACTCGATCACGCGGCCGCGCCGCCGTGCGTGGCCGCCGGTGGCCAGCCCGACGAGCCCCACGAGCAACCCGACCGCCGTCCAGGGCAAGGCCCAAATGACCGCGGCCACCAGCAGTGTTCTCGGCAGTAGTCGGACCGGCACGTGGTATCTCCGTTGTCGCAGACGGAATCTCCCTCAGCGGGTCGGCATCCCCCTCTGTTTGACAGGATCACCAGGTCCCATCATACCGAGATTCCCCCCAAATGTCAGGCGTACGGTCGGCGGTAGCCGGGTGTTGGGAACTTTTGGCGGGCCGGCATCGTCGTATCGTCAAAGGAGGACTCCATAATGACCGGCCCCAAAAACCCCCTTTCCGTAATTTTCCTCGCCATCGGCCTTACGGCCCTCTGGGTCCCCGTGGCGGGCATGGCCCTGGCCCAGGACGCGTCCGAACTGCAGCGGCGGCTGGACGAAGCCCAGAAGCAAAACGACGTGCTCCGCGAGCAACTGGCGAAAATGGAAGCCGAACTCAAGGCGGTCATGGCAATGACGGCCAAGGTGCAGGCGGAGCTTCAGGCGATCCAGGCCGAACGCGACAAGAACCTCCAATCGGTCGTGGAACTGACCGACCAGTTGCACCAGGCGTTTAGCGAAGTGAAGCGTCTGAAGGAACTCAATGCCCAGTTGCGGGCGCTGGTACCGCAACCGCCCGGTGAGGCCGCGGGGCTCGCAGGCCTGGTGCTGGCCACGCCGGGAGCCGGTCCGATTCAGATCTCCCTGGGAGCCGACGACGGCTTGAAGCAGGGCCAGCGTCTTGCGGTGTATCGCGTTTCCGGCGACCAGAGGACCGAGCTGGGCCAGGTGGAAGTGGTCACGCTCGCCCCGAACAGCGCGGTCTGCAAGAACGATCCCAAGCTGCTCAAAGGCCCGCTCAAGAAGGGCGATCGCGTGACGACCCAGCTGAACGCCGCGGCGCCGCCACCGCCAGGTGTTTCGCCGCCGAATTCCGACGCCCCGCCGGAGCTGATCGACGGCCGCGTGCTTTCGGTCGGGGAGAATGAAGAGGTGGAGATCTCCTTCGGCGCCGACGACGGGCTGCGACCGGGACACCGCCTGGAGGTCTACCGCGTGACCGACGGCCAGGGCATCTACATCGGCCGCGTCGAGGTCGTCCGGACCACCGCCAAGAAGTCGGTCTGCAAGAGCATCCTCGAATTTCGCAAGGACGCGATCCGCCAAGGTGATCGGGTGGTCTCGAAGATCCACTGAGCGGCGTCGCTCACCGGCGATCGTTCAGCCACGCAATCAAATCGCCGATCACCTGCTCTTTCTCCGGCTCGTGGAACAGGTCGTGATAGAGGCCGTCGTAGAGCCGCAGCGTTTTGTCTTCGGAGGCGACCCGGTCGTGCAACCGCCGGGCCCCCTTCGGGTCGATGACGCGGTCGCCGGTGCCTTGCAGGATCAACAGCGGCAGCCGGATCGCACCGGCCTCGTTCTGGACCTGCTGGGCGGCGCGGAGGATCTCGGCGCCGATTCGCACGGGAAACCGCTCGTGGAACACCAACGGATCGTTGCGAAAGTCGGTTACGACGGCGGGGTCGCGGGAAATCCACCCGAAACCCATCCTCACGATCCGCAACCGCGGAAACCAGCGGCCGATCAACGAGGCCGCGAATCGCAAGACCGGAAACACGCCCTTGCCGACCATCGCGGCCGGGGCGCTGAGCAGAAGTCCCCGCACGTCCGGCTGCCGCGTGGCGATCAGCAGCGCGACGATCGCGCCGCCCATACTATGGCCGAGCAGGAACAGCGGTTTGCCCGGCTCGCGTTGGCGGACCAGCCGGAGAAACACGTCGAGATCGTCCAGGTACTCGTCGAAGGAGTTGACGAAAACCGAATCGCCCTGGGAACGGCCGTGGCCGCGCAGGTCCGGTGCATAGACGGCGTAGCCGTGCCGGTTGAGCTGCTCGGCCACGTTGGCGTTGCGGCCGCCGTGCTCGGTGAACCCATGGATCATAATCACCGCAGCAGTCGATTCTCCCTCCGGCAGCCAGCACTGTTGGTAGAGCGTCAGCCCGTCGTGGCCGTCGAAATGATCTTCTCGGTGAGGCATATTCCTGAAATTTCGCGCGGCGGCTTCGGGTGGTTTGACATTTGGCGTCCGCTGCATCACACTACACGCGATGGCGAAACGATACAAGTCCCCCGATCAGGAGTTTCCCCGATGAGAACGATGCAAACGACGTGTCTGGTGATGGTGGTTCTGGCGGCGTCTGCGATGGCGCCGGCGGCCGAGCGGACGATAACGTTCGAGTTGCTGCTGGATGAAATGGTCGACCGCGAGGCGGCGGCCCGATTTCCCGACCCGGCCTATACGTGCCGCCAGGCCAGCAGTTACGATCGGGCCTCGGTTTCGGCCGACGAGCCGGGCAGTTGGATGGCCAACAACGACCGGAGCTTCTTCATCCGCTCGGAGCAGAACGGCGGCCGCGAAGAGTGGGTGATGCTCGATGCCAAGGGCCCGGGCTGCGTGGTCCGGTTCTGGGCCACCTCGGGCAATCCGACCGGCAACATTCGCGTCTACGTCGACGGGGCCGACGAGCCGGTCATCAACGAGCCCGCCAAGACGCTCGTCGGCGGCGACGCCCTGGTCGGACCGCCCTTGTCGCAGGTCCGCGCCCGGGGAATGAACCTCTATCTGCCGATCCCCTACGCCAAGAGTTGCAAGATCACCTACGACCGGCCGAATTTCCACAAAACCCGCAACGGCGATGATCTGCTGTACTATCAGATTAACTACCGCACGTACGAGGCGGGCGCCAAGGTGCAGTCGTTCAGCCGGGAGGTGTTCGAGGCGGCCCAAGACAGAATCGCCGATTTGCAGCAGCAGTTGCTTCACCCACATTCCCAGCCGGTGCAGCGGATGCGCAACGCATTCCGTCTGCCTCCCAAGATCCTGCGCCAGGGAGACGCTACACAACTCGCTCCGCACAGGCTCAGCGGGCCTCAGGCAATCATCGGCCTGTCGGTGCAGCTTCAAGCCGAAGATCTCGCGGCGGCCACGCGCTCCACGGTGCTGTCGATCCAATTCGACGGGCAGGAGACGGTCTGGTGCCCGGTGGGCGATTTCTTTGGCAGCGGCGTTGGTGTGAATCCGTATCGGAGCTGGTGGCGGTCGGTTAGCAAAGGTGGACGGATGACCTGCTTCTGGGTCATGCCCTACCAGAAATCGTGCCAGATCAACATCCGCAACCTCGGCCAACAATATGTCGAAGTCGATGCAGAGCTGTGGACTGTGCCCTGGAACTGGGACGGCCGCTCCATGTACTTCCACACCAACTGGCGGCTCGAACAGCCGATCGACGCCAGCGTGAAACACGACTGGAACTATCTGGAAGCGACCGGCCGGGGCGTTTTCATGGGCGACACCCTGGCGATGTACAATCCGGTCGAAGGTTGGTGGGGCGAAGGCGACGAGAAGATCTACGTCGACGGCGAAAAGTTCCCGTCGCACTTCGGTACCGGCACGGAAGACTACTACGGCTATGCCTGGTGCACGCCGGAGTTCTTCCAGTCGCCGTTCCATTCGCAGCCGCTGGCGGAAGGGCCGCGCAACAAGGGCCACGTGACCAACACGCGGGTGCGGCTGCTCGACGGCATCCCCTTCACGAAGAAGTTCCGCTTCGACATGGAGGTCTGGCACTGGGTGCCGGTGGACGTCGTCTACGCGGCCACGACGCACTGGTACGGCCTGCCCGGTGCCAAGGGCAACTACGGCCCGGCCCCCGAGAAAGCCCGTGTGTTCATTACGGAAGGCCCCAAGCCCCGCAAGGTCGAGGGCGCCTTGGAGGGCGAGATGCTGAAGATCCTCGAGAAGACGGCCGGCGTGATTGAAAACCAGGAGATCGCCCATCACAAATGGAGCGGCGGCAAGCAGCTTTGGTGGCGCGACGGCAAGCCGGGTGATAAGCTGGTGATGGCCTTCCCGGTGAAGACGACCGGCAAATACGCGCTCTCGGCCGAGTTAACCAAGGCCATCGATTACGGCATTGTGCAACTCTACCTCGACGAGAAACCGCTGGGCGAACCGATCGACCTGATCAACGACGGAGTGATTCGCAAGGTCTACCCGCTGGGGACCCACGAACTGACCAACGGCGAGCACCGTTTGACGGCCGAAATCGTCGGTGCGAATCCCAAAGCAGTCAAGCGGTATATGTTCGGTTTGGATTATCTCAAGCTGGACGCGGTCGAGTAGTCACGTTCCCCGGGCCGTCAGAACCCGAACGAGAACGAGAATCCGCCGCGCGGATGGCCGTAGTATCCATGGCGGTAGGGATACCCGAAATAGATCCCGCTGTGGTACCGCGGACCATAGCTGTGGTGATAGCCGTAGGGTCGATACACCGAGTGGCTGCGATATCCATAGGTGTAAGAGCCATATCTACCAGGGTGGTAGCCGTAATATCGGTGGTAACTCCGGCCGCCGAATCGCGCGTAATGACCGGCGTGGCCGTAATGCCTGCCGAAGGCTGTAGCCGTCGCGGCGGTATGGGTGGACGTCGCCGGTGAGGAGCCCACGGCAGCCAGCGCCGGACCGCTCATCGAGGCAACCACACCCAGAGTCGCCAGGGTTAGTCGAATGGGTTTCATGGTTCACTCCTTCCCGAGACACCGGCCGCCGAAGCCTTTCTTCGCGGCCCTAGACAATTCTTTTCCCTGGGTCGCTTCAAGGCCAGTGCCTTCCGTCGGTTTTCTGACTGCCCGACAGCCTTCCGGTCAGAAGCCGATCCCGATCGAGAATCCCCGGCCGTGGTACGTGATTCCGCTGCGGGGCACGTAGTAGTACGAAGGTGGATAGTAGTAGGGTCGCGCGTGTGGGACGACGACCGTCGGATGTCCCCACACGTGAGGTTGGATCACCACGGAGGCGTGGCCGCGAGGTCTGCCGTAGCCGCCTCGGTGAACCGAACGGAAACGGCCCACTTCTTGGTACAACACGGCGTCGTTATGGCCGCTGTGGTGGATTCCATACTTGGCCGCCACGTGGGCCGCCATCGGATACGACAGGGCGCCTCCGGCCCAGGCCTCATCGGCCGCCATACCTAACGCGCCAAGCGTTGCCAGAGTGAATACGATTCGTTTCATGGGTCCTTCCTTTCGGAAATTGGGGAGGAAAGTTGCTTTCAACGTTGAAGATCTAGTTGCACGTTATGTGCCAAGAGGGGGCTAGAATGCCGTAAGATACTTCTTTGAAACGAGTTACGACGCGACAGCCGGTCCGGTTCTGAGGGCGCGCGTGAGGAATATGACATCGATCTGATGACACCCTTAAGTCACGATGACTGCATCATCGAGCGGCCAGTTGCCCGAACTTGACAATTGACCGACCTTCGACGAGCGTTTAGCTTACGGCAACGTAGCGGTTTTCCCCGGCCGGAGCCTGGACTTCGTGGTATGGCCGGGCCGCTTGCGGCACGGATTGGATTGCGACGACACGCCCGTCGGTTTATTCGACCTCCAGAACCGCACGCGCCCCGGCGAAGCGCGGCAATTCGCCCGTTTCGAACCGTGCCCATCGCGTTGCACCGCCTGGGAAAGGGAGGGACCCACGGATGCCTATCGAGCTTGCGCTGCCCGACTACGTCGTGCTGGGGGCGTTTCTGCTTGCCATGCTAGTCATAGGGGCTTGCGCCGGACGCCGAGGGGCTAGCACTGACGAGTTCTTTCTGGCCGACCGCGCGCTGCGCGGATGGCCCTTGGGGCTGAGCCTGGCGGTGAGTTGCGCTTTGGCGCTGTATTACTGCTGGACACCCAACGAGGCCTACTGGGTCGGGTTGAAGTTCCTGCTGGTGCCGGGGCTGGTCTGGGCGGCGCTGCCGATCGTCTTCTGGTGCGCCCTCCCGCTGTACGGAACCCTGCAACTCGACTCGGTCTTCGAGTACCTCGAACTCCGCTACGGCCCGAAGACTCGCGCCGCGGCCGGCGGCGTTTACCTCGCCGGGATGTTGCTGTGGCTCGGCGGGGTGCTGGCGCTGCCCTGCCAGGCCCTCCGCCTTGCCACCGGCGTGGAACTGCCGGTTCTACCGTTGCTGGTTGCCGTCGGCGGCGTGGCCACGTTGTACACGTTTCTGGGCGGCATGAGGGCAACCGTGTGGACCGACGTGGCCCAGGTCGGCTGCATGGCCGTCGCCTTGGCCGTGCTGATCTTCTCGGCTGTCAGCCATCTTGGAGAGAACGCCGGGCCGGGGCGGATTTGGGAAGTGAGCCAGGAACTGGGCCGC
>Ga0180437_10005813_pt1 | contig 16734 bp, 29 predicted proteins | sample SS_ome_4_FD_132410 | JGI IMG/M metagenome (GOLD analysis project Ga0180437, IMG submission 132410) | Hypersaline lake sediment archaeal communities from the Salton Sea, California, USA - SS_3_D_1 metaG | ecosystem: Environmental > Aquatic > Non-marine Saline and Alkaline > Hypersaline >... | reverse complement strand
GGACATACTTCGTCATCTATGTTAGGAATAGATGTCGCCCCTCCGAACATTTGTGTCAACTGTGGTTCCATGGGTACATTTTCAAGAATAACCGGCCAACGCTATAAAAAAGCGTTGGTGGCTTGACAATTCGACCATCATAGGGTAAAGTATAGGCTGGAGAACACCGGCGGTGGCCAAGCCATTCAGTCAGAGAGGTCGTCCTGGGCCACCGGAATGGACCAAATGCTCCAAGTGTGGGACGCAAGTCAGAGTCTGTAGACAGGAGGACCTAAAGTCAGACTATGGCATTCTTTACATGAAAATGTTCGACGTTGAATGTCCTAGTTGTGGACATGCGTTCTCTGTCCGCTGGGAAGCTGGATCAATATGCCACAGATAGGAGAGCCGAATATGGGAGAGCAAACTGGAAAATCAACGGCTGACTTGATTCGTGAGAATTACGACATGGCCTGCAAGTTAGCTGGGGTTGATAAGATCGAAATCGTCGGCAAGGACTTCGAGCCTCCGCCGAACTGTGCTGTTTCAGTTCTGGATGACGGGACAGAGATTTTTGTCCCTCTTGAGGGACTGGTCGATGTTGATAAGATGAACGAGGCTCGCAGTCAGAAGATTGCCAAGCTTTCGGAGCAAATTGCTCGGGCCGAAAAGAAACTCGCCAACGAAAACTTCGTCACGAAGGCAAAACCCGAAGTGGTCCAGCGAGAGCGTGATAACCTGGCGAGTCTCCAGCAACAGGTTCAGAAGCTTGAATCGAATACTCTGTAGTTAGCAAAAAAAGGTTAAAGATATACAATGCCTAAGCCTTTTTGGCATCAGGAAAGCAATAAGGTATTCCCTGGGTATATTCGCTGCTACTGCGGGAGATGGGTTCAACGAAAATTCCTAACCCGAGCCTTACACGGGGTAGCAAACGTTGTACTTGACTGCTCCTGTGGGCTCCGCTTGCATGCTGTGATTGGCGTAGGTGAGGAGTCGTGGAAAGTTGTCGAAGCCGTGGCGAGATCGAAGTATCAGGACTACCTATATTCGATGTCCCCGATGCAAGTTTCTGCATAAACGTGACGGCTTTAGCCGTCTAGTAAGGGTGTTGCCGGATGAAATAGCGATGAATGACGCTGGTCTAAGGATCATTTTCACTTGTCCTTGCGGCCAATCTATCAAAGCTGAAGACTCCGGAGGCAGTTGGCGTATTACGCCTATTAAAGCCAGGGTAAATGAGCAAACCGTTTAGGACTCGTAGCGACGGCAGGGAATACATCCAATGCCCCGCCTGCAAGTTTCAGCATAAATCCTATGGGACCTTACAGTTTAATCACGCAGTAGTCAGAGAAAGGCATGGGTGCAGCCAAGGAGCCAACGTTGTAATGCATTGCAAATGCGGCGTACTAGTCGCCGCCTACTGGCCACCATTCGCCATAGGATGGAATGTCAAAACCGTTTAGAAAGCGTAATACTGGCAAGGGTTATGTTCGATGTCCGACTTGCCATTTTTGGCATAGATTCGTGAAATCCGATCGTTTCGTTAGGGCGAAGATCGAGTCGTTCACATGGAGTAGTTTCAGTGTAACCTTTCGATGTCCTTGTGGACAGAAGGTTCAGGCCCATTCACGAGAAGGATACTGGAATGCCCAGGCCATTCAAGGATAGGGATAGACCAGGTATCTGGACGAATACCTGTCCTGTATGCGGAGGCCCAGCCAAAGTGGTGGGCTTCGGCTGTAGAATAATCTGTAAAGGTGAACCAGTTAAAGGGGGGATTTGTGGAGGTTTTATTGGTACAATAATAGGAGCTTCAGGGCCTCAAGAGTTCAAGAGTAATACTCTTGTTTGCGAAGGATCTGTTGCTGATTACGCTCCTATTACTTAGATATTACTGATCCGGGGTAGCTCAACGGTAGAGCGTCCGGCTGTCAAAGGCAGCCCTTGGATGAAAATCCAGGGTGAAAACGCCGCTAAGTCGGGGAAACCTAAGTCTAATTTTCAGATAAGGCAATCCCGAGCTAGCCTTCGGGCGAGTGTAGAGACTTTACACGGCGGGCCTAAGTCGAAAGATATGGCCAAGAGAAAGTCCAGTCCTGAGCGAAAGCTGAGGGTAGCTGTAACCGGATTGTTGGAGGTTCGAATCCTCCCCTCGGAGTTCGTGGGAGTGATGATTTTGCCATAGCTAAGGCAACTTTCATTCACGGAGTGTAAATATAATGAGGACCTTGGAGAGATTGACACCCTACTAACTTAGCTAAACGCTAAGTGAAAGGGGTGTCGTATGTCTAGGCGTCGTAGCCAGACCACCAATTGGTGGTCACGCCGTAAGAAGCATTGGAAAGATGTTAAGTCGATCAACATCTGGCACGCTTCTCCGGAGAGGTTGTCTATTCTCCGACCCAGGTCCCACTTTGCTAAGATGGGCGGGCTTTTCTTCAGCCCTTCCTACCGGAGTCTGGTTTGGGATTGGGCTCCCTTTGTCCTCGGCAAAAAGGACAAGACTCACCCGCTCGAACAGCGTTGGGATGAGCTTTGGGACGAGTACAACCACCTTAGCAGGGAAACTCCCGAGGGCAAAGCCCGCCTTGCGGAGATCGATTCTCAAATCGACAAGGTCAGGGACAGGATCGGCGGAGAGAGCCACTACCGTCGCCCCTCCCGCCGTTACAAGACTGTCTTTGTCCATCGCATTGCAGCACCCGATTGGGTGGTTGACGAGGCCCGCGAATGCATGCGTCGAGTCTACAACGCGACCCCAAATAACAAGATCAACTTCGGCTTCTGGTTCTGGGGGGCCCAGATTTTCGTCGAGGCCCACAACCTTCGGCAGCTTCGCATTACGAGCGTCAAGGCCTTCAGCCGGAAAGGGATTGACAAAGAGATCGGCCTGAAGGCCGAGAATTACAGAGACGAAACCAAAGGTTTTCCTGAATGGGAAAGTTTTCTGGAGCCAGAAAACTGAGGAATCTAGGAAAATGAGACGACAAGTCCTATCTGAAATCAGATGGAGCCTGAAGTATGCCTGGACCATCTTAAAGCATAAGTATTTCTTCGCGATCGCTGCATGGAAAGTGGGCAAAATTGGCCTTCGGCGAATTCTCGCCCACGATCTGTCCAAATTTTCCTGGGCAGAACTCCGCCATTATGGTCGCCAGTTCTATGGAGAGCCCAAAGATTCTGAGGCTTGGGATAGATGCTGGCTTCACCACCAGAACCTTAACGACCACCATTGGGAGTATTGGATTCCACGCAAGAAGCTTACGGTAATGGGAAACCAAGTCCCGCAGCAGCCGCTTCCAATGCCCGAAGTTTGCGTTCGAGAGATGGTCGCTGACTGGATGGCTGCTTCACGAGCTTATACTGGTGACTGGGATATGGAATGCTGGCTCATAGAAACCCTGCCCCGGCTGAACTTACATCCAGAAACACTTGGGCGAGTAGAACGCATCCTTAAATCTATAGGATACGAAGGTGGCTAAGCCATTCAAGGCCAGGCTAGCCCTAGACCCCAAGAAGGAAGTTAAAGTACCGCCAAGCTGTGGAGTCCACTTCAAATGCATATGGTGTGGAGATAATTTAGGCTTTACATTTGCCGCAAAGGTACCTATCGGAGATATCATCTGCCCCGCATGCGGGGCGAGACAATACAGGGTAGACTATACTTTCGAGAGATTGGTCTAGGTGATTTACGGATTGAAATGGCGAAGCCCTTTGAAAATCGAAAAGTCTTTGTGCCGGAGGGAGAAAGAGTGGTAATAATATGCCCCCATTGTGGGACTGAATACATTGTCGGCCGGGGCAAGACGCGATTTGGTAAGAAGGATTTTTTATGTTTTAGGTCTTGCAAGAAACTGACAAGGGTCTGCCAGATCACAATTAAATCCGGTGGACCATGAAACCTTTTGCTGATCGCCTAGTTCATTTACCACCGGGGACTCTCTTCAATGTGATTTGTAGAGACTGTGGTCGATACATAGTGACTTATGATAAATCGATGCCTCGTGGGAATCAGTACCCTTGTCCCCACTGCGGAATATTACAGCCGATTGACAATGGTGAACGAGTACTTACAAAACAAAGAATTTCCTGAAACTCGCCGCTATCGCTGCAAAACATGCGGTAGGAACAAGTTCACCCAACCGGGTCCGCATCGGTGTTGTGGGGGCTATAGAAAACGCCATCTTAGGTGGCAGTTCCGAGATAACGAATCAGAGGATTGGACTGATATGCCTGTGAAACCGCTCCAGAATCTCAGCAGGGCTCCGATCATAATCTTCTTTGCTGACGAAACAACCGTTGGGAAATGGAGACAGTTCGGCGTTCATGACGAAAAGACTAAAGGATGGTATTGGCAGGTCGCCGGGCATGAGCCTGTAGGCCCAGCGGAGAATCAAATACAAGCTCTTGAACACGCTCTAAAATCGCTCAAAGCAGAGGATGAATAATGCCAAATGAACCCGAAGTATATGTACTTCCACTCAGGCAACTTCAAAAGCCATTACCGTTCGTACCAAGCGACGATCTTCTTCCTTGGGATAACTTCAACGATCTCAAAAGAGAGTTAGCATGCATCAATCACGAGCTAAGTCTGCTTCGCCATGGCTTTCGTCTAGAACTCGGGCTGATCCTTGTAGCCGAAACGCGACCTAGGGAGCAACTGAAAACTACACTACTACATCACGACCCAATGCTACATCAAGTAGCGTGTCGAGCAGACATAGTAGTGACCCGCGATGGGGATGTAGTGAAAAATCGCTTTGGCCATACCAGCGATAAAGCAGTAGAACAACGAGTTAACGAGCGATTCGAAGAACTGGGGATAGACTTTTGATAGAATTTTTGTCAGCTTTAGGTCTAGCGATAGCCATACTTTACCTAGGGATTGCTGCCCTTACGTTTATCGGGGGGATATTCGCCTTTGCTGAAAACAGGATGATATCCGATCTCAGCCACCCCAGGCATCTAGCCCTAGTCATCTTAACATCGCTTTTGTGGCTTATAGTAATCCCAATTATCGTGGCTAAAAAACACAACTTGATGCCCAGGGCCAACAAGGCTTTAGATATAGCGGCAGATACTTTGCTCGATACACGCGGCATAGATTTTTGAGGGATTCTTGTGGATTGGACGTTCACCGACAGGTATATTATGTTCTCGGGGGCAGTGTGGGTTGCCCTCACTCTGGCCAATAGACAAACTGCTCCTCAGCTTTTTCACCCCTGGAGAGCAAGAATAGTTGTTTTGTTCCTGGCATTGACTGCTTTTCTTTGGATGCCAGGAATACTGTTCGTCAGGTTTGTGATAGGTCCTGAGATTACAAACACGGTAATAGATTATTTTGGGAGGCTTGTAGCCTCATGGGGCATCTATAACAACCATTCTGGATTTGACTTATGACAGAACGCGAATTTAGAACTCGTGGATCTTTCTTCATGTGTAAATTTACCATGAGGAAAGGAATATTACAATGTCTTGGAAAACCAACAAACGCGGAGAGCGTCGCGACCAAACGGAGCGATATGTCAAACGCCAGATGAGGGCGGCAAAGTGGAGTGGCCGTCTAGAGGGACGGTTCGAAGGCAAATGCAAATACGGGATGACCGTTGATGTTTGCGACTTAAACTGTAAGTTTTTCCCCTGGGCGACAGAAGAGGACGAGTTTGAAATCCTAAAGATGAGGGGCAGATTCCGTAATCACGCTGCCTTTGATTCGGGTCGTAGCTGGAAGTGGTATTACTGCGGTAAGAAACGCTACAGGACTCTACCTGAATCCCGAAGTAAGATGAGCTTTTTGGAACAAGTGGCGAGCTTGAAGGGAGAGGACCATGCCGTACATCGAGTCAAACCAGAGACACTTGTATGAAAAGCATATCCACGGGATAGTCGAACAGCTTGCTGCCAGGGACGAACAAGATGTCCCAGGACATCTGAATTACGTAATTTTTACCATAGTTTATCGGTTTTTGAGAAGAAAAGGCGTCCGCTATCATCGCCTGAACTACCTGCTCGGGGCAATTCAATGCTGCTGGGCGGAGATTTATCGACGCTTGGCTGGTCCTTATGAGGACAAAGCTATCGCCAAAAATGGCGATGTCGCCGATGAACCATTCTAATAACCAGGAGGGCATCTGGCTGGATGAAGAGCACGATTTGAAATCGTGTAGGGCGGCAGCAATGTCGTCCTGGGGGTTCGAGTCCCTCGCCCTCCGTTTTCCATTTGCTCATGTCAGAAACATGTGGTATACTATTAGCGTGATTGGAGCACACTGACATGGCGAAAGAGCGGAAACCAAGACGAAGAGTCCGAACAAGGGCGAAAGGACCGATTAAATCGGTCTATGGTACCGATTTTCGCTATTCTGTCGATTACGAGTCGGAGTCAGGCACTTCCTGTGATGGTACTTGTGGTGACTATATGTGCCATCATGGTACGATTACGGTAACTGGTATCCGCCAGGTAGTCGTATCGTCCCTAGTCAGTACGATGGGATATTCCCAGACCCAGGAAACTGGGTTCTGGGTTGATCGCATCATGACGGCCCTCGAAGTCTGGCAACCGGACGTTTGGAACGTCCATATTGGCCACGGTTACTACGGCCAAGAGGTCCAGGGTATCACCATGGACCGGGAACTAGCTTGTCGTTGTGACAGCCAGATCGCCAAAGTAGCTGCTCTAAAGACTCTGACTGCTAAGGTACGGCTCATTCTGAAGCTGGAATATGGGTATCTTCTCCCTGTTATCGCGAAAGAAAGTTGGATCAGGAAGAGCGTACCGTTCAAGAGTCTTGTTTTCGGACAGGATGAGCATTATCGACGTTTGAGCCCAAGAATCCGAGAGATGTACCAGAACTATCCGGCCAAATGGCCGGTGGCATTCTGCGTAACTTCTCCAGATGGGAAATTTCGAATTATCGATGGGTATCATCGGTCGTCTGTCTGCGAGGGACGAACGGCGATTCCTATCATCACGACGAGACGAACGATTGATCCAATCGTTCAAGTTCTGGAGCAGGAGTCAACAACGTGAGAATCGCCTGGACCACGTTCTTGGGAAGTTCTCATTGTGAGGATGGAATCGCCGAATTTGCTGCTGGCAACTTGAACTTCGCCAGTTGGGAAAAGTGGCATTTGCCTCACATGAAAGAGCAGGCAAAATACGTCCGGAAGATCAGGCATCGCGTACCCCTGGCCGTCGCCCGCAAGCGGGCAGCCGAGGTAGCAAGACGCCTGTATGGTCCGGGCTGGAAGTAGCTTTGAATTGCGGGGTCGCCAAGTGGCCTAAGGCACCGGAGTCATAATCCGGTATTCGTGGGTTCGAATCCCACTCCCGCTAATAGCGAAGCCGTGGCCTATGCGAGGCCAATCGCGTACGGTGGAAGCCGGTAACCCCACGGGCAAAACCTTGGCTACCGGAAAAAGCTAATGGGTGACACCCCGGAGAGACGGGGATTACTTTGGATACTGGAGAAAACGATGTCAGCAGAGACGAAGAAATGCGATTGGGCAATCATCATGCCCCTGCCATTCTTGCTCGGGGCAGAGGATTATCATAACCTCAGTGTTTGCCAAGACTTTTTCCGGCACTTCTCCAGCGGCATCAAGGTACATGAGCTATCGGAAGATGTAGCAGACGAGGTATTTCCCGAGGGCTGGTGCGGGTACGTCGGCGTGGTCTATAAGGGCAAACGACCGTCTACCGAGAAGATAAAGGAACTGGTTCGAGACGGCAAATTCTTTGACGCCCCGTAGGGACAATACCATGGCAGAAACATACGTCATCTTTGATCGTCTGCGAGGGACGTATTACGGTCCTTATCCTGCTGGTAAGGCCAAGAAAATACGCCAAGAGGTTAATTACATACCTTCTTGGTGCATGAAAGTTTGGAAACCTGTTCGTGACCATAACTATGGCCCTAAAGCTACCCTGGTTCAACTGGTTCCTCGTCGTCTTGCTCAACGAATTCCACTAAGGAAGGATAGCCGAAGATCTTCCTATAGCGTAAATCAGTGGGAGTTCCAAAAACTCAAGAAGGGCAGCATACTTGCAGTTAGGGCAGAGAACAAACGTTTTGATCCAAGGCGTTTTATCTTAGCCCATTCAAACGTGAAATTGGAATTAGTTGATGAAGACGGTAAAGCGATAATCGAAATCCCGCTACCCGATCTTCATAGCCTCTGGGATAAAAATCCTCTCGCTGTGGAATGCTTCTACGACGACAATGCTAGGCCGATATCAGCATTCCGCCGATGGCTTACTCGGGAGCTTCGCTATTCCTGGAATAGGCATAACGACAACCTTCATAAGCAAGGAAGGGAGCTTAGAAGACTGTTCGATTCCTATCCTGACCGACTGAAGTGGTCTTCTAAGTTACGGAGGAAAAGCAAGATCAAGGTCGATTCATTGCCGATCTATTACTACCCGGAACTTAAGAAAGAGTTTCTAACTCTGCCAGTATAGCGAGGAACTGTCTAATGGCTAAAAAGCGTGAACCATACAGTGGCCTAACAGGCCAACAGGCTGCCGACCTTATGCTCCAAATGGAGCAAGAAAATGAACAACTGAGGAAGTTCTGGTATATGGACTGCCCTTTGAAAAGGGCCGTGATAGACCATATCTCTTCGGCCCCAGAATGTTTCGTTCTGCCGAGAGCTAGTCAATGCATCGTTTCTCGTCGTGGGAAGGGGCCGGATATCACCTGGCGAAATGCCCGAGCCCATTCAAGACAAGGGAAAGATCCTTGGTTTAGCGTTGACATCGCAATCACCTACTTCAAGGATTCCGAGTACTACTACCAGGATGATCCGGAGACTGTCACGAGAACGTATTACGTTCAATTTCCGCTCAGCCTGGTCAGCAACTTCACCAAGAAAGAATTCAGTGCCTGGCTTCGCCGTAATCGAGAACGAGTTAGGGCCGAACGTCGAGATGATGCAATCGAAGCCCTAAAAGCGATTGAGAAAGAAATGCCCAGCCACCGAAAAGAGCTAAAGGCTCTTATTAAAGACATGAAACAGCGGAAGACCAAGAAGAAGAAATAAATTCAGTGCAGACGTTTATGCCATATCCGGACTTCGAGCAGTCTCTGCGTTGTTTAGACTATCGTCGTCTCGGCAAACAAAGGGTTGAAGCTGCCATGATGATTCGTGGCGGTTGGGCCAATCATCCTGCAAGTAGGATGTGGCGAGGATTCGAAACAGCCTTAAGGCTGTACGCGAATCTCAGCATTTGCATCTGGATTGAAAGAGGGTATAAGAATACCATGGAGCTTTGGCCCCTTAAGGGGCAGGTGATAATGCCTCCCTGGTTCGGAAATGAGGCATTTCATGCCTCCCATCGGTCCAACCTACTCAGAAAGAACCCTGAATGGTATGGACAGTTCGACTGGCAGGAGCCTGATGATTTGCCGTATATTTGGCCAGTTAAGAAAGGTAAATCATGACTGACGAAGAATTATTGAAGAGAGCGATCGAGTTTGATGCTGGCCCACCAGTCGTCTTCAATGGTTTTTTGGTGCCAGATGAGGTTAATCCGTCTACACTTTCACCTTTGTCTGATCATATTCGGGTAGTAAAGAGACGTGATAATCCACCGGGATGGGCCATCTTACTCCGTTCCTATTGTCTTAGTAAGTGGGAAGAATGGGTAATCGAGCCCCAGCCCACTAACCGGGCAGAGCAGTTCAGAGAGGCTACAAGGTGGCCAACGCCGCAAGCGGCGTTTGAGTTTCTAGAGAGATGGCGTAAGATAGAGAGAGAACAGTTCCTGGAAGAACGTGAGGGCAAAGAATGATTACCGTTGCAGAAGCGATGGAAAAACTGAGTAAAATGCGGCAGGATCTACCGATGTATATCCACGACGAAGAAGACGGATATACTGCTCCGGTGACTGATATTTCTGTCGGCCCGGCGAGGCCGACGCCAAGCTCGGAAGACGAAGAAGCAGCAGTTGTTGAATGGGTAATATAACGGCCCGTAGCTCAACGGATAGAGCGGGTGGCTTCGGACCATCAGGTTGGGGGTTCAAATCCCTCCGGGTCGGTTAATATGGAGATGAACCATGGGAATTGTGGCTAAGTTTGAAGATTACATATTAGCGGATCATGATAAAATCGACTGGGATGAAGTAGCAAAGCATGTCCCTCCGCGTGAAATCATCAGCTATTTTCTTAGCGTGGAACAGGGTTATCCAGTAGGATTAGGATACTATCCCGACAAAGGTTGGTTTATGAGTGCATCAGGCCAAGGGCCTTCTATAGTTTGGTGTGAATGGGAACAACAACCCAGTAATGGGAATCAATAACCATGTTTCGTAATTCCGTGCTAAGGAATTCGGTGCTGAGGTCTCTTTTCCCGTTCATCTGTTTCTCTTGGACGAGTGAAGAGGCTCAACGAAAGCATAACAGTTTGCTCCAGGAAAACGCCGAACGCGGGGCCACAAGCGTCCCCTGGGCCCCCAACCCTGGCAAAGTCCCAGCGGCCAACTTTGTTGGCACGCTGGCCGTGAATGTGGACAACGAAAAGTTGTCCGATGCTGCTTTCCGCGAATTCGTGAGAAACACCCTGCCGATTGTGGAGGGAGCAGATGTTGGTTTGGCCAAAAAGTCGATTTAATCGTATAGGACTAGTAATCCATACGATTATGTTCGGAGCTATATCCATTTTTTTGGCTACGAACCTGATCGAATGTTTAGGTGAGACAATTCGGTGCTGGGGAACCTATGACGCGAGCGGAATAGGGTTCATTGCCTTCATGTTTGGCAGTATCCTGTTCTGTAGTTTGTCCATGATAGTCGTTGAGTGGGTGGACCCTTGCTTCTTCTGGGACTGAGTATGGACGATGGAATCACAATAATTCTCTTGGCCCTTGCTAGCTGGTTCCTTCTGACGAGAGCAGGAATGGGTCTCCTATTTGGCGTAACCTGGCTTACTTGTAAGCTCATAGATTACTAGTTTTTCAAGGCAAGGAATCCGTGATCAAATTCCCAGTGACAGTTAGGACATAAACCCACAAGATTGGAAGGATGGTTAATTTCAGACACCAAGGCGTCGTCATCGAAATCTTTGATCGGTTTTCTATGACAGGATTCAACGTACAATGAATAGTTACAGTTGAGACAAGATTTTAGGAGACCATGTTCACGAGCTACTTTCTGTGCGTGGTGCCTAATTTTTCTATGTCTCTGGGTATCATTCGTCATAACATCCTTTTTCTTAGCGTTTTGGATTTTAATATAGACTCCCTTAGGAGTCATGACGACATGAGAAGATATACAATCCGAACAAAAAGTTCTTCTAGTTTTGTCAACGACGCTACCGCAAGCTTTGCAATAAACGATACTCCTCTTTCGACCGGTTTTTCGACCGTTGAGCTTATGGTTATTAAAGCTAGCTGAACAAGACCTAGAACAAAAGACAGGATTATCAGTTTGATTACCACATTGCTTACATTGAGACATTGTACTTTCCTCTTTGCGACGTATCCCCTCGCTCTCCTAAAGCGTTGAAAGGGTAAATGGAAACATGTGGGTTCGAATCCCCCCGTCGCAGTTAAGTTAGGAAAAGAGTTGAGTCTTACCTACTCGAAAATACAAAAAAATATTTGCAGGTTCGAGTCCTGCCAGGCTCGTATATGTTTGATCTCCTACTAACAATCTCGTATATGTTTGATCTCCTACTAACAATCTGGAATTACGATGTCAATGTTCCTATTTGGGTAATACCCATCTGGGTAGCGATGATCGCGTACCCAGCCCAACTAGTATGGAAAGGAAGGCAGGATCTTCGGGCAGGTTATCTAAATAGAAAGCAGCATAAACGAGGGCTGGACTTTTGACCCTTTCTCACTTATGGAGGTATGATCACGTCACAGGGCTCAAATATTGCTACAATGCATACGCAGAAACTGGACCAGGCCGACTAACAGGAGCAATTTTCAACATTTTGTTTATGGCCCTCCTAATGTCATTGGCGGTAGTCGCAGTTTTCACCGTCCTACCCATTATCCTACTTTGTCGAGCCCCTTTTCGATTTAACGATTGGTACAAAGAACGTCGAGACGAATATCAGAGAACTTGCGGTTTCCAATTCTAATTCCGCTTGCATCGTTCCAGAACTGGTGTTATAATGAACTGAAGGACTACTAAGCGATGGAGACAGTACCGACTGAAATCCTGTTTTACAAGCGTGACCGAGCCATATATGGCTGGCTGAGCAATTTCCACCTAGTAGAATTGGATATAGACGGTAAGAAATGGGCTAGTACGGAGCATTACTACCAAGCCCAAAAGGCCAAAAGTCCTGAAGATCAAGAGGCCATCCGAATGGCTGAAACGCCTGGCCAAGCCAAGCGGTTCGGCCAAGCTATTGAAATGCGTGAGGACTGGGCTGCTATCAAAGAGATTGCAATGCTTAAAGCATTGCGGGCCAAGTTTGCTCCGGGGACTGAGTTGGGCAAGAAGCTGCTCGGTACTCACCCGGCCAAATTGCATGAGGATTCGCCTACGGATCGGTATTGGGGCAGCTTAGTTGGTCAAAACAGGCTGGGCTGTCTGTTAGAGCAGGTTAGGGAGGAACTAATCGCCGATCTGGTCAAAAAAGCAGCAGGACATCCTGAACAGGACGATGTACACCATATCGATCCCGATAGTCCAGGAATACGCCGTCGATATGGTCCGGGCAGACGCTGGCTAGAAGGTTAATTACTCTTAGGACAGGTGGCAGAGTTTGGCTTATTGCACCAGTTTCGAAAACTGGCAGGCCCTAAAAAGCCTCGGGGGTTCGAATCCCTCCCTGTCCGTTGGTGAATTATGGCAAAAAATAAGGCCTTAAAAGAAGCGAATCAGGACTGGCTTGACGATCTGCGTTTCCTGATCGAGGAAGCCCAGAAAGAGCAATCTATTCGACGAGCAGCCTCTAGAGACGCTTGTTACATGGTCGTCCAATGCAGTATGTACTCGATCCAGATGTTCCTCTTGCAGGCCTTTTGGGCTGCGTTTCAGACGGCGAACGGGAAGAAAAATTCTCTGGGCCAAAATTGGGAGCAGGCATCCCGGATCGCCCTAAGGGCGATCGAGGGTTATAAGCGAGTACCACGCGGCAAAAAGAAGAGCCCATAGCTCAATTGGATAGAGCGTCGGTCTACGGAACCGAAGGTTGGAGGTTCGAGTCCTCCTGGGCTCGTTGGAGACTGTGGATGGTTGAAGTGGAAGTCACTGCTATCGTGAAAGTCAAGTTCCATAGTTATGGAACGGTCAAGAAAGATGCCCAAGCTACTCGACAAATTAAACAATTTATCAAAGATACCCTGGTACAAGAGTGTTCATTTGTTCCGATGCAGATAGAGGGCGAAGACGAGGAAGATTGTACAAGCAAGGCCAGAATCAGCGTATCGACAGAAGTGGTAAAAGAAAAATAGGTCCGTAGCTCAATTTGGGAGAGCACCGGATTCCAAATCCGACGGTTGCGGGTTCAAGTCCTGCCGGGCCTGTTACTTGGAGCGATGCCAGAGCGGCCGATTGGGCCCGCTTGGAAAGCGGGTGGGCTCGGAAACGGGTTCCGGGGGTTCGAATCCCTCTCGCTCCGTTTATGGGCACCATACTTGGCGTTCCACAACCCCTAGACCTACTCCCGACTAGACTGCTCTTCCACAAAAAGGAAGGGATTACTTTGGGAGAGGTTTCTGTCTTATCGGCCATCACCTGCTGGAGTGCCAAGCAGGGATGCTGGCTCGATTTCAGTATCCAAGAAATCGTAGACGATCTCCCTGAATGGATGTTGAAACTATACGGCCCCGATTCGCAAGCTGACGGTGAAATAAAGAATATGTTCTATCAGCTTTTTGGTATAGCGATCAAAAAGCTAATGGATAAAGGCTTGATCGTTACAGCCCCCGATGATCGTTTCCGAGTCACTGAGGATTTGGCCCAGCTTCTTCTCGCCTGTCATGGAATTATCGCTTGACACCCCCAAAAGGATGGGTTACACTCAAGGAAGAGGGTGACCAGTAATGGAACATTTCATCGACAATCTGGTACAACCAGAGGATCTTTCTATATTGCTCGGTCTGCGACCGGGCATGCTGCTACGAGGCTGGCAAGGAAGAAAGAAATTCCGAGATCCTGGTACCAAGCTTTTCGACGCAGCCGATGTAACGACTCGGTTCATATTGTCGTTTTGCATACACATAGGTACCTGGGTACCCTTCACTAAAGAGGATCTCGCAGTCTATGTAGACCAACATAAGAAGGATGATATGCCCGACCCCAGAAAGCCAGGAACGAGACCGATCAGCGTTCTTGATTTCTTGTCTCGCTGGGGTTTTGTGGTCAAAGAAAAAGACGCCAAATATCATCTCGCCACAGAAGCGATTAATTTTTGTCACGAACAAGCCGAAGAACTCCGAAAAAAGGACGATAAATAGGTCTTGACAAGACCTCAATTGTGTGGTATGCTTCACCGTGAGAACTTGTCATGACTAGCGTTATCACAAAACAGGGTTCTGGACACTCGATCTCTGTGAAAATACCCCAAGATCAAAAATTCTGGGGTTTTGAAATCTCTGAATCCGAGTTTGACGCCTTTCTCCTAAATCTTGAGGAGATTACTGTTGCTTTTCTAGGGGCCCTTTTCCCCTTGGCTCATTGTGAGGTGCGACAAGCAACGATATTAAGCCCTAGGGAAGGTTTTGTAACAGTCCAGGACGGAAGTAGGGAAAGGAATCGGCTTGCGGAGCAATACATAGTAGACAGTCTCAAATCGGTCCATTCCAGCATGAATGGAGAACGAGCAGAGATGTTGGAAGGCGAACTGGAACCGGCAGCGGTAGGTAAAACCGCTCGGTTATTAACTGATATCGCCTTATCGCAGTTACGGACAGGAGAGTCTGATGCTAATCGTCGTTGACTACATCCGAAAGCATGGCCTTCAGGCTCTAGCAGAGAACTTCGGTGTTCTCATAAAGCGTCATAGCCAGTTCCCCCAGTTAGTTATGCTCAAGTACCACCAGATTGATTCCCCATTGGGGAATCCAGTGGTTCAGCAATGCCGTGGACTCATTCTCGATGAGTCGAAGGACTGGGCGGTAGTGTCTTTTCCGTATACGAAGTTCTTCAATCACGGTGAAGGCCATGCTGCGGACATCGACTGGTCCTCCGCTGTCGTGTACGAGAAGCTTGACGGCAGTTTGATGACGTTGTACTTCAATCCATACTCTGAAGCTTGGGAGGTTGCATCTTCGGGCGACCCTGAAGCTTCAGGCCAGATCATGTCTTTGGTGGATACGCGATTTTGCGATCTGTTTTGGAAGACTTGGTCCAGTATGGGCTATCGACTACCCAACAAGGCCGCTTCTCAATTTTGCTTTATGTTTGAGCTTATGACGCCCTTTAATCGGATCGTCGTTCCTCAAATGGAGAGCAAGATTGTCTTGCATGGTGTACGCCTGCTTGACTCGACGAGTGGCTGGCCCGAAATGCCGCCAGAAGATGCAGCGGAGCAGCATGGCTGGCTTTGCGTTCGAAGCTTCAAGCTTTCTACGATTGAGGACATTATCAAGTCGGCTCAAAGTATCGACCCGATGGAGCAAGAGGGTTACGTTATTCGTGATGCTGACTTCAATCGTCTCAAGGTGAAGTCGCCACAGTACGTGGCTATCCACCATGTCAAGGACTCTATGAGTGTCCGACGCATGATCGAGATCGTTCGTACGAACGAAGGTTCGGAATTCCTTACGTACTTTCCGGAACTTCGTGGCCTGTACGAGCAAGTCAGGGAACGGTTCGATGTATTGTTCTCGAAGCTCGAACATGCCTGGGAAACTCATCGGCATATTGCCGATCAGAAAGAGTTTGCCTTGGCCATTAAGGGTACGCCTTGCTCCGGGATTCTTTTCGGGTTGCGGAATGGGAAGTGCGATAGTATTCGTTCTGGTCTCATCGCTACCAATATCCGCAATCTTGAGAGAGAGCTTGAGGCAGACAAGATCGATGTCTCAGGCTTGAACCTGTATAATGGAGTCGAGGAAGCCCAAGCCGAATAGACCTCAAGGGTCTCAGCGGGCCAATTACGTTGCCAGGATTAGATACCCTGGGAGAGAATCGGCGGGATCGGTATAAGGCCGTATAAGTGGCGTGAACCAGCCCTGAAACTCAGACCTTTCAGGTCTTTTCTTCGACGACTACGACTAATGGAAATGTCCCAGAAAACCAGGGCTTGCTTTCCTATCGAAGCTGACATTGCTAGCGTCGAAGTCTTTCCTGTCTCTCCAACCGACATGCTCGGCTCTGATGTAAAATGGAAGAAACATTGTGCCGTTTGTGGTGAAGAATTCTGGAACAATGAACCTGCTCAACAGGTTGTTGTGTGGCTAAAGCATCTAATTCCACTCCCTATTGACGAATCATACGAAAGAGCGTTCGCTCACTTCCCATGTATTTACCCAGAAGAACGCTTCGATTTGGACCCAGTTCCAGATGATCTCAATCTACGAGATATGCATCTCGGACCCGAACTGCATGCTCTATTCGAGAATATGACCCACCCCTCCAATGAGGTTTGGTGGTCCTATGCCATTAAGAATATTCACTACTTCGATCCACCAATCCAAAACTGGTTGAAGATGAAGATTCATCCCGGACTCCAATTAGAGCCACGCGACCTTGCCCGTTTTATCTATATTGGTTCGCAATTACCAGCTTGGGAGCCTGGCGTCAAGGAATGTCACCACTTCGAATGCCATCCAATCATGCCAGT
>Ga0180437_10005811_pt1 | contig 16736 bp, 15 predicted proteins | sample SS_ome_4_FD_132410 | JGI IMG/M metagenome (GOLD analysis project Ga0180437, IMG submission 132410) | Hypersaline lake sediment archaeal communities from the Salton Sea, California, USA - SS_3_D_1 metaG | ecosystem: Environmental > Aquatic > Non-marine Saline and Alkaline > Hypersaline >... | reverse complement strand
CGTATCATTGCCGTCCAGGTCGCCGCTCAGAATCGTTTCGTACAGAATGATATTGCGGGCATTCGGGTCGGGCTCGCCGTAGCCTGCATAGCCCCCCTTGACAACCACACAGTTGATAAGCTGGAAACTAACCTCCGATTCACAGCACGGAGGCACATTGACAGCACCCTCGGTTGGCCTGTAGGTGCCCTGCCCCACCCGAATCTCGACCGGAACGCCAGCCAGATTGGCATCATAAAGTGCTTCTTGGAGGTTATTGTAGGCATTGGCCCACGAAGAGCCGGTACCTGCACCCGGAGCATCAGCATCGACATAATAAACAGCTGCCGGTTCCGAAACCTCAAATACGATTGAAAAATCAGCATACGGATTATTGCCGAAGAACAACCACTCACCAGCTTCGAGGGGTCCAAAGGCACCCTGCAGCCCACACACCGGTTGCCAAAGGTTGGGGCAGAACAGCGGCGGCGGCGGCCGAAACCACAGTCCGACAGTCTTGTTAACCCGGTCAATTGTCAGTGTCGGCGTTCCCCCTGCTGAAACTTCGGCTGAGCAATCATTCCCGAAAACCGCCGTGGGGCCTGAGAAATGAATCATATTAAACGTACTCAGACACGCCGTTTCGATGCTCCAAACTGGTGGACCGGATTCTCCCGGAATCCAGGAAACATCCGCTGGTGCCAGTCCGCAGACAGCCATAGAAACCAACACCACCACAACCGCTCCTCTCGTTTTGGGTGCGTCCATAATCCCTGCTCCTTTTCTTTACGATTTTTCTACTCTTCTCACTTACCTGCTCTGGGTCTTGAGTCCTGTGCCTTACTTCCCGTTTGTTGTTTACCAATCACCATTTACCAAACTCACCAACCACAGTATGCCAGGTCCGGCCTTGCCTTTAGCGGCGTAATAGCTGCTGACCTCCGGCTCGACAAATTCGTCACCCCCCTCAGCGATATCCTGCAGATACGAAAACCGCAGCTCACCCTGCCTGCCGCTGTACATCGAGAACGTTATCTCCTCAACAACATCCTTCTCCATATCAATCGTATAAGTCACTTTTCCATTTTGGGGGCTAAGCACCACTTGTGCCTTGTCCTTTGGCCTGTTGTACTCGGTCTCGAACGGCACCCGGTGCCGTGCTGCGTCCCGGCGCACGGTGTCAATCGTATGCAGACCCATCCACGGGCGGGGCAATCCTTTGAAGAAGCTGCCCCCCGCATAGCCGGCCACCGCTGTCCCAGCGCTATCATACACCACAGCTGCTTCACCGTTATCCACAGCTCTCAATCGGTTCTCGACCTTTAGTTTGAGCCAGGCCCAGTGTTCCTGAGCGGCCGCATATACAAACGGTATCCGCCCTACGCCGGAGACTTTTTCTCCTGCGATCTCACCGGCCACACGAAAGTACGTCCAGCCGCGCTTGTGCATCACGTCGCGATTATCTGCTCTTTTGACTCCCGCCGGCCAGTCGTATCGGAAGTATTCCTCCTCCAGTACACGGTGCTCACGAAATATCTTCAAATGAGCGCCCCGGCCGCCAGCGCCCGAGGTGCTAATCACCAGCAGCCCCTGTCCTGCTCCAGAGACGTATTCGTTGGGCTGGGACCTTCCCTCCACTTCTGAGAGAAATTCCGTAAGTTCCCGGCCGTCCGTCGGCAGCCGCCACACCGACAGGTCGTCGCGCCAGGTCCTGAAGTTCTCGATGTCCACGGCGTTCTTGTGCTTATCATAGTGGTAGTTGGCAAGGTCGTTCTGTCGCCATTCGCAATAGAACCTGCCCGCGTCCGAGCCGGACTTCATCAAACGCATCATCACCGGCCCATCGGTACTTTCCGGGAAATAGTACCAGCACTGCTCTGTGTTCGCCCTGGTCCCGGCTACCGGCAAAGTTCCAACCGGCGTTCCCCCGGTACCACCCATCGTTTTGTCGGGACCGGACGTAGCCACGACCGCACCTACCGTTAGCGCGCCCGCCGCGGCCACCGACAACACGGCGCTCTTGCTGGCCGCGGCACCGACCAGTGCCGCTGTCACGCCCACCTTGGTCGTGGCGGCGGTGACCGTAATCTGAGCGGCCGCAGCCTTGTCAGGAGCCGTCATCTTCCCGAACAACACCAGCGCCGTAACCACAAATCCTCTGCCCAGCCCTTTGCGGCTGAGCCCCTTCTGCAACGCCCTCTTGGCACGATAGAACAGCACCCGAGCGCCAAGCTCACTGCACCCCAGCAGTTCCGCAATCTCGGCGTAGCCCATCTGCTCATAGCATCGCATTGCCAGAACCTGTCGGTAGCGAGGCTGCAACTGCTCCATAGCTCCAATAACCATCTCGCGTATTTCCTTTCCGTCCAGCTCCGCCAGAGCCGACCGGCCATCCTCAGACGGCCGTTGCACCTGGCTCAGATGCGACATCGGAACTTCCCGACGATGCTGTCGATCTGCTCGGTGCCGCTTTATCCGGTTGAATGCTATGCCCCGCAGCCAGGGCCAGAAACTCTCCGCTCTATCCGAATCCCCAAATATTCTGAACATTTCCAACATACTCTCCTGAACAATATCCTGCGCCGCATTCTCATCCAGAACCATTCGATAGACGTACGCATACAGCCGCCCCCACGCCAGGGCCGCCAGGTTATCCAGACTCTTGCTGTCTCCGAGCCGGGCCTGCTTGACTAATTCTCTGTAGTGCCTTTCTTCGTCCATGGGCTACCGTCGGTCCGCGCAGCTATCACTATTAGCAGTCAATCCGCCGATTTGTTACACCCTATTTTATGTACGCCGCAAATTTTTTGCAAAAATTACTGAAATTTCGTCTCGGCGTGCCCTTTAGGTGCATAATGCCGCACCTGTTTAGTACGTGCGCTTCCTGATGAGCATAAGCATTTGATTTGCATGGTACTCGATAACGTTTGAAGGACAAAGAATAAACAGGCGCGGTATAAGCGCAAAAAAAACCGGATTCCTGTACCCGGCCTCGCCCTTTTTCGTACCGTCTGCGTTATTCTAACCTTCGCCGCTCTTTCTTTTCAGCATGTATTCGTGGTAGTCCATTTCCAGTTGGACCTTGTGTCTTGCTTCTTCTTCCGCCAGCGATAAGAGCGTCTCGCGAAACTCCGCGTCACGAACAATCGCCGCCAGTTCGGTATAAAGTCTGAACGATGCCTTCTCCTTCTTCATCCCCACAATCAGCAGGTCCTCGTAGTCCATCTCAAGCGAGCCCCCATCCTCCACAATGTAGGCGGCCGTATCGAACTCGCCCAGCTTTCTCGCCTCTTCCGCCCTTTCCCCGTTATCAACAACCCTGCCCCGCTTCATAATCTCAAACTCCAGCTTCATCTTATGCTCTCGCTCCTCTTTGGCAAATTCGAGGATAAGCTCCGCCAGCGCCGGGTTGGCAACCCTGCCCGCCAGGATTTTGTAGAAATCGTTCGCCTCGTCCTCCCGGAAGATCGCAAATTCCAGAATCTCATCGACCGAATCAAACTCGCCCATAACTCATCCAACCTGCCAACCGGTTACCAGCAGCCCTGCCTTACAGTTCTTCAGTGCCCGACTGCCATTTCGATTGCTTTGCGCGACAACATCCATTATCCTGACATTTGCTTCGGATTTCAATACGCTATATATTGGGAACTTATGAAACCCCGGGCGTTCATAAAACCCATCGCCTGTTTCGGTCTGACCTTCTTTGCAGCCGCCGCCGGGTCGCTGTCCACCGCTGGCGGCGCGGTCTCGCAGTGGTACGCACATCTCAACAAGCCCTTCTTCTCGCCGCCGGACTGGCTTTTCGGGCCCGTATGGACCGCTCTGTACGCACTTATGGCAGTTTCAGCCTGGCTCGTCTGGAAAAAGGGTCTTGACAAATCTCCCGTAAAAATCGCCCTGGCCCTGTATCTTGTTCAGCTTGTGCTGAACGCCCTGTGGAGCCCCATTTTCTTCGGTTTGCAAATGCCTCTGCTCGCTCTTGTCGAAATTCTGCTGCTCTGGCTCGCAATCGCAGCGGCGACAGTGGCTTTCGCCAAAGTCTCGATGACGGCTGCTCTGCTGCTAATCCCGTATGTTCTATGGACAGCCTTTGCCGTCGTCCTCAACGCCTCCATCTGGCTGCTCAACCGCTGAGTCCGGTGCGCGGATTACAACATCTGCCATTTGCTGCGAGCTATTTCCATTCTGGGCCACCCCTGCATTTATTGGGTATCGACTGAAGGTTTTTTCTGGCCAAGACCCGGCAGGGTTGTTAAAAAAGAGCACCGGCGAACAGAAAGGGGCAGTAATGGCTTCCGACAAATTACATGTTAGCGAGACTCCCAACCTCGACGGTCCGAGGGTGTTGCTCGGTTTTTCAGGGTGGATGGACGGCGGCGAAGTCTCAACCGGTACCGTAAAGTACCTCGTCAATAAGCTCGACGCCCGAAAGTTCGCCGAGATTGAGCCCGAAGGATTCTATATCTACAACTTCCCCGGCTCAATGGAGATGACCGCCCTGTTCAGACCCCACACTAAAATAGCGGACGGGCTGATACGGTCGTTCGAAGTGCCCACAAACGAATTCTTTTGCTACGAACAAAGCAATCTTATATTGTTTGTCGGCAAAGAGCCCAACCTGCAGTGGTCGGATTTCATGGACTGCGTCTTCTCACTGTGCTCACAGTTCAACGCGCGGATGATATATTTCATCGGCAGCGTCGCCGGCCTTGTCCCGCACACCCGGGAGCCAAGACTGCTGTGCTCGATTTCCGACCCAACTCTCAAGGATGCCTTGCAGCATTACGGCGTGAGGTTCACCAATTACGAGGGCCCGGCGAGCTTCATTACCTGCATGACGGCAAATGCAGCAAGATACGGCCTGAGCATGGTCAGTCTTGTGGCCACCATCCCCGCCTACGTCCAGGGCAATAATCCCAAATGTATCGAGGCTGTAACCAGAAGGCTCGCGGGAATCCTCGGACTCCATGTCGAGATAGATGACCTGCGCCACATCAGCGATGAGTTCGAGCGCAGGCTCAGTGACGCTGTACAGGAGCAGCCCGAATTGGCCGGCAGCATCGGCAAACTGGAGCAGGACTACGACAACGAAATCTTCGACACCGAGATGGGTGATTTGAAAAAGTGGCTTGAGCAAAAGGGAATCCGTCTCGACTAACAATCCAAGTATCCCGCAACGGCTCGGAATCTGCTCTGGCCCTACACTCGGTCGCTTACCAGCCTGGCAGTCGGATATGGACGAAACAAAGTCGCTATTGAACGCGTATTACGAAGCTCTTTACGAGCGGCTCCGGGCCAACCGAGAGCTTCTGGCCGCAAGAATCGAGGAGCTGCTCCGTGAAGAGAGTGCAAAGCGGCGGTTTGGCGGCTTCGACGACGACAAATTCACAGCTTATCTGGAAGCCTGTTTGGCCTTTGTGGAAGAACGGCTCGAAACTTACAATCCCATCGGCATCCAGTACACTTTCGACCTTTCCCGCAGAAAAGAGGCTGCAAGACTCGAACTTCAGCTTGACTGGTATGACAGCCGGGAGGAATTCAGGGCACTCGTGGAGGCGGCACAGGCCAGAACGCAGCAGCCCGACAGCCTGCAGAGGCTCACGGAACTCGCCGAAGAGCTTATAGGTGAGCTTGGAGCCTTTCCTGATAGAAGCATCATAGATACCTACGAGGCGCGCCCCGCACTTGGCAGTCTGCCCGATTACATCGTTGCCCTCGCCATAGAAGAAATCATCAGGTGACCATTTCGGCCCCGCTTGCGACTGAAAATCAGCCGGCTTTTGAATGTCTCATGTTACTTGCCCGTTATAGGACCTCCGGCATCCTCTGCCGGGCAACAGTCGTCCAGTTTGGTCAAGTCGAACCTTTCACCCGCAACCCCCTCAAAGACCGGTCAATTGCGGGAAATTTTGCGTGCCCCCCTTGACAGAAGTTAAAGAATCTGGTATAATTGTTGTATTATGAAGCGAATCGTTCGCAAAAACACCGGTTGCTGGTGGTGGCCTGCGGGATAAAATCCGGCGGGCAAGTGGCGATTTGCTGTAGAAAAAGTCAATAGATTTGGAGTATAAGGCGGCCTGCCGGAAAAAAGCAGGCCGCTTTTTTTGTTTATATTTGTGTGCCAATACGGATAATAGTTGCGATCAAAGGTTCACGCTATGGAAGATTACAGGCAGATAATACTGAATGCGAAACCCGGACAGATTGTGCCGATCGTCAAGCAGATGGATATGGACGAGCCGGTCGATTTCTTTGCCCGGCTCAGCGACTACGGCCGTGCCAAAAACTGCTGCCTGCTCGAGTCCAAGGAGCACCTGGAGGAAAACGCGCTTAGTTTCGGCACGGCCAGGCCGGCGCTCTATCTTACCGGTGCCGGACCCGACTTTACCATCAGGGCCTTGAGCAAGACAGGCCGAAGGATGGTAGATTTCTTGTCTGCCGACAAGACCCGCTTTGATTTCTGTGAATCGGTCGAGTTCGGCGCCGAAGAAATTACCGGAAAGATCAAGCGCGCCCAGGAGCTGGTTGATGAGCAGACCCGTCTAAAGACAACAAATCAGATGGACGTCCTGCGTGCCGTGGCATTTGCCTTCAAATTGGCCAGCAAGCCCTTCCGCGTAACCTGTGGGCTTCTCGGCGCCATAAGTTACGACTTCATAGACCAGTTTGAGAAACTACCCTCCAACGAAGCCGACCTGTTGGGCAATCCCGACTACGAGCTTTACTTTGCCGATAATATCTTCCTGATGGACCACGTGCAGAACCAGGGCTACGTCATTGTGAACGTAATGATAACCAACGGCGACCGCCAGGCCGCGATAAGCGAGGCTCAGGAGTGCTTCGATTATTACAGGAACCTGGCGAGGTTCGACGTCCCGGAAGGACAAAAATACACCGGGTCCCTTGCCCCCGCCTCAACCGACACCAGTCAGGACAAGTACGAAGCTATGGTCACGACGGCCAAGAAGCACATTCTCGACGGCGACATCTTTCAGGTTGTTCTGAGCAGGACCAAGGCCGAGCCCTGTCCGGATGAGCCGCTGGATGTTTATAAGAGGCTGCGAATATTAAACCCTTCGCCCTATATGTTCTATTTGAACACGCCGAGCACGATATTGATGGGCTCGAGTCCGGAGCTTAACCTTCGTGTCAGCGGCACGGGCACGCGCAGCGTCGAAATCAGGCCCATCGCCGGCACCAAGCCCAGAGGCCGGTTCGCCGGCAAAATCGACCCCGACACCGATTTCAGATACGAGGCGGAGCTGAAGATCGATCGAAAAGAGCTGGCCGAGCACATGATGCTGGTGGATCTGGCCCGCAACGACATCGCCCGAGTCGCTCAGCCGGGCACAAGAGTCGTTACAGAACTGCTGATAGTGGAAAAGTACGAGTCGGTCCAGCATCTGGTAAGCAATGTCAAAGGCACGCTGGGGGCCGGTCTCGATGCCCTCAGCGCATATCTTGCAACTATGAATATGGGTACGCTCACCGGCGCTCCCAAGATTGAAGCGATGAAAATAATTCGGCAATTGGAGAAAACCAAGCGAGGTTACTACGGCGGCGCTGTTATGTACCTTACCGTGGACGGCCAGTTCGACAGTTGTATCACCATAAGAAGCCTGCAGGTCAAAGACCATACCGCCTACATCCGGGTCGGCGCCGGCATTGTACACGACAGCGTCCCCAGGACCGAATTCGAGGAAACCGAGCACAAGGCAGGTTCCTGCCTGCGGGCAATTCGCGGTCAGTAATGATGGGAACAGAATCCAATGGAAGCAAATAATCCAAGAGTCCTGTTTATCGACAATTTCGATTCGTTCACGTACAACCTCGTGGACGATTTTTGCAAGCGTAACTGCAGAGCCAGGGTCTATCGTGCCGACACCAGTCTGGACGAGCTGAAGACTCTGGCTGAAGAATTCTTGCCCGAGCTGCTGGTGATTTCGCCCGGGCCGGGGACGCCGGACACGGCCGGCGTCTCGCTCGACGCCGTAGGTCATTTCAAAGACAGGCTGCCCATACTCGGAGTATGCCTGGGCCATCAGGTCATAGCCCAGTATTTCGGCGGCAAAATCGGCCACGCCCCGGCGCCGATGCATGGAAAGCCTTCGCGCGTGACGCATGACCAGAAAGGCATATTCGTCGGCGTCGAAAACCCGCTCCAGGCCGGACGCTACCACAGTCTTTGCGTAGTCAATCTGCCCGACTGCCTCCGCCAGACCGCCGAATTCGAGGGCGTCGTCATGGGCTTCGAGCACACCGAGCTTCCCGTATACGGCGTGCAATTCCACCCCGAGAGCATCTTGACTCCCGCCGGGGGAAAAATTATCGAGAACGTACTGTCAATCGCACTTGGTAAAAAGCAAAAAGTGAGGGATTAGACATGAAAAAAATAACTGAATACCTCGAAGTCATTCTGGAGGGTAATGATCTCGACTTCGACCAGGCAAAAGCACTGCTTGATACCGTGTTCGAAGGCGACGTCTCCGATGTTCAGATTGCCGCCTTTCTTGCTGCTATGCGAATGAAGCGTGCCACCCCTGACGAAATTGCCGGTCTGGCCCAGTCGCTGCGGGACCACGCGGTGCGCGTGGAAGCCGGCATTGATAACATGATTGACACCTGCGGCACCGGTGGAGCCGCGCTCAAGACATTCAATGTCTCGACCGCCGCGGCCCTTGTGGCGGCCGGAGCCGGTGCGTACGTGGCCAAGCACGGAAACCGCGGCATCACCAGCCAATGCGGCTCTGCCGATGTCCTGGCCGAGATGGGCGTGAAGATTGACGCCGGACCCGAAATAGTCGCCGAATGTATCCGGCAGGCCCATATCGGCTTTATGTTTGCGCCGCGGTACCATCCGGCTATGAAGTTCGTCCAGCCCATAAGAAAGAGCCTTGATTTCAGGACCGCCTTCAATATCCTCGGCCCTCTGGCAAATCCCGCCGGCGTCACCGCTCAGGTCATGGGTGTGGCCAGTGAGGCGCTGGTCGACAGAATAACAGAGTCGCTCAGAATCTTAGGCGCCAGGCGCGCGATGGTCGTTCACGGTCAGGGTATGGACGAGATAAGCACGCTGGGCCTGACAAGAATCCGCCGGCTCATCGACGGGGACATCACGTCTATGGAGCTGGACCCGGCCGATTTCGGAATCTCCGCCGGGTCTATCGATGAGCTCCAGACCGGCGATTCGATAGCGAACGCCAGGATAATTCGTGACATTCTTGAGGGGCAGGAAACCGGAGCCCGAAGGGACATTGTCATCCTCAACGCCGCCGCGGCCATAATAGTCGCCAATCTCGCCGACGATTTCGACGCCGCAATCGAAATGGCCGACAAGGCGGTCAGGGGTGGAGAGGCGCTGGTGTGCCTCAAGAAATTGATTGAAGTCTCAAACAGTTAGAATTGGCAGCGCCGACCGTATGCTTATAGTGAAGGTTAAAATTTGTGGTCTTACAAACTGCGACGATGCGGCAGCCGCCATTGATATGGGAGCGGACCTGCTCGGCTTTAATTTCTATCCCAGGAGCCCCCGGTTCATTGCTCCCGAAAAAGCCGGCGAAATTATTGGCAGGCTGCCGGGCTTTGTCGATGTCGCCGGCGTGTTCGTCAACGCTTCGTTCGACGAGATTCGTGAGACTTTAGGTGTGTGCCCGCTAAACTGGGTCCAGCTCCACGGCGACGAAACCCCGGATTTCTGCCGGTCTTTTTTTTCCGTTAATGTGAAAACCATGAAGGCCCTGAGAGTAAAGGACCAGAGTGACATTCAAAAGGCGGAAGGCTACTTCACCGACGCGATTCTGCTGGATGCTTTCGACCCGCAAAAATACGGCGGGACCGGCCTGACCTTCGACTGGAACATCGTCGGGCACATCGGCAAGCGCATCTTTCTCGCCGGAGGCATTAATCCGGATAACGCGGCAAAAGCAATCGAGTTGGGAGTCTATGGAATCGATATCTGCAGCGGCATCGAGGCCGCACCCGGCAAAAAAGACCATGAGAAAATGAAGAAACTCTTTGAGAATATACGGCACTTGAGAGGGTAGCCAAGGCCGTACTTGAAACCACGAGGAAAAAGATATGAAGTATAGAGGCAGATTTGGAGATTACGGGGGCTTTTATGTGCCGGAGGTGCTTATCCCGGCACTTGAGGAGCTCGAAGAGGCGTTCTATCGGTTCTACGAGGACGAACGGTTTGTTGCCGAGCTTGCGCAGCTTTCGAAAGATTACGCAGGCCGGCCCTCTCCGCTCTACTACGCCAAAAGATTCAGCGAGCACGTCGGCTGCAAAGTCTACCTCAAGCGCGAGGATCTGCTCCACGGCGGCGCCCACAAGGTCAATAACACGCTCGGACAGGGTCTCCTGGCCAAATATATGGGCAAGACCAGGCTCATCGCCGAGACCGGCGCGGGTCAGCACGGCCTGGCTACCGCCATGATTGGGGCCCTGTTCGGGATGCAAACGAAAATCTTCATGGGCGTCACCGACATCGAACGTCAAAGCGTCAACGTCCACAAGATGAGACTGTGCGGCGCCGAAGTGGTGGGCGTCGAAGGCGGAACAGGCACTCTGAAGGATGCCATCAACGACGCCCTTCGCTACTGGACCGCCCATGTCACGGACACATTCTACCTATTCGGCTCGGCCTGCGGTCCACATCCATACCCAACGATAGTCAAACACTTCCAGAGCTGTATAGGAAAAGAGACAAGGCAGCAGTGTATAGACCAAACAGACAGGCTGCCGGATATGGTAGTTGCCTGCGTCGGCGGCGGCAGCAACGCCATCGGCATCTTCGCAGGCTTTACGGACGACACCGCCGTTAAGCTAATCGGTGTCGAGGCCGGCGGTCGGAGTCTTAGCAGCGGCAACCACGCCGCGTCTCTCGTGGCCGGCAGGGTCGGCATCCTGCACGGCGCCAAGGCCTATCTGCTCCAGGATGACGAAGGGCAGGTATACGATACCGAATCGGTAAGTGCAGGCCTGGATTATCCGGCTGTCGGCCCCGAACATTGCCTCCTGAAGGATACCGGCAGAGCCGAGTACGTTGCCGCCGAAGATGAAGACGTCCTCGATGCCTTTGAGGTTCTCACTAAAAGCGAGGGAATACTGCCGGCGCTGGAAAGTGCGCACGCCCTGGCATATCTGATGGCACAAAAGGGAAAATTGGACGGCGACACGATTGCGGTGGTGAACCTCTCCGGCCGGGGCGACAAAGACGTTTCCATCGTGGAAAAGCACCGACCACTGAAATATTCATAACTGATAGTTAGGTGTCGATTAAGCAATGAGACCGCGTACAAGATTTCTCTCGCTTCTTGGGACCTTGATCATAAGCATAGCAATCGCGTTGCATGTGTACATCTCCTGGTTTATGTGGTCTTATAACCGGATCAACCGGACTCCCGTGAAAGAGAATATTGATTTGACCACCGGCCATACGCTAAGCAGGTCATTTGTACCCAACTTCTCGGCAGAGTACCAGGTGAGTCTTAGTCTTTATACGAACCAGCAGATCGGCGAGAGATTGGCCTTCTTTAAGAGGGAGCCCTTCCAGATTACATACCGGATTTTGCAGGACGGCAGTGAACTGTCGGCAGGTGTAATCAGCAATGAAAACATCAACACAATAGAGCATGGCGCCGGATGGCATTCCATGCGCGGGCCGAACCCGGAGATTCTTCTAAAATCCGGCTCTCAATACGAGTTGACAGGTCAGGTAAAAAAAGGCTCAACTGTGCTCAATCAACTGGGGCCAACAATTGTTGTTAAAACTTCGTACAATTTGAAGGGCCATTACATACTCCTTTTGATTAGGGGCCGGGCAGCTTTATGGTTTTTCACTGCTGGCTGCTGTTTGTTGATCGCAGCAGGCTGGCGACACCTATCCCAAAAAAAGAAACCCGAGAACTCAGCAGACCCAATAAGGCCGCTGAGCTCAAATGTAGAATGAGGTATGCGATTGATGAAGAGTTACATGCAGGTTTTTTCCGAACTCGACCACGCGGCACTGATACCATTTTTTGTAATCGGTGACCCCGACTTTGATACCAGCCTCGCTGTCGTCAAAACAGCTATCGACGCCGGAGCCGACATCCTCGAATTGGGCATACCCTTTTCCGACCCCATCGCCGACGGACCCACAATTCAAAAGGCCGACATCCGTGCCCGCAACGCCGGAATGACCGTCCAAAAAGCCCGCGAATTCATCGGCAAAGTCAAGGCTCACAAAGACGTGCCCGTCGGTCTCTTGATGTACTACAATCTGATTTACCAGTACGGCGCGGAAAAGTTCTTCAGGGATTTTCACGAGGCCGGTGTCAACAGCGTTTTGGTCGCCGATTTGAGCATTGACGATGCAGACGAGATTATGGCTCCTGCAACTGCAGCGGGCCTCGACACCGTCTTTATGGTGACCCCGAACACCACGGATGAGAGAATGAAACTGATTGCCTCCAAGACCACCGGCTTCCTTTATACCGTCTCGCTTCTGGGCGTCACCGGCAGCAGAGACACGCTTTCCGATACGGTCGAGGCGCTGGTTAAGAACCTGAAAAGACTGACGACCGTGCCCGTGTGCGTTGGTTTTGGGATCAGCAAGCCCGAGCACGCCGCAGCCGTGGCCGCCGCGGGCGCAGATGGCGTCATCATCGGCTCGAAGATTGTCGCCCTGATTGAGCAAAACCTGGGCAACGGCGAAAAGATGCTCGCCGAGATCGCAACCCTGCTCAAAAGCATAAAAGCTGCCATTGAAAAACAAAAGCCTTGACCGCGCTCGTCGGCACAGTACAATTCAATGCCGTGGTTGGCTTCAATAACAGATTGTCTTGCTGGATGTTGCCAAAAAAAAGGGGGAAACATGAGTACTATTCTTTATCTCAAAGCTTCGCCTCGTACCGACTGTTCTTACTCCATTGCCGTCGCCGACGCGTTCGTGGAATCTTATCGCAATGCGCACCCTGATGACCAGATTAAGACGATAGACCTTTTCGAGGAGCCGCTGCCTGCGTTTGACCTGGCCGCGGCCACTGCCAAGTACAAAATTATGCACGGCCAGGAGCACTCGGCCGACGACCAAAAAGTGTGGGCGGAAATAGTCTCGGCCATCGAAGAGTTCAAGTCGGCGGATAAGTATGTCCTGGCAGTGCCGATGTGGAATTTCTCAATTCCCTACCGGCTCAAACAGTACATAGACATTATAGTACAGCCGGGCCTGACTTTCACCGTCACCGACAGCGGCGGCTATGAAGGCCTTGTAAAGGACAAATCCGTCTTTATCGTGTATGCCCGTGGTGGTGATTACCCGCAGGGCAGCGGCGCCGAATCCTATGACCTGCAGAAAAAGTATCTTGAGTTGATACTGAATTTCATCGGACTTACCGACATCCGCTCGGTGGTGGTCGAACCCACCCTCGCAGCAGGCGCCGATACCGCCAAACAGAAACGCGCTGAGGCCGTCGAAAAGGCAAAACAGATGGCCGCCGAGTTCTGACCGGGGTTACGCAGTCGCGGGAAAATAGAAAGTCATTTCGGCGCTAAATCAGCGATTGCTGTTCGCCACTTACGCGTATAAGTCCAAAACCTGATAGGGTGAAGACCTGACCTTGTCCATACCAGCAGGAACTCAAAGCGAATGAGCAAAGCACCCGGGCCTATGCAGGCCCACATTATGGGCGCTTGTCTTTCCGGTACAACTGCCCTTATCAAAGAAGGCCGGTGCTATTCTGCCAGGCACGCCGGCAAAAATGGGGTAGGCATATTGCAGCCTTCGCGTCCCTCAGAAGTTGGCCGGTTTGGGGCCTGCAAGGTTCAGCAGCTTTTGTTCTGCAGAGTTCATTGTCCTTCCAGAGCTGCATTGAAACGCTCGCCCCAGGCGATTATGCCTGCTATGGTCTCCTCGTCAAATTCATAGAGGTCAACCCTAGATGTACCAAAGTCGAGCGGTAGTTCCAGTGGGTTTGTATCGGCATCCTCCGGCACGCCCGTGACGCTACCTGGCAGATGGTGTGGTGTTCTGTGAGCGTCGTAGCGATAAAGCTGAACGACTTCTCTTGGGCTAAGAGCGCGGGCATCTCGCCATTGTTTGTATCCCGCAGCCACGTCAGCGGGCTGAGGTGCGACCGTTGTGCTGTCCGAACACGCCACCAGTACCCGATCCAGTCCATCCGCGACCACAGGGCGGTTCGCAAAGCAATAGAACGACCTTATAAGCTGGTTGTCCGTTTGCCAAATCTCGGAAAGCTGACTAATAAGTGGCTCGTCCTGGTAAGCCAAAATGTCTAACAGAGGCCTTACAGCCTCGGGATGCTCTGTCAGGCCGAGCAGGAAAGTGTTGGCGACAACGCCCAGCTGCGTTCCCTGGAGGCTGATAGGTATCACTCCTTCGGCTGCGTCTAATGCAGTGGAACCGCAGCCCCATAGGAGATTTAGCAGACGCCGCCTTTGCTGTTCGGTAGCACTTGGGCCGAAGACTTCAGGTTGCTCTTTCATAAGTCGGCTGATTTGCTGCTCGGCAGATTGCCTCTCTTTGATAAACCGCTTCACAGTCGCATCCATACTCGCGACCATGTTCTGAACATAGCCTTGCTCCTTGGCGAGCATGACCCGCGAAACGAGCCTGCTGAATCGTCTCGTTCTTGCGAAAATTCTGATAACGTCGGGATTACTGGAGAGGAAATTAGCCTGATTGCCCAACACAAAGGCCAATTCTGAGGGCGTGTACGACCGGTATAAACCCTGCTCGAAAGTCTCGCTGTCGAGGAAATTTATATATCTATCCTGCTGTTTTTCCCAGATAATGGCAACGTCTCTTATGTTTGGGGGTCCATCAGACCCGTAGTAACGAGCTATAGCTTCAACGTCCTCTGGGCAGGGGAGTTGAACATCGTCGGCAGAGGGCTGAGGCTTCGAGAGGGTCGGGGTGTTGGCCTCGGGCTCCTGCTCCTCGGTTGGTGCCTGACCCAAGGGCGGAGGGCTTAACGCTGGGACCTTAGATTGGCCATCTTCCGGTACGGTTGCCGCCCTGAGTAAGGCGAAGACTATTACGGCCACGACAGCTGCAAAGACCCACCAATACCGTCGGACCGTGTAAACGAGTCGAAGGGATGACTTTTTGCCTGCATCCATAGCTCACCTTTCCCAAGCAAACCATTTCTTAGTTATACAGTTTACCACGTGTATCCTCGTGCGGACACAAATTGTTCCCGCTATCTCAGTTGCAGCGCTGCTCGTCGGACCTCGCGGCAACATTGTTGCACATGACAGCGCACAAAAACAGGACTTTATGTACACTCTATCAGCCTTCGGCCGCCGGGGCTCTGCCTTCTAAGGGCCGCGTCGCTATCATAGTAGCTCTCTAGCGCGATCGGGATTATCTGTCTGTGCAATTGTCAGAGTCGTTGGTAATACTCAGGGTCGCCATCGTAGAAGTCATTGCTGTCGTAGCGCCCGGGGTCGTCGTACTCGTATGTGAATGTCTGGCTGTGCCGATACTTAAACTTCAGCTTCATGACATTCATGCAGCACCCACTCAAGGCATCGTCTATGTAGTTAGCATGCCCGGTTGACCCGCCCATATACATTATATCCCCATTAAGGTCGTCAGTGCCGTGCGTCGCTTCCTCGTATAGGCCTGCGTCCTCGGTGAACATTTTTTCGACACCGGTGGCCCCGTCGGCAAACCAAAGCTTAAAATTGGTGAGACCATCTTGGTTGAACACGTAGCCATAGCAGTTGTAGTACATGTTGGCGTTCCCTGATTCCGACCGTGAATCTTCTTCATCGTAAAAATCTGTCTCTGCCGCTTGCCACTCGGTTCCAGTCCATCGATCTATGGTTTCCCCGCCGCGCAGGCCTTTATTCAGGCACACATCCGCCCACAGCTCGGAACACTCAATTGCTTTTATAGCCGGCAGGCCCCCGGCTGTGGATGTTGGCCACCCATTGGTGCCGACTGTCCGAATAATGTGATAATGGACCGGGTAATCCTCGCTACCGGGCTTATGATTGGTATTACCACAGTTGTTGGTATTGTCGTACCACTCAATATCGTCGCTTGGGTTGCCCGAAGCCAGGTCGAAGAGAAGCCCGCATTCCCACAGATAGTGTGTGGCACCGTCGTGGACGTCAGTAGCATAATTTCCGGGGCTAGTTTCAATCAGGCCGAACACCTGGATGTGGTGATTTACGGAAGCGACGCAGGCTGGGCCAACAACACTTAACGCCAATGTGGCAACAATGGCGGTTAGCGCAGGACTATTTGCTTTTTCCATCGCGGTTCTCCTTAGGATAAGAACAAACATGAAAAACATTGTTTTGAGATAACACAGTCGTGAGGTTACCTCTACCAATTATCGAGCAATTCAATCATAGCTCTCACCTCCCTTCACTGAGTTCCGCATATTGCTTAGTTCGCACAAGAAGACTGCCGATGGCAGTGTCAGCGCGGGCGTACTCATGGCCGCAGTTCAAGATCAGTCGAGTGGGACTACATGGCAAGAGGCTGTCCAATAAGCACTCTTTGCAAGCACACACCACCTGTGGCTTTCGCCGCTCGGCTCTGCTGTTATCATATAATAGCGGCATATTGCTTCCCGCATTCCAATTATCAGTATGTTCCCGTAGCTTCCTGGTACGATTGTGGCAGAGATTGCAGCGATTGCAAGCGGCTTTTTTTTTCTCTCTCTCTCTCTCTTTGGACGTAAGCTCAATCCGAATAAGGACTTATGGTTTCACAAAAAACTTTTTCAATTTACGTG
>Ga0180437_10005810_pt1 | contig 16738 bp, 25 predicted proteins | sample SS_ome_4_FD_132410 | JGI IMG/M metagenome (GOLD analysis project Ga0180437, IMG submission 132410) | Hypersaline lake sediment archaeal communities from the Salton Sea, California, USA - SS_3_D_1 metaG | ecosystem: Environmental > Aquatic > Non-marine Saline and Alkaline > Hypersaline >... | reverse complement strand
TTCGATGAACTGGCGGGCAACTCGCCGATGACGAGGCCCAACAGTGACTGGGCTGCAGTGTGTAACTAAGCTCCCTTGGATAGAGCGCTCCAGGTTCGCCACCATTTGAGCTAGGTTTTGTTCGAGATCGTTGGGAGATGTTTCGGTCATGTTTGTGGTCACGTTACGTTCCCTACTTTCTGGTGTGAACGCCCCGCGAGGATGTTGCGGACGGTGGTGGCACTCACATTGAACTCGACCGCTAGATCGGCCGCTGTCTTCCCCTCTACTCCACGGCGTCGGATCTCGATCACCTGCTCGGGCAGAAGATGCGGCTTTCTCGTCGGTCGGATGTGCTGGAGCTTATACTGGCAGCAGTCGGGGAGCAGAGGCCGAATGAGGTTGGCGAGCTTGGCCGCCTCGTTCGCTCGATAGATCCCGAGCGTGTACTGACCTGGACGAGGGGTTTTGGTTCGTTTGGCGCCGAGGATGTTGAGGTCAGTAGCCAGGCGTTCAATGAGAAAATCCACCTCGTCAGCACTGAAACTGTTAGTGCAGAAAGTCAACGTTCCGTTTGTGTTGTAGGTGCCGTCACCAGCGAACCAGTGGGCCACGACTAGAGGGGTCAGTCTCAAATCTCGCGGAACGATCTTGGTTCCGTCGGGGTACCAGCGTGCTCGTTCGGCTTGCATTTCGACGTAGGCGGGAGTGTAGAGATGGCGTCCTTCCTTGGAATGAAGCTCACGACCTTCAAGGATCCGGATCCTTGGGGCGATCAGAAGTATCTTGGCATCCCCTCCAAGCTGTTGCAGTTGGCCCTGTACTTGATCCAGCCAACCCGCCCGAACGACGCTCTGATCGATGTGAAGCAGTCCCTTTCGATCGATCTGACCGTCTCCGAGAACTATTCCATCAACCAACTCCCGAAAGGTGAACGGAGGGATGTTGGAGGGTGTTTCCAACTGCCGTTCGTTTTGTTCTTTCGGGCTTCGCATCATCACTCCGGCTTTCCTGAGTCTCGTGATGATCGACCAGACCGACACTTTATGCCGGCGGGCAAGAGACGCAGCGCTCTCACCCGCCGTGTAGGCGCCGACCAATTCCGTTGAGTTAAGGTGTGCTGTGCTCATGCACCCGAGACTAAAACAAACGGAGTTTTGGGTCAACCCCAAAGGGTGTCTTGGGTCTTAGGAACAGCCGATTGAAAGGCACCTCATCGTTGGCCGGGAAACGATCCACGACGAAGTCCTGGAAGTTGGCTGCGGCGTCGGCCTGGATGCCTGGGATGTCACCGTTGCGGACGGCTTCGGTCGCCCACTGCTTGACATCCCCGTCGGCGGAATCATACGGGACCGGGTCGACGAGGTCGCCGTTACTCCCGCTCCAGGTGATGTTGAGCCGAGCTTGGTGCGCTTGGAGCACCAAGGCTGCCTGATCTTGCACTACGATGGCACCTTCCTGGGCCTGATCGATTACTTCGTCTGCCATTTTCGGCCTCCTTTTGTCCGTCTTGTTTTACCCCGAGATGAGGAGTTGAAGCCCCCCATGCCGGAAAGTTTTCGCAGGTGGTTGATGCCCGCCTTGATATTCTCGAGTGCGCCACGAGTAAACCCGGGAGGTACTCCGAGCACCGGAATGTAGGAGTAAATGTCGGGGCCTTCCCATACCCAGAGCGAGAGACTATTCACTGTAGCGATCGGCCACAGGAGGCGAACCCCCAGGCCTAACTCGCAAGCACTGAACGTAGTCACGTCCGTACAGCTTGGGTTTGGGTAACCTTTGCCCGGATGGGTGTGGGCGACACCGCCGAGGATATCTCGGTGTTTCATCATGAGGGCCCACAAGTCCCTCGAGTCCGGGATTGATCCGCCTGTCCTCCCATGGGGCAGGTGGAAACGGATGACTCGGCCCTGCTTATCAAACACGAAAGCGGATTCAATCACGATGCTCCTCGTGCTTCCGTTTGTAACTGAAGGTGGATCATGGAACCGCCACGAGAACTTTGGCCATCTCACTCCTCGAGATCACCAAGGCGACACGCCCCTCTGCCCGAAGGTTCCTGGCAAGGTTGAGGGCCTGCGTGTAGGTCAAGGGACGTGTTGTCTCGGCTACAAACCCTACCAGAATAGCGGGGTCGTATTCAGGAGTGGCATAGACGTGGTAGTAATCAGGGTTCTCGTTCTGGGTGTTGCTAGCCATCGTCAATCACCTCCTTGCTTCCTCCCTACTACAGGTTCGCCAAAACTAAGCTGGAGGAGACCCTCTTCTTCGAGGATGGCGTTCGGCAACGATGGCCAGGATTTGGTCCCACTGGACTCGTCGGGGCTTCCCCCTTCCGGGCTCTCCTTTGGCCCCTTCGTACACCCGAAGGCCGTCCTTGTAGCCGTCGACCCAGGCGAGGGCGATGCCCCCGTGTGCCCGGCCCGATTTGATGATCCCAGTGAACTGCTCGTCGTAGTCGCCTACGGGAATGAGGCGGAAACGTTCACCTTGCCAGGTGACCCACGCCTCCCCCTCCTCCCGCATGCGTTTGAGGGCGTCATAAACATTCTGAGGAGCGCTCACCGCAAAGCCTCCTCCAGTGTGGGGACGCCTTTCTCATCGAGTATCAGGAACCCCAAGATCCCCCACCAACGGGGGGACGCAAGACACCCGGTCCCGCTGTCGCTGTAGTCAAGGGGAAGGATCCGTCTCATTTCCTCGAGTAGGGGTTCTTGGTGGGTTCTGAGATCCCGATGAGCGGGACAGCAATCCCAGGTGATGTATCCTTCTCGGCCATTGCAAAGGCCATGATCGATTTTGTCGTGGGCTTCCCGGAAACCCAACCACTTCCGGGCCAAGTCGACGGCTTCCTTTGTTGGCTTCGGGCTTTTCATCACCATCTTTCCTCGTCCCATCGGTAATCGGGATCTTCGCCCCCGTGGTGCCGCCACACGACTAATCTGCGTTCGTCCATTGCTTGCCCAATGACAGGCGGGAGGGACTCGAGGGTGAAATAGGTGTCCCCTTTTTCACCTCGGTGGTTGTCGAGGCACACGCCGGCATCGATGATCCGTAAAGTATTCCGGTCGCAAACACACTCGAGACGCCGATCTCGGAACTTGTACTGCACAATCATTTCGTTGGGCGCCACGCCTTCCCGATGGTCGAGATATTCGGCACCAGAAATAGCCAAGGCGACTTTTGCTGCGGCCTTAAAATCCCGCTGGGCTAGGGCTCGGCGTCCGGCGCCCGTACCCGCATCTTTCATGGCTTGCCGAAGTTTTTCTTCGGCTTCGAGCCGGGCTTCTTCCTCGAGACGTTGCCGTTCGGCTTCCCGCTCCCGTTTTTCCTCCAACGCTCGCTGCTGCGTCTCCCAACGAAAGGCCAGGTCGAGGGCGGGTGAAACTTCCTTGATGTGATCACAAGATTTCTTGCGGTCCTGGAAAGCCGCTTGGACCTCGAACTCTGGCCCTTGGGGGAACTCCTGGCGGAGGTAGTAGAGCCGCTCATCGAGCTTGACCACAACGGCTCGGGTGAATCTTTCGAGTCCACGTTCTACGAGGTAGACTTGTTCTGTCTGATCGATGAGCTTATCCGGATCAGGATCCACCCGGGCACTGTCCGGAATGAACCGAGATCCAGCCAAGTATCCCGCCAAAATGGCGTGATTCTCCTCCCACTCGGGATCGGGAGGGTCGGCGGGGCCTGCAAGGGTGGCCTTACGGGCCCCGCCGATCTTGAACGTGTACCAACCGTGCTCTCGTGGGAGCTTCCCCCGGAGTTTCCAAGTTCGATTCCCATCATTGAGCCGGCGACCGCCGGCCCAAGGGAGAGTGATCTCCTCGGGGCCCTTGGATGTCAGTAGATCCTGCCAGCCCATCGCTAGGCCGCAGCCCAGACCGGTTTGTCGAGCAACGGAGTCTGCATGATCTGTTCGACCAGCGTTTTCCGCTTCGGGACCGCCCGGCCCTGAACTTGCCCTACCGGCGTGGTGGCGATCAGGTTCCCGAGGATCCTGGTAACCGAGTACGGGTCGTCGAACATGTTCTCGTCCACCCGGAAACAGGGGATGCCGAGCCGAGTTGCAGCCGCCTCGACGATGTCGCCTGTGTAACGGCCGAACCATCCCCCTTGGTGGTCTCGGACCTCGAGGAGCCCGAAAGCTACCGGGTTAATCCCCGACGCCTGGACAGCCTGCACGAGGCGAGCAGTACCCCCATCTTCTTGATCTCCCACGAAGATCATGAGGGCGTCTTCCTCGGGCTTAGGCTGGAACGGGGCAAGGATCCGAACACCTTCGGCGTAACAGGTGCCGCCCCCAGCTCGGTGGCCCTTGAAAGCGTGTGCTACAGCGACTTTCTTCGGCGACTTGATTGTGATGATCGAAGCCGTCGTGTTGAAGATGCTCACGTGGAGTCGATCGAGGGGGAACCCCTGGAGGAACTTGGCGAGATAGGCCTTCGCCCGATCGATACAGCGATCCATCGAGCCCGACTTATCGACAATCACGTAGACCCGAAGATCTTTTGTGGCCTCCTCCAGGACCTTCTGAACCGCCTTGTCGGCCGCGTCCTGGAGTCCCTCCTTGGCTTCCTTCGACTTGACGTTCCGGGCGATGTTCGCAGCCCGTTGGTTCTCGGCGGCGTCGCAAGCCGCTTTCCACCGAGCCTGCACGTCAGGCACGGTCAGGAGCCCAAGCTCCTCCAGCGTCGGCGTCAAGATGATAAGGTCGGTGTTGGAAACCGAACCAGCCTCGATCGCTGCCGCCATGATCGCTCGGGTCAACCCTACTTCGGAAGGGAGCAAGCCGACGATCCGCTTGTAGCCGGGGCGATCCTTGATGATCTTGCCACAGATGGCGGCCTCGTCCAGACCTTCCCACGTTTCCGCCTCGGCGACCTTGACGTCGAGCATTTGCCGCCGCCCGTCCTTCGCCTGCTTCTGCTTCCAGCGAAGGATCTCGAAGAACTTAGGAGTCGAGGGTTTGTAGCTGACCATTCGAGACAGCTTCATGATCATCTTGCGCTGGCCGGCTTTGACCAGACCTTTCAGCATTTTCGGATTATCTTCTCGGTATCGAAGCCATCGAGTCACGACTCGATTGTAGCGACCCATAGCGGGGTTGCGGGCGGATCTTCCGAAACCCAACTCTCGATTGATCTCGGCGATACCGGGAAGTCGGAGCACATCGCCGATCCGCAAGATCAGCTTGGCATCGAGGTACCCGGCGCTCGTGATCAGGCACATGGCTTCACCAACAGCCCGAAAATCGTCATCGAGGAACAAGACCTCGCCGTCTTCCTTGATCGGCTGGCCGGAACGTTCTTGGACGAGCAGAAAGGCAGCCAGGATAACCTTGAGATCCTTGGAGTCCTTGCCGTACTGCCACGAGGCCCAGCGGGCGACGAATTCGTTGTCCATCTTGTAGGCTTCGGCCACCTGCCGGTACAGGTACACGGCGACCTCGGGGAAAACCGGGAAATCCGAAGGAGTCCGGTACTCACCAATGATCTGGCCTCGGTCGCTGAGGACCTTGTTGTCGGCCTCACGCAGAGTCCCGATCCGGGCTTTGTTCACCCTCTTGCCAGCCTTGGTGACCTTGTAGACAACCTTGGTCTTGTCGTCGCCCTCGCCCTCCTCCACCCAGGTCACCTGCTCCCAGCGGACGCCTGTGTTGAAACGGTTGTCGGCCGTGACGATGCCGGGGCGGTTGTGGACGAGGTGATCCGAGAAAGTGGTGAGCGTGTTGACGATACGCTCGGCTGGGCCGAGGGCCTCGAGACGCTCTTGATCCACTTGAGGTAGGTTTTGTGCGACCATACGGCCTCCTTATCGGGATCCTCCACACAGGAGGAGAGTGGTAGGAGTAAAGTAGGATGGCGGGCCTTCCACCCGCCTGTCCGGGGCCTCTGCCTCTAAACTGGCTACCCCGGATTGACCGACAATCTCTGCAGTTCCAATTGAGGCAGGGAAGTCGATCGAACCTAAACACCTGCGGTACTAGGCATGTTTGTGGGGGGATGCGAGGAGTCGAACCTCTAGCTTGTAGGCTCGTAGCGAATCTCCTTGCCCGAAGGCAAAGAGGAGTGCGGGGAGCTGGATAAAGGCGTTAGCCCCTGTTCCCAAAACAGGTGCCGGACCGTCCGGCATTCATCCCCCAAAGAGCCCTCGACCGGAGCCTTGGTCGAGGGCAGAAGAAGGAACCACCTTCTTCAAGGAGCTAGGCATGCGAGTCGGGGAGCTGTTTTGGATGCAGGAACCGGAATCGAACCGGCTACCTTCAGCTTATAAGGCTGATGCTCTACCTAATGAGCTATCTTGCTTGTAGGCTCGTCCAAGGGGCATGCCCAAAAGTGAGAGATGGCGTGCAGACGGCCGGGTAGGAATTTGGCACTCTACTCAAAGAGGTATGCCCGTGCCGCAGGCACGCCGAAAAGTATTAGCGGGCAGGGGCGGATTCGAACCACCGTCCTCAACATGCTTGTATGCTCATAGCGGGTCCTGTGTCGTGCACAGGGAGGGCGTGAGCGGGTTGCAAAAGCGTTATCAGCGCTGCGCTCTACCAACTGAGCTACCTGCCCGTGTTATCAAAGATCGATCGGCATCCCGCCGTTCTGATCTCCACTACTCCGGCTCGTCGAGAACTAAGCCTAGACGAACTAGAAAATCTTTGGTGGACCTGGCCGGAGTCGAACCGGCGACATCGAACTTGCGAAGCTCGCGCTACTCATCTGAGCTACAGGCCCAAGAATAGCCCGGGCGGCCGAAGCGAAACCCGGGCGGGTCGTAATGGAGCGGGAGACGGGATTCGAACCCGCAACTCCGACCTTGGGAAGGTCGTACTCTGCCATTGAGTTACTCCCGCATCTTGTACTCAGAGGGTTCTCCTCCAAGGGTGTAGGTCCTCCGAGTCGCCCCTGCCTCGATGAGTGCATCGGCCAACTCCTCCTTGCCCTCGGCTCGGAGTTTGTCAAGGAGCCTCTGGTCCGCAGCCTTGTCCTTTCGCATCAGGATTTCAAGGGCCGCCCGCTCTTCCCCTAGGAACTTGGCTTTCACCAGAGCTCCTAGGGAGCCATCACGCTCCTCGGCAGGGACCTGGACTAGCCGTTGGACGTCCTTTTCGGTAATCTCGACCTCCATCGGACCGACTTCCTGAGCCAGCCGCAAGAGGGTCTCGATCCGAGGGGTGGATTCGTTGGTGCCGGACCAAATGACCTTGGGGCCTGTGTCTTCGGTGTTCATGGGGTAGACTATACCATTATGTGGTGGGTATATGTCATTCAGAGCCAAGCCCCGAGGGTAAGTCGAAAAGGTAAACCGCTTCCTGGTTTCTACTACGTCGGATGTACAACCGATCCGGCTCGGCGACTAAAACAGCACAACGGTGAGCTGAAAGGCGGTGGTCGTTACACCGCCAAGCACCGTCCCTGGTGCGCTAGGGCCCTTTATGGGCCATATAGCGATCAGAGCACCGCCATGAAAGCCGAGCGGGCCCTCAAGCGTGGAAAGCGGGGTCGTGGACGAACCCAGTGGACCACGAAAGATTCCAAGTGGTGTCGGGGTCACGGACCCGAGGATCCCTGGGTTGCTGATCCGACTAAGTCGCCGAAGTAGCAAGCCAGGACGGCTCCAGCCCAGTCGTCTGACGTGACTTGATCCGAATCCAAAAGAGCCGGGTCAAGTCACCAAGGCTGGAACCGTCGTCCATAACCTTACTACTCCGAGACTGCCAGAGCTAAGCTCCTTTCACTTCGATCTTTACCTTTTGGGGTTTCTCTTCGGGCTTAGAATGCAGGACCACTTTGAGGAGCCCATCTTTGACAAACGCTTCGATCTTATCCGGGTCGATGTCTTCGGAGACCCGAAAGTCTTTGCTGATGTGCTGATCCTGTCCTGCCACCGGAGAGCCTTTGGCAACAACCTGAAGAATACAGCCATCCAGGGTGATCTTCACGTCCTTGGCCGTAAGGCCGGGAACTTCAACCCAAAGGGTTACCTTATCCTTTGAGGTCTCGACGTGGTGTCGAGCCCTTGAAGGGGTGTTCCCACCTCCGAAGATCGAATCCACGCGGTCATCTAACCCCGAGAAGATCCAGTCTTCTAGGTCTTCCATCCAGTCCATCCAGTTCATTATTCACCTCCTAGGTGAATAATAGACCCGGAAATCGTAAACAGGAGACCTTGACAATCTGATTTTGGTGCTCGGTTGGTTGCCTATAAAATCTGATCGATATGATGATAAAGGCACTAATAGCCTTGATCTTCTTGTTCTTGTCAGCTTGTGCAACCACGACACCAGCCCCAACCAGGGTGTGTTGGGAATACAAAACCCAATTCATCGGCAGCGACCAGCATCTCAGCGTCTGGGGAGGCCAAGGTTGGGAGTTAGTTACTTCCCACGTTTTCTCTAGCCCGACGGGTTTTAAGCTCTGGGTCATGATGAAACGACAAGTCCCGAAATGCACCCCGACCGAGGGCCGTAAGCTTAAGCGCATTGAGCGACACCCTCCAGTTGATCTGTAGCGCTTACTAGGGAAAAGATCCTTTCGAAGATCTGGTCGTGAAAGAGCGAGTCGGAGCCCCAGTGTTGTCTTTTAAGCAGGGTAGTGGAGGCGGTCGGAATCGAACCGACCTCACGGACCTTGCAAGGGTCCATCGCCACCTTGGACATGCGCCCCCGTGGTAGAGTGTCAACATGGGAGAAAAAGAAACCCGACTCGCTGAAGCCATTGTTGACGGACTCGGAGAAGTCCCACCGATCGAAGCATTGAATGCCCTCTGTATCGCCACCGGGGGTTTCGTCTCTCGAATCGAGAGACTCACGGGTGGAAACATCCTCCAGCAGGCCTTGAGTCTTGTAATAGCAGTCAAGGCCGCTATGGACAAGGCCGACGAGTGAGTAGTGGAGCTGGTCGGACTCGAACCGACGACCTCCGCCCTGCCAGAGCGGCGCTACTACCGGCTGAGCTACAGCCCCAAAAAGGGGCCGAAGATGGCGTCTCTGCCCGCTCCGCTATTTCGTTGGGTGGGACAGGGACATGAACAGCGGAGATCAACGCCATCTTCGGCCGTTGTATCTAGCGGGGGAGGGATTCGAACCCTCGACTTCGAGGTTATGAGCCTCGCACGCTACCTCTGCGTCACCCCGCATCATTTTATTTTCTCGGCCACCGCCATCCCACAATTGGTGTGAATGCCCGGCGCCGCGGTGTACTCGACACCCGAGTCGGCCTGGAACAGCAGGATGATGTCACTCCCGCCGAACATAAAGTAACCGAATTCCTCCCCCTTGTTGAGGTACGAGCCCACAACCGCTGTCATGTTCACGCTCGAGACCTGGGCCATGCCAATCGGCAGGACCGCTACGAGGCCCACAGGCGAGTCGAACACGATGAGCCCACGTTCCTGCTTGAACTCGTAACCGGCGCCGTCAGGAGCCTCAAACTCGCCCTTTGCGTTGATGTGGACATCGAGGTAGACCCGTCCCGTGATGGACCGGCACTCCAGGACGGTGCCCCGGACGGGAGCCCGGAATCGATGATAGTCGGACGGCCCAAGAAAGGCGTGGACGAAGAGCCCCCCGCGGAAAGCATCCTGATAGGGCGAACCTTCGAGCAAATCAGCGATCTTATAGTGGTGCGTGTACTTTACCGTGATCTCCGAGTGCTCATCGATCTTGAACTTTTCTTTGAAGGTTGAATCGGCGGGCGACGTGATGATCCGGTCATCAAACATGCCGGCAACGGGCCGCAACCCAGGCTTCACTTCCCGGGCAAACCACTGGTTGAAGGTCAACCACCCGCTCGGGTTGGCCATGTACTGCCAAGCGTTATAGGCCGGATCGTCGATGAACGTCTGAATCCCAGCCGCCGAAGCCGGTGTGTTTAGGAAAGCACCCCACTGATCGGCGAAGTCGTGCATCCAGGTGTTGAATTCCTCGGTCTCTTGAAGCTTACGCCCACTAGGCTGATCGATAAGCCAGTAGAACTCAGCCAGGGCGATGAAAGTTTCCCGGGGGTAATCCTGCCGAGGAATGAGCTGAACAGTATCCTCGAGGTAGGCAAAGTAGCCTTCAAGATCGTCGGGCCACTTGTGGGCTCTCTTCATCCCTCGACGAATGGCGATCTCTTTGGCTTCCGTGATGGAATCCAACAAGAGTTTGGGCCAGTCAGGATGCTTTACAAGGAGCTCTTTCAATTTCACGATACAGTCCGTCATCATGTCCTCCGACATGGGTTCGGGAGACTATACCATTGAAGAGTGTTGGTACGCCCGAGAGGATTCGAACCTCCGTCTCAGCCTCCGCCTGCGTTCTATCCGTTGAACTACGGGCGCAAAGTGGTGGTGGCTATCAGCGTGGCCACGCCGAAGTGAGGCCCGTTGGTAGAGTGGACCCATCGGGCTGGGAAACTTCCCAAGTAACCCCGTTTGCGTTGTGCAGAGCGATGACCACTCCCTGGCAGAGCGGGGCACCGTCGGGGACTAGCAGGATGTCCCCGGTTTTCCAGACAGGGTGACGGCGGGTTGTGTACGCCACACGCCAATAGTCGGCGCTCGCCATGTCGACGATGATCATTCCGTTGGTCAGGGGCTCGACCGGGACCCTCCAGGAACCCTCCAAGGCCGGGATGTTCTCCGCAGGAGCCTGGACCACGCTGATCCGGGGATCCAACGACCTATCTGGGTTTCGCCACCGCACGATGTCGTTGGTTTTCAGCTCCTCCCACTCGACCGCGACCCAGACGGCCTGGTGCCGGTTGGCCACTGCAGACCAGACGGCCAGGGGGCGGCTGGTGCACTCCTTTTCCCTACAAGCACCGGAATGGCAGCCCTCCCAGGGGGAGGCCCAAGCCAAGCCTGGGCCGGAGCACACCTCCGGGTCTAGGCGATAGTCCTTCACCTGGAGCGGCACCACAACCAACGTCGAGATCGAAGAATTTGGCCTAATGGGTGCCGAAGGTTCGCCCTTGGACCTGCGGAGGGTGTGGAGGACTTCGGGGACGACCAAGGGTTTACCGGCAGGTTGTGCCCTCACGGTTGGCCCGAGAGTCGCCAAGCCCACCACAGCTACGGCCGCTTGGCCGGTTCGTGCCAGGAACTCTCGTCGTGTTGAGCTTTGCTGGGCCATTCGGGTGCCTTTGTAATGTGATGGCCGGCAGAACCACGTCCTCTCCTCGTAGGAGCAGCATCACCGCTAGCCGACCAGTATTCACGGTGGCCATCCCTGCTTCTTCGTGGCCCTAGCGAGCGGCAGGAGACCCGCCTAGCTAGATCTTGACTATACCAAGAAACGACCGGCGAGGTCACGTTCCCCGGGGTCTAGGTTGATCAAGCCCATCCCTTTTCGGTCCCCCACCACTAGCCGGTCCTGTCATGGTGGTTCGTTCCTGTTCTACGTGACCTCGCCCCCTGGGAACCCCTAGGGGCCACTCAGGGTATCCCGGCGACAGGAGACCGGGCATCTCGAGTTTACTCGAGATCGTGATTCTCCTCCAGCCATTGCTGAAGAAGATCCAAGTCGAGGGCCGAGGCTCCTCCAGGAAGCCTCTTGCCATCTCGAGTGATGAGAACCCGCCGGCCTGGTCGCGGCTTGATCTTGGCCGCGACGTTCGCTACTCGACGGGCGGACTTGGTGTCCTCAAGAATGGGAGTCATCTCCCCCGCTGCATCCAGGAAGTAAAGGCAGTAGGTGTAGTCCTTCATCCTGAACCTGCTTACACGCCTAGATCAACACCCTGGCGACAAGCGTTGAGGGCGGCGTTGAGGTGAGGGCGGTTCAGGTTGAACCGCCGAGCAGCCGTGTCGGTGAGGCTTGTGACGAGATCCTCGGAAAGGCAACCACGCCGACCGGCCATCTTGAAGGTGGCCCAAAGAACAGCCGCCGCCTTCTTTTCAGCCTCACCGATCTCGTCGAGGCTGAGGTAGGTGGTGATGGTGAGGTCAAGGTTAGGATCGGTTTGGTCGCTCACGGTGCCCTCCTAGGCTCGTGCTCTACCTACTACAACCTCCAGGATCCTAAGCAGGAAAAATTGGTCGGCCCTCTCCTCACAATAGGGCCCTTAATCTAGCCTCCAGCTTCAGCTCGTACTCCGAGGCTAGGCGGATTCCTTTCTTCTGATTGCTCCGGGGGGGTTCTTGACGAAGGGACACATCATGCCCGTCTACCTCAGCGATCGGGACAAGGTAAACCTTGTCTGTGTCGGGACAATAGACCCCGAAAAGGTCGGCTTCGCCTTTGTAGGAACGTCGGCCGCCAGCCTGGGCTGACGTGCTGCAAGCGTTAAAACGAACAACACCCTTTCGGAGACGTCCGCTTTTACACTGGATGCGGATGAAATGGCCCTCTTCTTCCACGACAAGGTCGTAGCGTTGATTGTCCCCAAAAGGGAGAAGGACGACTTTCCCGATTTTCAACAAGGCGGCTAAGACTTGCCCTTCGGCACGCTCGCCGACTGCTTTGGTGTTCGTTGCCATAGGCAAAGAATATCATGGCCGCCGACCATTCGCAACAGACGCGAATGGTCGGTGTTTGGTGGACCCGGTGAGATTTGAACTCACGACCAATCGGTTATCAGCCGAACGCACCAACCTGACTGTGCTACGGGTCCGTGTTTTAGTGGACTCGGTGGGATTTGAACCCACGCCCGGACGCTTATAAGGCGCCTGCACCACCTGGCTGTGCTACGAGTCCTTTTTGGAGCGGGCGGAGGGGATCGAACCCTCATACGAGGCTTGGAAGGCCCCTACTTTACCATTAAGCTACGCCCGCATCTTGTCCCAGGCTTCGGTTCAGTTGACGTTGGCAGGGGCGGTGGGACTCGAACCCACGCATGACTGGTTAAAAGCCAGATGCTCTGCCGCTGAGCTACGCCCCCACGGGTTTACCGCTGGGCGTGCGTTTCGAACGTGCCATGGGGGCTCTCCTTGGGTTTAGTGTTAGATTTCGTTCGATCGGTTAGGCAACGTCACGATTCGCCTTTCCTTATCCTCCCCTCGCCTTCCGCACGCACCCGATCGGTTATCTCCGTCAGAAACGCCAAAAGCTGATCCATCTTCTCAACTGAGAAAGTCAAGTGCTTCGGGTGCTCCCCTTCTTCGCGAGCTTGTTTGGTATTCACGATGAGAGCTACGGAGCCAGCGCTCGGGTGGGTCCCCCACCCTGTTTCCAATGAGATGATGGTGATTGTTCCGTCGTGGTCGTCAGTAATGCCCCGAATCATGCTTCCCCCTTCCTATTCCAGGACATCCAAGACCAGGTCCGCTTGTTTGATGCCCGCTGCTTGAAGGTTCCGAAGATCCCGAAGGACCTCTTCTTGAGCCTCCGGAGGGTAACTGCGAAACAGGGGAACCAACCGGGAGCGGACGCGAGCCCGAAAGTCATCCTCGAACTCTTTTTGAATACGCTCTCGAAGTGTCATGGCCAAGATCCTCTTAGTACCCCCGAGAGGAGTCGAACCTCCATCTTCGGCTTAGGAGGCCGTTGCTCTTCCTTTGAGCTACGGGGGCCCACCTCCCGGGGAGGGTGATACTAGGGGACGGCCATCCCTCCCCAGGAGTTTTCAAAGCGGCCGTCGAGTCATTCTACTCGTTGGACAACGTTTTAGCACCCCCAGCAGGACTCGAACCTGCATAAACCGGCTTAGAAGGCCGTTGCCTTTCCATTAGACTATGGGGGCTCAGCGGGCTACGTGCGCCTAGTTTCCTGCCAGATCAGATCGATCGCTTCTCGAATGGCAAGATCAACTTTGTCGGGTCCCCACTCAGCCGTGATGTCACTGATCAACGCCTGTTTGTCGGCTTCTCTTGCGACTGGATCAGAGATCCCACGATTGGTGAGGTACCGTGTCTTTACGTCGTCAATCGTCACAAGCCTCTCCTCCTAGTACGGGGCTACCTGGCCGATTGGAATCGTGTTGGTCCAACCTCCCGCTTTGCCGACAACATTGGCGGCCATGATTCCATTCGTAAAGAAGTCCACCCGGAAGTTGCTTGGAGTCGTCACTGTGCCGTTGACCAAGGTATCGAGCAGGACCACGTTGTTAGGGTCTTGGGCGAAAGAAAGCCCGGCTGTGAAATTGCAATGTCGACAACCCAAGAAGTAGTCGAAGTTTGGGGCTCCGCCGTAGAAGGAAGTGTTTCGACAATTGAGAACAGCGGTAGGGGCGTTCCAGGTAGGGCTGAGGAAGAGGATCCCATCTGTTGCCAGGTTAAGCCGAGCTGTCTGGCCTGATCCATCGAAGTTGTTGAAAAAGCCCCCGCCGCCTTCAGCCACGATGTTTTGGATTTGTCCTGCGCCGACGTCAGCGAAGGTTGTGGGTCCGAAGACCCCGATGCCACCGACACCCGAAAGTAGCAAACCAGGAACGAACGGAGCGTCGAGGTTTTTAGTGGGATCTACGACTCGGGTCAAAGTTCGAGGGGAGGTGAATGAACCGATGGTGACAATCCCTACGCTCACCAACTCAACCGCTCCCGCTGCCGGAAACACAAGGTCTTCGTCGTACTCTCCAGCAACAACGTAAGTGGTTCGCCGTTGTTGTGGTGCTGTTGGCGGAGCTGGAGAAGGATCGTCTGGATCCCCGTACCAAGCGTTGATCGCTCGTTGGATCGTTTTCCAGGGAAAGTCCCAGGATCCGTTCTCGAAGGCAGCCGTTGAGTTTTGGTCGACAACTGAAACGCTAGCAGAACCCCCACCAGCCCCCGGTGCGATCAGGTCGACTGTAACCAAACCGGCTTCGACCAACTTCGAGATTGCCCCTTGGTTGACGCTGAACAGAGAGTTGGACGTCAAGGGGATGTCGATAGAGCCATCGGGAGGGACGTAAACGGGAACTTTTCGGTTCTGGTGTTCAAAACCGAAGTCCAGATCGTCGATCAAAACCGAAGTGATGTTCGGCCGCCCGTCAGCGTACAGCCCGCTGTGGGTCACCCTGATTTCGAAGATGGGATCTAACATCAGGACTCCTCCTACAAAGAGGGGCCAATAGTCGATCTACCGTTCTTCTCAGATTGGTGGGCCTGCCCGGGATCGAACCGGGGACCTCCAGCATGTCGGGCTGGCGCTACTACCTGCTGAGCTACAGGCCCATGTGGTACCCCCGGTAGGAATCGAACCTACAACCTCGTGGGTAAGAGCCACTTGCGCTGCCTAATTGCGCCACGGGGGCATGGAGGCCACGCTCAGATTCGAACTGAGCCATGCCGGGTTGCAACCGACAGCCAGGACCCGCCTGGACGTGGCCGTGTTTAGTGGGGGAACCCCGAACCCTAATCGTCGTACAATTCCAGTTTCCCCTGGTTTCCGGAATCCACCCAGACCCAGCGGGTGACTCCCTGGACCTGTTCTCCGGAACGCCCTCGGAAACGCCAGATCTCACCGTTCATCATGTTCTTGAGATTCACGGATTGAGGGGCCCGTCTAAAGCCCACATCACCCAGGCTCCCTGTGAAAGTCCGGGTGCGAGGGTCGTATTTCAAGCGATGTCCCAAGCGCCATTCGATCCACGCGGCCCCTTGTTTCAGGCTATGTTTTCGGAGCCACCGGGCGGCCAGTTTGGCCACGAGGGGCTGCTTGCCCTTGGGCATCGGCATCCCTCGGAGGTGGTCAACCACTGCAGTCCACAGTTCCGGATGACGCATCTTGATCTCCTCCATCTTCTTCCGCTTCTGGACCTTGCCTGGCTGAGAGGAAATCTCGAGAGCCAAACCCTTCGGTGTCCGGTGTTCGATCCTCGGGGTCACCAGCCGCTCTTTCCTGTCGCTGAGCGGCAGCAGCTCACGGGCGATCGTCCGGATGTCCTCTGACTTGAGCTTGTCGATCATCGCCCGGGGGTGGGCCGTGTACTTGAAGTCGAGGAACTGAGGATACCAGGCCCGCACACCTGGCGGGAAGTGTTCCATCATGGCGCCGTGGGTGTGCTCAAGGTTGTTTGCTGCGTCCACAGCGTGAATGGCGGCAGCTCCGCGGGCGCTCTTCAGTTGCCCGTAGATGTCAAGCGCTTGCATCCAACCTTCCCGATCGGCTTGCTTGCCGTACCGTGATCGGATTTCGGCGATGGCCTGGTCCAGGGTTTTGATGTCCCGACGAAAATCTACGGTAACGTCATCACCAACGACCGTGAACTTGAACTCGTAAGGCACGCCTTCAGCTCGGCCGTAGCTGTTGAACACCTTTGAGAAACGATCGATGTTGGCAGGGAGCCAATCGCCAAAGAACCAGTCGGTCGTATCGAGCGGATCTTCAGCGATGGTCGCTGGGACCCGAGGGGTCGGTGCAGGGGCACCTCGTTGGAGCCCTCCAGCCTGGGGGAGTGCTTGCAGGATGTCCGAGTCAAGGGCATCGGTGTACCAAACGCCTCGATACCGGTCGAACTTGAATCCGAGGTCCGAAAGCTTGCGCCGCCACTTGTACGTCATCCGGCTCTTTTCGATGATGTACTTCTTCCATCTCCGGTCATAGGAGATAGGAAGTTGAGCCAGGCTGGCTCGTTTCGTGGCCATCTTGCCGGTCAGTGCTCTGGTCCAATCCTGATAGACTACCTTGAGGATTTTTCGGCCGATCGCCTCGACGATGTCCCAGTTGAGGAATCGAGAGGTAGTGGGCACGTAGGCCGAGACTTCCTTCTTGGCCTTCTGAGTGAGCATTCCAGGAATGTTCTCGACCCACTCGCCGAGACCCTCCTCCAGCTCCCGCATGTACTTCGACTTCCGCGTTCGGTTGGCTCGGTTGAGGAAAATGAAACCCAGCCACTCGGCGAAACGGTTGGCGTATTCGCCA
>Ga0180437_10005809_pt1 | contig 16739 bp, 14 predicted proteins | sample SS_ome_4_FD_132410 | JGI IMG/M metagenome (GOLD analysis project Ga0180437, IMG submission 132410) | Hypersaline lake sediment archaeal communities from the Salton Sea, California, USA - SS_3_D_1 metaG | ecosystem: Environmental > Aquatic > Non-marine Saline and Alkaline > Hypersaline >... | reverse complement strand
CTCAGGAAGAGCAACTATCGTACCCATTATCAGTACCCCGTACTATGCCGTGTTTGTTCTCTGCCACCCAGTCATTATCTAATCCGATACCGGTCAAAGACTCATACTCATCCGGAAGCGGAGTTATGAAAAGGTGCTTCATTATCTCGGCAGGTTATATGATACCCGCAAGAGCGTGGAAAGTCCAGAGACGCGAAGTGCAGATGTAGGTCGAGAATTCACGCGGTCGGGCAAAGAATCTCCATCGTGAGCCCCCTGCTGTCACGACCGGGATTTCCGGGCAAGGTAGCGGCGCTTCCGCAAACAGTCCGGGCCGCCGTCCAGGCCGCAACAATGGCATCAAGAGCGTCATCGGTCGCAGAGCCGGGCTCCTGCATCCTCGTAAGCATAGCATCGACTCCAACAATCACCTTTCGAAGCAACCGGCGCCGGTGAGCCTGGCCGCCGGTGGTCCTCTTACTGTGACCGAGGGGACGGTTCCTGTTGAGAACGCAGAAAGAAACCTCCGGATGGATTTCGCGCACACGCTGCTGCAGTTCGGGCGTCAACAGGGCGTCCACCTCGCGAATTTTCTTGAGCAGGCCAAAGCTCTGCCTGCTCAGCTTCCTTCCGGTGTGCTCAAGTGAAATGGCGGAGGCTGTTTCGTAATCATCTGCAGATAAACACGGCCCGACCGGCACCGGGAACACACTGCTTGCCCGGCGGCCGGCGAGAAGTCTGCGAGCGGCAGTGTCACACTCGCGCGCCGCCTGCCCCTCGGAAAGGCCGATGGGAATATCGACGCAAACGAGTGCACAATCTTCGGTCCGGGCAAGTACGTGGCGAAAAGTCGAGGCGACAAAAAGGCTTTTTAACTCAAGCACACAATCAGCATGGCCCCGGCCGCCTTTACCGACGGCACGAACAATGGCAGCGCACCAGCCGGCTTTGCACCCATCTACGCCAGCAACGCGAAATAGCTCTTTTTCTGACATAGCAAAAGTAAGCTCTCGCCTCGGGCCTGAATCACAGAGGCCTTGTTAAGAATGACAGGATTCGAATAATTTCGGCTATCGTCTTGTCGCGGTTGTGGCGAGTCAAATTGAACAGCTCAGGCCCTGCATAATTCTTTACTTCAGAGATTAAGCCGCCGCCTTTTTGTGCCACCGTGGCCAGCACCGACTTGTCGGACTTAAAAAGCCGGCGCACGGCGGTGACGAACTTGTCAGAAAGACACTCCATCCTGCCAATCTCGTCGATAACAAAAAGCTGTACAGCGCTTTTGCGCGGGTCGATGACGGGCAGTACGTTTTTTTCGAAGCCTGCAATGTCCACGCCATATTTGCCGACCTTGAACCGGCGTCCGACGTCAATGTGGGCCAGTATACCGGAGGCGCCATCGAGTGTAATCCAGCGGAAACCTTTGCGGACGCCTCGCCGGCGAATTTCCTCGGTATAGAAGCCGGCCAGGTTTTTTGGGTCCAGGCCGGCAATGAGGTTCATTACGGCGGTGGTCTTGCCGGAGCCCGGGGGGCCGGTAAGCAGAATCTTGAGAGGTCTTGACTGCATAAGGCAGCGCTCGGAATCTATTGCTCAGCCTTTGTGCTTGGCGGCAGCCCAGCTCTTAATCCTGGCCGCTGGCAGCGTATTGAGGACGTCGGCCTTCGTGGCCCATCCGCGGGCGGCGGTGGCCACACCGAATCCGATCAAGTCGAGACTTTCAATGCTGTGAGCATCTGTGCCCAGGACAAGTTTGACGCCGGCGTCGACGGCCATCTTGCAGTGGATATCCTTCAGGTCCAGACGCCAGGGGTTAGCATTAACCTCCAGAGCGGTGTGCGTTTGAGCAGCGTGCCGGATCAAGGCGGCCATATCAACATCCATAGCTTCGCGCTGTCCGATAAGCCTGCCCGTCGGATGGGCAATGCAGCTCACACAGGGATTGTCCATCGCCTTGAGTGTTCGGGCGGTCACCTTTTGGCGCGGGCTGGCGAGCCCCGAGTGGATGGAAGCAATCACGAAATCAAGGTCGGCGAGGAGCTTGTCGTCGAAGTCAAGAGAGCCATCGCCAAGGATATCGACTTCGCTTCCGGCCAGGATAGTAATGCCTTTTAGTTTTTGGTTGAGCTTTCGGATTTGTTCAACTTGCCCGGCGAGTCGTTTTGGCGAGAGACCGTTTGCAATGCCCGACGACTGTGAGTGGTCGGTGATGCAGATATACTTGTAACCCATTCTTTTCGCGGCGTCAGCCAGCTCGGATATATCACAATTGCCGTCGGAAGCGTTTGTGTGGACGTGCAGGTCGCCTTTGATATCTTGGGGCCGAATCAGTTCCGGCAGCGCATGGCTCCTTGCCGCTTCGACCTCGCCACGGTCTTCCCTGAGCACCGGCTCTATATAGTCAAGGCTGAGTTTATGATAGATTTCCTCTTCGAGGGGCCCGGCAATCATCTTATCGCCTTTGAAGAGGCCGTACTCGTTCAGCTTCAATTTCGCCTTGACGGCGATTTCCCTCAAACGCACGTTGTGCTGTTTCGACCCGGTAAAATACTGTGCTGCCGCACCGAGGCTCTCCTTTGGCACGACGCGAACATCAACGTGTACGGGCACGGTCTCAGTCTCGATGATCGCCGAGCCTTTTGTGGGTCCGGAAGCAAGGACCTCCTGCACGAATGAAGCGGAAGTAAACGCTTCCACTATTTGCTTGCCCTTTCCGGCGGTGACAAGTATGTCAACGTCGCCGATGGTCTCGGCACGACGACGCAGGGAGCCGGCAGGCTGAATGTTCTCGATGCCGGTCCGGGTCTTCAAGAAGTTCGTGACCAACTGCGCTGCAACGAAAGCCTGGTCGAGCCGAATGCGGCCGGTTGCTTTTTGGCGAAATTCTATACCTCTGGCGATTGCCGCGGCCTTCTTTTCACCGAAGCCCGGCAACTCGGCAACCGACCCGTCTTCAATTGCCCGCTTGAGCTCGGCGACGGTCTTTATCTTGAGCTTTTCGTAAACAGCCTTTACGCCCTTCGGTCCGACGCCCGGAATGGTAAGAAGCTCCAGCAGTGTATGGGGTATTTTTTTGAGCAACTGCCGGTGAGCGTTTATCGTTCCGGTCTTTACGAATTCCTCGATCTTGGCCAGACTTGATTTGCCTATTCCCGGGGTCTGCGCCAGACGACCGTTTGCCAGCAGCTCGGCGACATCGGTCGGCATCTCGGAAATGAGACGGGCGACTCTGCGGTAAGTATTGATTCGGAAACGGTCCTCGCCCAGGATTTCCATAATATCGGCCATCTGCTCGAAAATCTCACTGAGAACCGCATTTTTCATAGGTGCGATTATATCTAGACAAGGGCTAATTAAAAGTGATAATTTCATAGGGAGAAACGACTTTCAGGTACGAGTACGGGACAAAAAGTTCTACTGCCAATATGGAAGAAAGTTCACAACAAGCCAGACGTTATTCGCGTCACAAGGTTCGACTCACAATATTGGAGCTGGTCTTAAGCGCGGTTTTTCTGGTGATTGTGCTTCTGTCGGGGGCGTCCGTTCAATTGAAGGAGCTGGTCTCAGGATGGGCGGGGAATTTTTATCTGGGTGTGGCATTGTATCTGGTGGTTTTTGCGGCGGTCTGCTACGTGTTGTTTCTGGGCGTCGATTTCTACGGCGGCTATATGCTGGAGCATAAGTTCGGCCTTTCAAATGAGACGGTGTTGGGCTGGGCAAGAAGGAGCATCAAGAAGGCCCTGCTGTCTTTATGTATGCTGTTGATTGCGGCAGAGGTGGTGTACTACTTTCTAAGACACTTTCCGAGATACTGGTGGCTGCTTGCAACGGCCGCGTGGCTGGTATTTACCATAGTTCTCGGGCGCATAGTGCCAACTCTTATTATACCTCTGTTCTACAAGTGCAGGCCGCTCGACAACAGCGAGCTCAGGGAAAAACTACTGGCGTTGGGGGAAAAGTGCGGGGTCGGTATAAGAGAAGTCTTTGAGATTAAGCTGAGCAAGGAAACCAAAAAGGCCAACGCCGGGGTCGCAGGGTTTGGAAAAAGTCGCCGGATTCTGCTCAGTGACACTCTGCTCAACGACTACACACATGACGAGATTGAGGCCGTATTCGCCCACGAGCTGGGGCACGTGCGCCTGCGCCACATCTGGAAAATACTCGCATTCGGGGCGGCAGCCTCTCTTGTCAGTTTCTATCTGACCTTCCTGTTGTTTGAGGCAGGAACAAGGGCTTTTGCCTTGGAGGGCGTTGACGATATCGCCGCATTCCCACTGCTGGCTTTGATCTTGATGGTGGTGGGGCTGACACTGATGCCGGTACAATTGGCGTACCTGCGCCATCTGGAAGAACGCGCCGACATCTTTGCAATGGAGCATACAGGAGAGCCCGAAAGCTTCGCTTCTGCCATTGACAAACTGGCCCGTCAAAACCTTGTTGACCCTTGCCCGAGCAGGCTGGAGGAACTCCTGCTGCACGACCATCCACCCATCTCCAAACGATTGCGCTATATTGGCGGCGAAAGAAGCGTGACACAGGGCTACCAAGGCGACCAAACCACTTTCCAAAGCTGAGTGTCTTTGGTTAACGCAGTATGTGTATGTTGCCGATTCGAACTCGCTTTAGACCTGCAGCTTCGGCGGCCGCCAAGCAACTGTGGGCCTGCGTGCGAGAAGTAGGCGGCAAATCGGTCATAAGAAAATCGCCGTGGAAACCGAGGAGAGCGTATGGTATCTGTGGGTCCAGCTCCGCAATAAAAGAGGCTATTGCGCCGACTTCTGTGGCGTCGATGTAACCCGGTACGAGCAGAGTGCCGGCAACAAGGGGGGGCGGCTCGGGGCGCTGCGGTATTGTCTTTGCGGCGGCAGCAAAGTTTTCGAGGGTACGTCGATTGTCAACCCCGCAAAGAGCCAGATGGATGTTGCGATTCATCGCTTTCAAATCGAACTTTACACACCCGCCGCTTTCGAGAGATAAGGTCATCATCTTATCCAGAAGCTGCGGGGCCATAGAGCCGTTCGTCTCCCAGCAGATTCGCAATATGCGGTTGGGATTTTGCCTTGCAGCCAATCTCGATGCGGCGAGCGCGTGCGGCAGTTGACACGTGGGGTCGCCGCCAAAAAAGCAGATGCAGGATGTGTTGGCCGTTACGCTTTCTGCGAGTTCGTGTGCCGTCCGCGTTGCATCTTGCGGCGGGCGCTGCCGATAATGCCAGTTCTGACAGAACAAGCAATTGAAGGTGCAGGCCTCGTAGAACACGGCGAGGTTCACGCAGCCGTGCTCAGCGCCGTGGCGGCAGGCCCATTTGGGGTACGCGGCGGCACTGCCGCCGGCGCATACCCAGTCGGCCACACAGTTTGTCGGGAGCGGGTCGTAATACCACGAGACCGCTGCTTCTTGCGCGGTGCCGCCGCGGATGCGCCCCCCTTCATTTCGCCTCACACCGCAATAGCCGCGTCCGCCGACAGGTATTCGGCATTCATTTTGGCAGAGTCGGCACCGGGCGCCGGCCGGGTCGAAGGGAGGCGAAGGCGGGAGCCCAAATTCCTCACGGCTTCTGGCGTGAATCTTTCTCAACACCACCAAAGAATCATCGTCGGCTTGGCGAAGGCAATCAACACAAATCGACAGCACGTGGGCTATTTCTTCAGAGACCTTGCCGCATTTCGTGCACGTGGCCATAAGCGTCCGCTTGACGAGGGGTGATCAGGTTTCTTTTCACCCTCTTAGTTTCTTTCTGAGCACGGTCAAATTCACAATGTCTTCTCTGTTATATTGTAACAGAAGAGCCAGGGCCTTGTTATTTCCGTAGCACTCATAATCATACCAGAGCTTCACGGCCATTCTGCCGTCTATACCCCGTGTCTTTCTTGCTATCGCGAGTTTCTGTTCAACCACCTTGAGCCCTCCGTAGAGATTTTGCCGCCAGCAGTCGTACATCAGGTCTTTGTGGGCGATATATTCGGCCAGGTCGATGCCCAACTTTGCCCTGATGAACGGCAAATCAAAACGCGTGCCGTTGTAGGTGTAGAGGATTTGGGCTTTGCTTACTGCAGCAATTACCCGCCTCTCGGTAATCTCGTCGCCGACCAACTGGATGACTTTGCACTCGCGGCCGCGCTCGAGGCACACCCCGACCACTGTCAGGTCCGCATAGTCTCCACTTAGACCCGTGGTTTCTATATCAAGATAGGCGCGACATACCATCTGACCCCCTCACGGCAGGATGCCCATACTGCGGATATGAACCCGGCCCGGCAAGGTCGATCTCATTTGACAAGCGTGCACAACCGTGCCTCACCCCTCGGGGGCGAGCAAGCCGCAGCGCTGGCTTAGGCGTTCTCCACCATCTTCTCAAAAACGAGGCGCTGCTGCAGCAGCGCCTTGACGCGGTCTGTCGGTTCAGTTCGGGCCTCAAGGAGTATCCAGCGTTTGTAATCCATCTTGACAAACAGGCGCATCAGTTGCTGATAGGGATATTCACCAATATCGAGCTCGCGCACGTGCGCGGTCGCGGCGAAGCGGTCCTTAACAAGGTTGAAGTTATATTCGAGGCCATCACCTTCGAGGTCCTGTTCGTTACAATTCCAGCAAACGCCGACGTTCGGATGTGTCGCCACGTCGAAAATCTGTTTCATAACGGGCAGCTCGGAAGTCTTTCTGCCGTGCACCTCGACTCGAATTTCCTGTCCATAGTCGGCGGCAAACCTGGCTAACTCATTGAGGGAGCTGCCGATCTGCGCGATGGTTTTTTCGGCCGGCACATCGTCAGGCAGGTCGTTGGGCTTGACCTTTACACCGCTGCCGCCCACGTCGTGCGAAAGCTTGACGTAATCCTTTGCGCCATCCATATCCTCACGCAACTTCGCGGGGTCCGCATAGTGAAAAGCAAAGTTTGTTCCCAGTCCCACAAGCACGACGGGGGTGTCGGCAAAACGCTTCTTTACTTCTTGTCGCTGCGCGGCACTCAGAGTCGATTCGACGCCGTGGGCGTGCTGTGTGCGGAGCTCGACGCCGAGCACTTTGGTCGTCTGGCAATTCCTGATAAGGGTCGGCAGGTCCCAATCCTTGCCCCAGAGATAGGTGACCAGGCCGAAACGCATTTCTGAGCTGCGTATCCTTTGTCTTTCTGCGCAGGAGGTCAGGCCAGCGGCGGCAAGCAATCCTGCGGCCGCACCGGCCGAGTGCATCAGGAACCGACGTCTGGAATAATTACGCATATCCTGAATCCTTCCAATACTGATTCTGGGCTGCTGAATCGTTACACCTGCTCCGGAACAACGTAGTGCCTGCGGTAGCCGTGAACCTTTACCACCTTTCCGTTTTTGACCTGGGGGAAACCGGCCAGCATTTTGTTCGCATCCTTGTCGCCGACGAATTGCTCTTTCGCTGCGTCGAAGGTAAGGTCTCGTCCGAGGCGGTAAGAGATATTTGCCATGTGGCACAGCGCCGCCGAGAGATGCCCTCCGTCGATATTGGCATTAAGGTCCTGGGGGTTACCGGAGCGCACCGCCTTTATGAAGTTCTCAAAGTGGCCGCCTCCGCCTGAGCCGGTCAGGTCCGAGGGGTCGGCGCTGGCATCGGCGGTAGTGGAACTTGGGCCGGGCTCGTTCTTTCTGCCGAAAAAGGTCTCCCAGGTATCGCCGCTGCTGTTAAGGTACATCCAGCCCTCGGTGCCGTAGAAAAGATTGCCGATTCTGACACCGCTCTCGTCGTTGGTGTTAAGGCCGCGGACCTCGAACTGGAGAATCTTTCCGTCCGGGTATTCGAAGGCACAGACCTGCGTATTGGCAGTCTCCTGTGAGGCATCAAAAGCAAAGAACCCGCCGAACGACCTGATTTTGTGCGGATGCTCGTCCTTATTTAGTGCCCATCGGGCCACGTCCATTTGATGGACGCCCTGGTTGCCGATGTCGCCGTTGCCGTAGTCCCAGTGCCAGTGCCAGTTGTATTGAAAGCGGTTGCGATTGAAGGGACGCTTGGGGGCGGGCCCGAGGAACATATCGTAGTGGACCTTCCTGAGATAATCGGCGTGCCACTGGTACTCAGGCTCAAGTGGTTTTCCGCCCACTGTCAGGCTATACATCTCGCCTTCCGGTACCGGCCCGTCGGGGTACTTGCCGATATTGTTGCGGGGCTTATAGCAAAGGCCTTTTACCATATAGATGTCGCCGAGTTTGCCGTCGTGCAGCAGTTTCATGGCTCGGCGCACGTTCGTGCTGGAGCGGCTCTGGAAACCGACCTCGACAATGCGGTTGTATTTGCGGGTGGCCTCAATCATCTTGCGGCCCTCCCAGATATTGTGGGAGCAGGGCTTTTCGACGTACACATGCTTGCCCGCCTGCAGGGCCCATATAGTAACAAGGGCGTGCCAGTGGTTGGGAGTGGCGGTGGCGATGGCGTCGATGTCGTTATCGTCGAAGACGCGTCTCAAATCGTATTCGGTCGACGGGGCGACGCCCTGGTTGGCCTCGACGCCCCTTATACCCCTTGGGAAAAGGTTTTCATCGATATCGCAGATGGTTTTCACACGCACGTTTGGAATTTTGGCAAAACCCTTGGCCAGCCCATCGCCGCGACCTCTGATGCCGATGATTGCCATGTTTATGCGGTCGTTTGCGCCCAGGATTCTGCCCTGTGAGACGGGCACAGCCTGCGGGGCGGCGCAGGAGGCGAGAGTGGAGGCAGCCAACAGGCCCGCGGCGGTCTGCGTTCCGCGTGTGAGGAATTCTCGGCGTGAGATTGTTTTTTGTTCGGAAGCCATTTTGCTATTCTCCTTAAAACTCTAATTGCGGTTAACAAGCCTTAATTCACGGATTAGACTTTAGGGCACGGATTTGTCTGAACGCCCAAATCCGGAGCCGGGGTCTATGTTAGTGGTTCTTGGGCGTCTGTCAAATCCTATTTCGGAAAGTGGAGTCCCGGGGGGTTATGGGAGCGCCAAATTGGAAAAACAGCAATAATGTTGGAATAGGGGTTGAGCATAAAGCGAGGGTCGCTAAAATAGTAACGAACTTACCGGCAGGTTACGATTAACGGCACTTTTGGCTTATTTCTGGGAACCTGAGGGAAACAGACAAGTGAAGCAGGCACGAAGCAGGAGGCAGTTCTTACAGGCCGCGGGGGCGGGGGCGGCTGCTGCACTTGCCTCGTCTGGCTACGGTGCGGGGCAACTGTCCGCTGAGAATCGTCCCGAAGGGGGCAAAAACACTCAAGCGGGAAGTTTCGAACTGGGTTTGGCATCCTACACGCTGAGGAAGTTTTCACTTGAGAAAACACTTGAGATAACACAACGGGTGGGCTTAAAGCATATCTGTCTCAAGAGCGTCCACCTGCCGCTGGACAGCACCGACGAGCAGATAGACGAAGTGGCGAGCAAGGTAAAGCAGGCACAACTGCATCTCTACGGCGGAGGGGTGGTCTATATGAAGAACGAAGCCGAGGTAAATCGCGCCTTTGATTACGCAAGGCGTGCCGGCATGAGCACGATTATCGGCGTGCCGAATCCCGAGCTGCTGGCCCTGGTCAACAAGAAGGTCATTGAGTACGACTTAAAGGTGGGTATACATAATCACGGGCCGGGCGACAAGCTATATCCGACGCCGGGTGGGGCTTACGAGAAAATACAACAGCTCGACAGACGAATCGGCCTCTGTATCGATATCGGCCACACGCAGCGGGCGGGCGTGGACCCGGCTGAGGCCGCCGAAAAGTTCGGCGACCGGCTGCTCGACGTGCACATCAAGGATGTCTCAGCGGCAGCAGCAGAAGGCCGCACCGTGGAAATAGGACGAGGCGTTATCGATATACCCAAATTCATAAGGACACTGTTGAAGATAAAGTTCTCAGGGGTTGTCTCGTTCGAGCATGAAAAGGACGCAGACGACCCGGTGGCGGGACTGGCTGAATCGGTCGGTTACGTCAGAGGCGTCGTTGCGGCCATACGGAAGTGAAGGTGAAGCTGCGAACCAGCCGGAAAAAAGTATACGGATGTTTTTTTTGAGAAAGGATTTTACGATGGTTAGAACAACGGTGTTAACCACTCTGACGGCCTGTCTGATAACCATGTCGGTTTCCTGTTCCAAGAAGGAACAGCAGGCTCGGCCCACGGCGTTCACCGGGGCAAAGGGCGAGGTCAAGCTGATGACGCTGGACCCGGGTCATTTTCACGCTGCGCTCGTGCAGAAGACGATGTACGACCAGATTTCGCCGACGGTGTTCGTGTACGCCCCGGAAGGGGCGGATGTCGAGGACCACCTCAACCGCATCAAAGGATTCAATACTCGCGCCGAGAGCCCGACGAGGTGGGAGGAAAAGGTATATACCGGCGGCAAGTTTCTCAAGAAGATGCTGAAGGACAGGCCTGGCAACGTAGTGGTTATATCCGGTAACAACAGAAGAAAGGCCGAATATATCAAGGCCTGTGTGGATGGCGGTCTGAACGTGCTGGCCGATAAGCCCATGTGCATCGACGGCAAAGGATTCGAGCTTATTAAGCAGGCGTTTGGATCGGCCGAAGAGAACGGCGTTGTGCTGTACGATATAATGACCGAGCGCTCCGAAATCACAACCATTCTGCAAAGAGATCTGGTCCATAATAAAGAGGTTTTCGGGGAGCTGCTGAAAGGGACGCCGGAAGAACCGTCCGTGGTACAGGAAAGCGTTCATCACTTTTTCAAATACGTGGCAGGCAACCCTATCAAGCGCCCCGGCTGGTACTTCGACACCAGCCAGCAGGGAGAGGGCATTGTGGACGTGACCACGCACTTAGTGGACCTTGTAATGTGGGGCAGTTTCCCTCAGGAGGCCATCGATATAAATGAGGTGGAAGTAAAATCAGGCCGAAGGTGGCCCACCCTGATTTCTCAGGAGGATTACAAGACCGTCACGCGGCTGGACGACTTCCCACCGTTCCTTAAGAAGAAGCTGGATGAAAGGGGGCTGCTTCCCTGTTACGCCAACGGTGAAATAGTCTTCACTGTAAGAGGGATTCACGCCAAAGTTGCGGTCACGTGGAACTACCAGGCCCCGGAAGGCGCCAAAGACACGCACTATTCAATTATGAGAGGCAGCAAAGCGAACATTTTCGTCCAACAGGGAGCAGAGCAGAATTATCGACCGGAATTATATGTGGAGGCGACGGGGGCGAGCCCGGCACAACTGGCAAGTGCTCTGGAAAAGGCCGTGGCAGACCTGGAGGCTGAATATCCGGGCGTTGAGCTCAAGCAGGAAGACAAGTTGTGGCACATATTGATACCGGACAAGTACCGCATCGGACACGAGGCTCACTTCGCACAGGTGATGGACAGATACCTCAAGTACCTCATAGGCAAGCTTCCGGCGTGGGAAGCGACCAATATGATAACCAAGTATTACATAACGACCACGGCACTCGGACTGGCCAAGCAGTAAAGGAGAAGTGCGATGAGAAGTAATGTTTATGTGATAAGTCTGGTGACAGGTTTGCTTGCTTTGGCGGCGTCAGCCGCGGCGCCGCAGGTGGAGTTCGTACAGGGCGACAAGAAAATCGACGTGATGATCGGGGGAAAGCTTTTCACAAGCTATATGTACGCAGATGAACTAACCAAGCCTGTTTTGTATCCTGTCCATACACCCTCCGGTATCGTGGTCAATCGCTCCTATCCATTTGCGAAAGTCGAAGGAGAAAACACCGACCACCCCCATCACACCGGGATATTCTTCACGTACGACGAAGTCAACGAGGACGGGTTCTGGAACAATACAACCTCTCCGCCTCAAATCAGACACATCAGAACGTCAAAAATGAAAGGCGGTCCCGGCAAGGGCAGGCTGTCAACCGTGATGCACTGGGTGGGCAAGAGCGGCAAGGTGCTGCTCGAAGAAAAGAGAAATATGATCTTCCTCGCGGGCGAAGGCGAATATGTTATTGACTTCAATATAAGGCTCAAGGCGCCGGATAGAAAGGTGACATTCGGCGACACCAAGGAAGGCATGTTTGCGATTCGGGTGGCCCCCTGGCTGAAAGAAAAGGGAGGGACAGGCAAGTACCTTAGCTCCAACGGCGACCAGATGGAGAAAGACGTATGGGGTAAGCGCGCCAAATGGGTCCGCCTCCAGGGCGAAAAGGACGGCAAGACGGTCGGCATCGCCATTTTGAACCATCCGAAGAGCGTGAACTATCCGACCTACTGGCATGCGCGGGGTTACGGCCTGTTTTCAGCCAACCCCCTCGGACAATATGACTTTGAAAAGAAGCGGAACCCGGACAGTGCAAAACGGCTCAATTTCACGCTGGAGCCCGGCAAAAAGGCAAATTTCCGATTCCGCATGATTATCTACGAGGGCAACAGGACCCCGGAGCAGCTTGAGGAAGAATTCAGGGCCTTTGTCAAGCCCGCCAAGCGTCAACAGCCGCAGTAGTCATCCGGGACAGGCCTTGCTAATTCGGCACAAGTGGGCCCAGTAACGGGCCGGCGGGCCCCATATTTGCCAACCAGATGGTGGACACGACCGAAAGCCCAGTATATACTTGTTTCTTCCACGGTTAGAACAGTGCCGTTCCGGGCAAGTGTGCATAAAATTCGCGTGTCCCGACGTCTTAAAACCGGCACGCGAGTATCAGAATCAGAGGCGTTATCGTGTTTATTTGAAAGGGAACTGTTATGAGCAAGAAAACGATGTTGATTGTTGCAGCTTTAGCTGTGGCAGGCGTTGTGTTGGCTTTTTCGGCTGATGCCGGAGCGGCGGGGGCTGCAAGGCCCGGCCTGGTGGGAATTCAGTATGGCTCGGAAGATTTTACCGATCCGGAGAATCTGGTAATACTGTCCAGCCTCGAGCAGAACTGGACCCAGGACGACGGTAACGGCAAGCAGTGGGGCGGTAAATGGCAGGGATTCCTGGTCGGCCCTGCGAACGGCGTCGTTAAGTTGACGATTGAAACGGACCAGCAGGCCAAGGTTGAAATCGACGGCAATGTCGTAACATCCGCCGGAGTCAGAATGGTTGAGGGTCACAAGTACCCTGTAACGGTCAGTTTTGCCAAGACCGGGGACCTGTACGACTGCTATATGCGCGTCAAGTGGAGCTGGGCCGGGCACGAGCCATCCGTTATAGGCGGTTCGAGCCTTCTTTATTCCGCTGATGTCGAGGCAGAGCTTGAGGCGATCGTTGCTGCCAGTGACGACGACGATGACGGCGACGACGAGGATGACGAGGATGACGAGGATGACGGTCCTGCGGTGGCCTTTAAGTATGTACCGACCGGGCTGGAGATTACCATCGGTGGAAAACCTTTCGCTTCATACTATACGGGAAGCAGCAAGATTCCGCGGCCCTATTTTGCCCACGTGAAAACGCCTTCCGGTATTCAGGTAACCCGGAATCATCCGCCAATCGAGGGCCAAGACTCCCCGGACCACGACACTTTCCATCCGGGAATCTGGCTGACGTTCGCGGGAATCAACGGAAACGATTACTGGCGACTCAATAAAAGGACCGAGCATGAAATGTTTGTCGGCAAGCCTGAAGGCGGCGACGGAAAAGGCACCTTTACCGTCAGCAACTTCTACCTTGACTCACTCGACACATCAGGCAATAGAATCGCGCACGAAGTCTGCAAATACACCATCGTGGCTCGCCCGGACTACTATCTGCTCATCTACGACAGCACAATCTCATCGGACAAGTATGATCTTGTTTTCGGAGACGACCAGGAGTATGGCCTGGGTATCCGCGTGCAGACTCCGATTGAGGAGCGCTACGGTGGACAAATCCTTAATGCCGAAGGGCTCAAGGGAGAAGAAGGTACGTATGGCAAGGCGTCCAACTGGTGTGACTACAGCGGCGTGATGAATGATACGCTTATTGGCATGACCGTAATGGCCGATCCGAAGAATTTCCGCAAGAGCTGGTATCACACGCGCGACTACGGTCTTATCGCCGCCAATCCGTTCGGGCGTGAAAAGGTGGCAGGCGGAGAGCCCAGCGAAGTGCACGTCAAAAAGGGTGAGAAGTTTCATCTTGGTTTCGGCGTTGCGATTTACTCGGCACCGAAGGGCAGCACAATCAATAGGGATGCGATGTACAAAGACTATCTCAAAGTAATCGCCGGTAACTAAGAAGAGTATCATGATTCATTGTCTCGAGACAGTGATACTTGCCCCGGCCGGGCGGAATCGATTCCATCCGGGCGGGTTTTTACGGCAGGTGTCGGCAAAAAACACGTTAATGAAACCTTAATAGCAATAGGAGATGATTCAATGAAAAAACTGATTCTGCTTGCGGTGGTGTTCTCGCTGGTCGGACCTTTGACAATAAGCGCGGGTGCAAAGGTCGAACTGATAAAAGGTGAGAACAAAGTCGATGTGAAGATCAACGGCAAGCTTTTTACAACTTATAAGTGGGGCGATGACTGGACCAAACCGTTCCTGGAGCCTATAACAACACCATCGGGAATTCAAGTCAGCCGAAGACATCCCCTTACTGAATTAGAGGGTGGGACCGACGATCATCTGCATCATACCGGAGTTTTCTTTTCCGTCGATGGGGTGAACGGCAGCAAGTTCTGGAACAATAAGGGAAAGGACCTGCCTATGCAAATCAGGCATACGGGGGTCAAAGAAGTCGTCGGAGGGACGGACAGCGGCAAGCTGGTCACGACAAGCCAGTGGATTGATAAGAAAGGGGCGGTACTGCTCGAAGATGAAAGAACGATGAAATTCTTTGCGTGCAGGGATGGATCCGGATACGCGATTGATTTTGCACTGGATATGACTGCCAAGGCCGACAAGGTTGTTTTCGAAGACACCGAAGAAGGAGTGTTCGCAATCAGGATGGCCGATTGCCTCAGAGAAAAAGGTCCAAAGAAATTCCTGCAGCCCGGCGATCCGCTACCCAAAGAATCGATAAAGGGTACGGGCGTCTATATGAGTTCCAACGGCGACATAACCGCCAAGAAGGCATGGGGCAAACGAGCCAGATGGATGGCGATGCAGGGAGTCAGGGGCGGCAAGGTCGTCGGTGTTGCGATACTCAATCATCCCGAGAGCATAAATTATCCCACGTACTGGCATGTACGGGATTATGGTTTGTTCTCAGCCAATCCGCTGGGCCAGGGAGATTTTCAGAGACAGTGGGAGGAAGAGTATGGTTATGATAAGAACCCGGTTATCCCCCTGCGTCTTACATTGAAGAAAGGCGAGAAGGTCCATTTCAGGTTCCTCGTGGTAGCTTACGAGGGAGCCAAAACCGCAGATGACTTCGAGAAGCAATTCAAGGAGTTTGAGAAGCAGAAATAATGTCCTGCCGGCAAGAGGAATAGCGCTGCCGGAGGAATATTATGAAAGACCTAACGCGTCGTGAATTTGTGAAGAAGACGGCTGTCGCCGGTGCAATACTGGCGACGCCGTATATTGCCGCGGGTCAGTCGAAGAAGTATCGCGTTGCGGTCATCGGCAGGACCGGTCGCGGCGACTACGGGCATGGACTCGATGAGGTCTGGAAGCAGATCGAACAGGCCAATATAGTTTCCGTCGCTGATGAGGACGCCGAGGGACGGAGAAAAACGGCCAAAGAGTTGGGCGTTGAGAAGACATATGCGGACTACCACGAGATGCTGGAAAAAGAGCGGCCGGCCATTGTATCCGTCGCCCCCCGCTGGCTGGATTGTCACCGTGATATGGCGCTGGCCTGCGCGGAGTTGGGAGCACACGTGTTTCTCGAAAAGCCGATGTGCCGAAACCTTGGTGAGGCCGACGAAGTAACAGCCGCCTTTGAAAAGAAGAATCTCAAGCTCGCCATAGCACACCAAAGGCGCTACAGCCCGACGATGAAGCGTGTTGAGGAAATTATCGCAGAGGGCAGGCTCGGCGACCTGCTCGAACTTCGCGGGCGGGGCAAAGAGGATAAGCGCGGGGCCGCCTTTGACCTTATGTGCCTCGGAACACACACGTTCGATTTAATGCGGCTGATTGCCGGCGACCCGAAATGGTGCTTCGCGGAAGTAAGGCAAAATGGAAAGCCCATCACGAAAGATGACGTGCGTGAAGGCATCGAAGGGTATGGTCCCGTTGCAGGCGACGAGATAAACGCAACGTACCGGTTCGGGGGAGTTGCGATGGGCTATTTTTCATCGCATCGCGCACGAGACGGCACCGGCGACCGCTGGGGACTACAGCTCTTTGGCAGCAAAGGCATAATCAGCATCGGGCAGGGGGGCAAGAGGCCGAGAACATCGTGGTTCATCAACGACCCTACCTGGCAGCCGGGCCGAAGCAAGGCAAAATGGCAGCAGATAACAAGCGAAGGGCTTGGAAAACCTGAGACGATTGAAGATGTCGAAGGCATTCCCCGCGGCAACCGTATGATTGCACTGGACCTTATACGGGCGATAGAAACCGACACGCAGCCAAAGGGAAGCATGTACGACGGGCGGGCGGCACTGGAGATGATAATGTCGGTCTATGAATCTCACAGACACAAGGGACCTGTCAGTCTGCCGCTGAAGAACCGTGACCATCCTCTCACCCTCATTTGATCCGGAGGTGTACTTCAATGAAACAGTTACTTGACCACCGCGAGCGAAGGCTGCCAGTGGGATTCGTGCTGGCCGCAACGGTCGTTGTCCTGCAGTTGTGCTCAGAGTGCAGTTCCGCTGCGGCCCAAAAGTTCGAGCCAACGGCCGAATCGCTCAAGGCCTACCGATGTCCCGAATGGTTTCGGGATGCGAAATTCGGAATTTACCTGCACTGGGGAGTACTCGGTGGCCGAACGCGGCGAAT
>Ga0180437_10005808_pt1 | contig 16741 bp, 14 predicted proteins | sample SS_ome_4_FD_132410 | JGI IMG/M metagenome (GOLD analysis project Ga0180437, IMG submission 132410) | Hypersaline lake sediment archaeal communities from the Salton Sea, California, USA - SS_3_D_1 metaG | ecosystem: Environmental > Aquatic > Non-marine Saline and Alkaline > Hypersaline >... | reverse complement strand
CGTGAAGACTTGCGTGCGTTTCGCGAGTCTCCCGCCTGCCAGAGAACCTTCCCTTTCGCGATTATACACGGATTGTACGAATCATGCTGGAAGTTTTCATGGAATTCGTGCCAGTCCGTTGTCGGGCTGTCCCGATTACGTGCGAGGGCCTGCACCGATCCGACCACGCTGAGTTTCGGGCAGCAGGTGGACCTCCTGAAACTCATGAGCTATATCCCCGCCGCTCGCTTCTACTGTTCCTGTTCCTGTCCTTGTGTCTGGTTCTGCAGGCCGCCCATCATCTGGATCGCCATTTCAACCATTTGGTGCTGGGTCTCCACAAACTGGTCGAAGTGAACGAGCTGATCTTCGCTCAGCACGTCCAGGAGCCGTTGCCGCGCACGCTCGTATGCGGCCCGCTGGATGTCAAATGCGGCCTGAATGTCACTGGTGCCGGCAGGGTACTGCGTGACGTCCGCATCCGTGGCGAGCATCTCATCGATAATCGTCTGCTTGACGATCTCGCGATTCTCGGGTGTCAGACCGCCTGCGAACATGCTAAGCTGCATCTCGTACGTCTGGTCGAGCACTCGTTCCTCTATTGTATCCTGGTACTCGTCCCAGACGGCCATCTCCTCGGCGGTCAGTATGTGGCTCAGTTCGTCGCGTAACCGCTCCTCTATCTCTTGCTCTATCCCTTTCATATCTTCCGGCGCTGACCCCTCTTTTAACGCGCCCATCCCTTGCCTGATCTGCTCGGCGGCGTATTTTGCGATGATATCGCGTACCTGCTGTTCGGTCTCCTGCGGCAGCTTCAACTCCTGGAACAGATCCCCGTAGTACATGTTCACCGTCATACGCGCGATCTGCTCACCGCTCTCGCCCTCGAACATCTTGGACAGCACGTTAGTCATGTCGCCGCCCGCTTCAGCGGGTTGGCCCTCGTCCTTCATCGAAGCTAACATCTCGAGGAGCGCTTTCCCTTGGTCGATTTCTTTGTCAGCGGTCGCACCAGGCTCCGCTGTGGCATCGGCGGTTGCAGGAAGTTCGGGACTCTCCGCAGCGGACGCGAGTTCGCTTTGAAGGCGCGCCACCGTCTTCTCCAGTTCCGCCACCCTGCGCTCGGCGTTTTCAAGCTGCTCGTCTAACTGAGCGGCCAACTCGACCTGCTGACGCCTGTTGCGCTCACTTGGAAAAAGCATCACCACGACTACGATCAGCAACGCCACGACCACGACCGCCGGCTTCGACACAACCCACTTTTTCATTGTCGTCCCCTCCCATAGGTGCGTGACAACTTGGATACCGATAGGTTGTTTCCGCTATACCCATTATACACCCAGTCCAGCCGGTATATTCGACGTTTTTTCAGACCTCCTGTTGCGCTTTCACCTGAAGACGGGTATAGTATTGTGCAATTTGGGCCTCGTCGGCCTGCATGAGCTCAGTTTGGCAATACGAAGACGGCCGAGTATCGGGCTGCGGGCCCGCCTTCGGCAGGCGGACGGGCTAAGATGAGTTTTAGGCAAGAGGAATAGGAGGCAGCAGGTGAAAGAAGGGGGTCTTCCTTCACCTGCGCGCCGTACGATGGTCTTTCAAAACTGACTTGGAGGGTTATTGTGGGTCATATGAGATTTTTCATTATCGCAACGAATGTAATAGTGTTAGCCGGTCTTCTGTGCTGTCAGGCTTCGGCTAGCTCGGGGGCAACGCCGCTGACTGCATACACGGCAGGGCAGCCTAGCGGCGGTATGTCTATCTGCCAGGATCCTGCTCTGCAAGAGTACGATCGGGATTCCGTCCGGTTAGTTAAGATGAAGCCGAGCAGCAGGATTTACGATGAAGATACGTGGGGATTCCGGCTAGCGGACGGGTCGCTGAGGACGGTCAAGAACTTTTTCATGGAAATCGAGTTCTACGACGAGGGATTCGGCATCATCCGCGCGAACCGCCTCGTTGATCCCCGATTCGACGGCAGTTATGTCGGTGCCTCTCGGTCCGTCTCGTACACGAGGTTGAACACCGGACGGTACCGTAAAGCGCTGTTCCACTTCACAGGCGGCCCCAAAGCACCTTTCGAATCCGACAAGCCGGATTTTCAGATCACCGGCCTCCAGCATCTAAGAGCTATACGTCTCTACGATTCCGTGCCGGAATCGTACTGGAAGGAGTTACAGGACTCGATACCGCAAGACGCCACTCCGGCCATCGAATTGAAGCGCCCGATGCAGATTGTCTGCTCCGCCGGGGTTACGGTTCGGGGGACGCCTGAGGATCTGGAACCGTCGATCGACACTCTTAAAGAACTGCTCCCGCTGGCTAAGGGGCTCGGATTCAACGGTATTGAAAGCTACGTTCGGTGGGATTTCGTGGAAGCGAAGCCCGGCAGGTTCGACTGGAGCTTCTACGACGCCGTGGTCGATGAGATACGCAAGTACGACCTCAAGTGGTTCCCGCTGCTGATAGTCGGTTCGGCCTACACGCTTCCCCAGTGGTTTTTCGACTCCGAGGAAAACGTGGGTTTTGTCTGCCTCGAACACAACATTGGCAACCCGATCCAGAGCATATGGAGCCCTTACCACAAGAAACACGTTGTGCGGTTCCTCAAGGAGTTCGGTAAGCACTACGAGCCGACCGGGTGCCTGCAGGGCGTGCGACTGGGACCCTCCGGGAACTACGGCGAATCGCAGTATCCCGCCGCGGGCAACTGGGGGTACCGAGGCGAGCAGATGCATATTCATATCGGCTACTGGGCGAATGATGAGTATGCCCATCAGGATTTCCAGGCTTTCCTGAGAAAGAAATACGGCACTGTCGACGCGCTTAACCGGGCGTGGGACAAACAGTATCGGTCGTTTGATGAGATCCGCACCGTGCTGCCTTATCTTTGTTGGTCGAAACGTGAAGCTTTGGACATGAACAACTGGTATACGGATGCGATGACCGACTGGTGCGACTGGTGGGCTGTGGAGGCCAGGAAAGCTATGCCGAACACCGTCATATACCAGTCCGCCGGGGGATGGGGGTTCGTCGAGTCCGGAACCGACTATTCCGCCCAGACCAAGAGCATGGTCAAGATCAACGGTGGTATACGTTTGACGAACGAGACCGACAGTTTCCACCAGAACTTTTACGCCACGCGGCTCGCCACAACCGCCGCTCGACTGTACGGGGTACCGACCGGTTACGAGCCGGCCAGTTCGCATACAGCGCGCGGTACGGCGGGCCGGATCTTCAACACCACGGTCAACAACGGCGAACATTTCTTCACGTATCACAGCAACATATTCGAACGCCAGTCCGCTATCGACAACTGGCTGGAGAACTGTCACTTTTTCGATGTGCGCCAGGATCCGATCGTCGACGTGGCGGTCTATTACCCGCAGACATCTAATTTCCTCGATCAGGGCACGTTCCGATACCTGTACGCCTGGGGGTTCAACCCGCGTGCCCGCGAGATCCGGAACGTCATCGAGGTTGATTATCTCGACGACCGGCTGATCGCGGAAGGGTTTCTGGATAGGTACAAGGCGCTGGTGTTCGTCTGGGGAGATACGGTCGAGAAAAATGTGATGGACGAGATTGACCGGTGGGTGCGCGACGGCGGGACGGTCATTTACCCGTCGTTTCCCAGGGGGCACCTTGCCACGGTTGAAGGCGATTCGTCAACGTTCGCCAGATTGAACGCCGGCGATACCGGAAAGGGGCAGTTTCACCGTTTCCGAGGCGATATGGATCCGCCATCGTCCTATGCCGGTTTCGTCAAATCTGTGCTGTCGACGACGGAGACGCTTTCCCGTCCAACCCGTATCGCTCTCGACATGAAAAGACCCGACACCGTGTTCATCAGCGCACAAGAAGGCGGGCATTTCCTCGTAATCAACTACGGGGACACGCGGGCCGTCATCGAGTTTCCGGGAATGAACCGGGTCGAGATTGAACCGTACACGATAACTAGGATAAAGGTCGATTGACCCGGACGTGGCTTCAACAGGCACGAATCTCAAAGGAGAAACACCATGAACGATAACGGTTTGTCCCGCAGGCAGTTTTTGGGTGTCGGCGTAGGGTGCGGTTTGGGTTTAGCTTCCATGCGTGGCGACTCGACCGTCAGAGCAGCATCCGCGCCACGGACGGAGTCGCCTTCCCCCGGGCCCGGACTAGTGGTCTCCGATACGTATCCGGAGACCGCCGCTCAACTGACAGTCGCTGACCCCGAACGGTTCAAAATCATGCAAATTACCGATACCCATCTGCTCCAGACGCGTGATCATTACATCAGCCGGGACGAGCGCAGTGTGGACGAATGGCGCAAAATGGTAGATCTGTACCATCCAGACGTGCTGGTAGCGACGGGCGATTTTTGGCACAACTACAAAGATCGACGGTGGGATGAAGGGATGAAGCAAGCGGTGGCCTGGGTCGTAGGCCTTGGTGTGCCCTGGTTTTTCACGTGGGGTAATCATGACGAACTGTATGATTACGTTCGCGGTCACGATTACCTGCACGATGCCGAGGGATCGCTTTACAGAGGCGGTCCTGGTCGAGGCAACTACACGATCGATGTGGTCGGACCGGACGGGAGTCCCGTCTGGGAGCTTTTTGCTCTGAACACGCACCGGGATGGCCTGACAGGATCGCCGCTCGAATGGTTGCGCGACCGGATCGCGGAAAGACAGCGGTCGGTCAGTAAACCGCCTCCCGCATTCGCGTTTTTTCATATACCGCTCCCGCAGCATTTGACTATCCGCGACGACCCACGGACTGCCGGCATCATGTACGAGGAACCGGGTCGTAGCTGGCGGATGCCGCGTAAAGCGGACGATACGGCGATCCGAACGCTCAGTGAGCTTGGCACGGTGAAGGCCTGTTTCTGCGGTCACCTGCACAAGCAGGATTACTCGGGGTTCTATGACGGGATCGAGCTGGTCTTTGGCCGGTCGTCGAGCTGGACGTCCGCCGGATGGGTCGAGGTGCGCAAAGGCGTCAAGCTGATCACCGTCAACTGTGAAACGGGCGAATACATATGGGAGACGGTTTTCCCGGAAGGACTGCGGTGGCGACCTAAGCCCGGTGAGAAGATCAAGAAGGTTGTCCACGCCCCGTGGATGCAGGACCCGCTGCAGCTTTACCAGGGTCTACCGCCGGAGGAGACTGAGATTGCCGAGGCGGATATCGCCGAAGCTATAGTTGCTGCATGATGGTCGGTTCTCAGTGCTGAAAGAGTTCTGCTGGGATCTCGGCGGGCGCGACGGAACTGCCTGGATTTGTTTTGTCCACACGAGTACCAATTAGAGGGAGGGTTAGAGCTATGACACGCGTGCTTATGATGGGGACTTGCTTTCTGGTGGTCGGGGCAGTGTGGAGCGCGGTATGGGCCGAAACGATCGAGCTCTACCGCAAACCTGCCGGGGTGCAGACAAGATGGGTCAGCTTTGAGAACCCGACAGGAACTCGAGGTGCCGGCGGGACCGCCAATAAGGGAGCGAAGGGGGCCGCGTTCGACTACATTAAACCGAGAGAGTCCAAGGTGCTGCTCGACGTGCAGGGTAGCGGCATGATCAGGAGGACGTGGCTGACCATAAGAAACCGCGAGGCCGAAACGCTCCGGTCGCTGCGGCTTGAAATGTACTGGGACGGTGCTGCAACGCCGGCGGTGTCCGGGCCGTTAGGCGACTTTTTCTGTGCCATCCTCGGCCGGCCGGTCGCCTTTGAGAGCGCGCTGTTCTCTAATCCGGAGGGCCGCTCTTTCAACTGTTATATCCCGATGCCGTTCCGTAAATCGGCGAAGGTCGTTCTGATCAACGATTCGGACAAGCACCTCGGCGACGTTTTCTACGATATCGACTACCTTCTTGGGATGGACCACCCTGACGACGTGCTTTACTTCCACGCGTCGTGGCGGCGCGAACGATGGACGACGCTTGGCAAAGATTTCGAGATTCTCCCGAAGGTGCGCGGTGCGGGACGGTTCCTCGGAGCGAACATCGGCGTGATCGTTCATCCGGACAACATCGGCTGGTGGGGCGAAGGGGAAGTCAAGATGTACATCGACGGCGACACGGACTATCCGACGATCATCGGCACGGGCACCGAGGATTACATCGGCACAGGCTGGGGCCAGGGGACGTACGCACAACGCTACCAGGGGTCGCTCGTGTCGGACGGGAAGAACGGCCATTTCACCTTCTACCGCTATCACGTGCCCGATCCGGTCTACTTCGATGAGGAGATACGCGTGACGATGCAGCAGATAGGCGGGTCGAATAAGGCGGCTGTACTGGATCAGTTGAAGAAAGGGAGGCCGATCAAACCGGTAAGCATCATATACGGGAACACGTTCGTTCGCCTGTTGGACGCCGACCCACCCATAGATCTCGAGAAACACGAATCGCCCGAATCGGCCTGGGTCAATTTCTACCGGCAGGACGACTGGTCGGCTGTGGCGTTCTTATATCTCGACGCACCGGAGAACGGTCTGCCTACTATTGCAGAGCTGGACGCCCGCATAGAAGGACTCGAGCTGCGTAAGAAGAAATAGCGAGCTATGTTAAGAATGTCCGCCTTGATAAAGCCTTTTGGAGGAAGCGAGAATGACATTCGACGATATCCTTAGAAATCGCCGGTCGGTGCGGGCATACGACAGCCGGCCGGTCAAGAAGGAAGACATCGTTGCGATGTGTGAAGCGGCACGATGGGCGCCGTCGGCATGCAACCACCAGACGTGGCGGTTTGTCGCGGTAACCGACCGAGGGTGTATCGACCGGCTGTGCGACGAGGCGCTGCGTCCCGTGATCTCGAACAAATGGCTGCGGCAGGCACCGCTGATCATCGCCGGCTGTTCACAACTGGATATCGTGGCTAACAGAATCGGCACGCGCGTGACCGGCATCGAGTACTACCAGATCGATCTCGGCATCGCAATGGAACACATCGTGCTGAAAGCGACCGAACTGGGTCTCGGGACGTGCTGGGTCGGCTGGTTCAAAGAACACAAGGTGAAAGAGATTCTCGGGATTCCGGACCGTGTCCGGGTTTCAGCACTCCTGGCCGTAGGCTATCCCGCGGACGCGCCACCTGCAAAGCGTTCGCGCAAGCCTCTCCAGAGAATCCTCTTCTCGGAAACCTGGGCGAATCCGTTCCCGGTGGAAAAACGAGAGAAGTCGACGGGTTCATCCTGAGCTCGATGAAATACTTCTTGCAAACCGGCCAGAGCAGGGCTGATCTGGTTCAAAGTGAGCCTCCCGCTTCGCCAATCCTGAATACAGCGAGATAGAGCCCGGTCACCAGCAGACACAGGTGGATCAGCAAGACCGCGTAGACGGCCGCAGCGAATATCCGCCGTGCCGGCTTGTCCGCAGGGAGAATAAGATATAAACCAACCACCGACCCCAAGAGCAGGAACTGGTGTACATATCCGATCGGCGAACCCCAAAGAGAATCGCTCAACCGGATGACCCACTGCGTGAGCGTGGGCAAGGGACGCCCGACTCCTTCAAACAGCGGCTGCAAACGCGTGGCGACATAGAGCCATCCAAGCAGATTGAGAAACCACAAACCGCCCAGCCTGAGGGCGAATCTCCGGGGAAATCGTCCCTTTTCGTGAGTCTCCAGCTCCTCCGTCTCATCCCACGGCAGAAGGAGATACAGGCAAAGATAGGCGACGAGCGCGATTCCACGGGTGAGAACAAAGGCAATCAAAGCGACCCCGCGTACGTGCCACGGGCTGACCCCCATGCGCTCAGCGATACCGGCGCACACCCCGCCGAGTTGACGGTTCTTCCTGGACTTGCGCAGGCGTTGGGGGACATTGTACCGGCGGCGTTCGGCCTCCTCTATCTCGGTCGCATCCATCGCTTTGCGCAGGGTCTCGTACTCTTCCTGCGAGATCTTGCCCTCTTCGAGAAGGGCATCCAGTTGTTCGGCTGAACTTGTATTCGAATCAGGCATAGCCTGTCTCCTTTCGAGCCCGGCATCCGCCGAGCCGAATTATTAGAAAAAGGGTACAGACACGTCCCCGGCCTCGCTGCGGCCTACTCCGCCGAAGTAGCCTTCGGCTACGAAGGCCGGGCTTGTGTCAGTCCCCATTTTCTCCGACGGCGATCTATCCCCTGTCAATGTTCGCGATCAGCTCCGCCGCTTCCGAGGCGGAGAGCGATCCCGCCGCGACCTGCTCGAGGATCCTCTTTTTCTCCCCTTCCGCCTTCCGCAACCGGCCGTAATGTTCGATCAGCCGGTCTAGGCGCGTCCTGATCGCCGCATAACCCATACCGGTCTCGCCAGCCAGCGCCTTGATGCTGAACCCGGCCATTAAATAGTCCTCAAGCAGTTGCTGCTCCTCGATGTCCAGGTTCTGGAACAATACCTGGCGGAACCGACCGCGCACTTCCACGCGGCAAACCGGACACTCCATCGCAACCGGCCGCATCGTCGCTTCGCAATAAGGGCATGAGTTTGACACTGCTTTTTTCGCCATTGCAGTCTAATAATACTCGATTTCGATGGATTTGTCAAGAAAAAAATTAGGCTATAGCTATTGATTAGCCAAAAATAATTAGGATAACGGCGGTGGCTCGCGAGTGGGATTGGTAGTAGATCGGGTTCAGTCGTTGAGATCCCGCTTGCAGAATATCATCAGACCGGCCGTGAACAGTACCGCCCAGTAGATCAGAGGCACGACCAGGATCTTCCAGGTCTCGGGGAACCATTCGTAAGCTACGCCCCGTGCGACCTCCTGGAATATCGCCCAGGACGACCCTGTGTAGGTTGTGAACACGTATGAGCCCACACCGAGCAGGTGCTTGACTGTCTCGACGAGGACGAGTACGCCAACGACTATTCCGGTAGCCTGGCTGCCTTTCTTGGTCATCGCCGACAGGAAGACGCCGAACGGCACGATGGCGCTTATGGGTATCCAACCCAGTAACGAGGACGCGACGATGTTCAGGAACACCTCCTTCTTGCCATAGATAAGCCCCGCCGTATCCGCTACATCGCCGAATTCGTACCTGAACGCGCCTAACACGACGGCGACGATCAATGCAGTAGCGTACATTGCCGTGACGTATAGCAGCCCCATCAGCGTTTTCGCCACAAAAAACTCCCATCTCCAGACGGGTGAGGAGAGTACCATCCGCGCGGTGCCCGAACCGGTTTCTTCCGCCAGAAGCAGCGCGGCGAATATCGCTATGAACACCAGACCCACATCCGAGAACGCTCCTTGCATTGCGAACCCGACGAACGCCCATCCGTTGACCGTGTCGCTGTCTGTGAGGTTCCGGGTAAAGATGAAAATGACAACGCATACCAGACACACGGCAGCAATGCCCAGATAGGGGATCTTGCCGCGCACCGTCTTGGCGATTTCGTTGCGCAGAATAGGTAGTATCATATTCCGCAACTTTCCTGATCTCCGGTTATCGAGAGGAAAAACTCCTTCAACGTCTTCTGTTTGGGTACGAGCGCCGAGACCCTGTAACCGCCGCTCAAAAGGTAATCGTTAAGCCAACCGGCATCCCGGCCGGAGAGCGTGATCTCGAGCGAATCGTCCGATACGACCGCAGCTCGTTCTATAGCTTCCTGAGCCGCCAGGTCGCTGCAGTTCGGCACGAGGTCGCTGAACGTTACACGCACCACGTTATCATGAGGGGCAAGGATATCACGTACGTTACCCGAGGCAATCGCACGTCCCTGATTGATCACTATGACCCGGTCGCAATACTCTTCCACTTCATATAGAAGATGGCTCGACAGAAACACCGCCAGTCCTTCGTTCCGGACACGCTCTTTCAGAAGCGTCAATATTTCCCGCGTTCCTTCGGGGTCCATGCCGCTGGTCGGCTCGTCCAGGAGCAGCAGCCTGGGATTGCCGAGCATCGTCGTGCCGAGTCCTAGCCGCTGCTTCATTCCGTGCGAATAGGTGGCAACCTTATCATTTCGCCGGTCATAAAGACCCACATGGTTGAGAATATCTTCGATCTGGCTCTCGGGGACGTTCCCGCGCAGCCGCCCGACCAGCTCCAGGTTCTTCCGTCCGCTAAGAGATTCATAGAACGCCGGCGTTTCGACCATGGCGGCGGCATGTTGCATGGCGTCCTTGAATCTGCGCTGGACATTGTGGCCGAAGACCTCGATGGTGCCGGCCGACGGATGCACCAGCCCGGCGATCATATACAGGGTCGTGCTCTTGCCGGCACCGTTCGGACCGAGAAAACCTACCATCTCGCCTGGATGCACCTCCAACGACAGGTGGTCGACCGCACGGATTCTGCCGAATGACTTGCAGAGATCATCCAGGCGAAGCGCTGTAGATACCTTACTCAACGATTAGCCCCTCTCTCGGCTGAGCGTTCAGACAAGAAAAGCGTGATCTCGCCCTCTTCGTCGCATATGTGGATATCGGATATGCTATCCTTGTTAAGATCATGAACAATCGTCCAACCTTTCGCCGGCACTGTCATTCGCAACCTGGGGTTTCGGCTGTAAATGTCGTCTCCCGGCGAACTGAAGTAGATCTCAATAAGCGTCGGATTACGCCGTATCATCAGATCGGGCCGACCGTCACCGTTAAAGTCCCCGTAGAGGTCTATCATACTCTCCCACTGCTCCAGAATCGGCAGTATGCCGGTGAGATCCTTCCTGTAATCCGGCCGTTTAGGGAATCCCTGGCCCGGCTCGAAGAATCTTACTGTAAACCGCCAGTCCATACCTTCGGACGTGACCATTTCCAGCAAACTGCGGACCGACATTGACAGGTTTCTCGGCTCGATGAACACGATATCCAGAAAGCCGTCGTTGTCGATATCAATGAACGGCGAGAAGAATTGATCGCGTTCACGAACCCAATTAGCCGGTATTCCACGACACCTGAGCGACTGGTCCGGTTTATCGGGCAGCGAGCCGTCTTCCCGTCTCAGGAATATCATGAGAGTCGTCGTCGGGTCAAACTCCACCGGCACATGCCAGAAACTGAGATCCTCTTTCCCGTCGCAGTTGATGTCTTTCTTTTCGACAGCATACTCCCAGTCGCCTTTCTTCTCTATCTTATCGAGCAATCCTGCAATGTACGGATGCGGTTCTTCTTCCTCGTCGCTTTCACTACGTTTGGACATGTGGCGGACCCATGTCGTGATGTTGCTGGACTCTTCTCCGCCCAGGCTCCAGCCGCCCCATCGCCGTTGCCACATGGACTTCTCGCGTTCCAGGTTTGTTCTTGGGCCCGGTCGATACGAACCCTGACCATCCGGTTCATAAGTAATGACATGATCGGAGAAGACCACGGGAATGCCGGTCTTCAGTGTGCCATCTCCCAACACGCTGGTACTTCCGATGAGATCCGTGGTTCCGACGGTCTTTCCGGCAAACACCTGTTCAGCATCGATGAGCGTGTTGGGCTTTGTCTCGAAAACACCTTTCTCCTGGCGATAGTAAGCAATGCCATCCCCGGTTGAGATGAGGATCTCCAGATCGGGCCCCTCGATGATATCAGCGACCGCAAGCCCGGCTGTATCTTCAGGTAACTCAATCCGCTGGCCCGGTTGTTTCGAGAAGCCCAAGGCGGTCTGACGAAAAACGAACACCTCTTTCGGCGAAAGCGCCAACAGGTCCGTCTTACCATCCCCGTCAAGGTCCCTCAGGACGTCGAAGTACCAACTTTCGGGGGACCTATCTCCGGGAACTTGAATGACATGGCGGTTAAACGACACGGACTCACCTGCGGCGGCAGTCCCAACAAGTATTGAAAGAAGAACAATCACTTCTACCCGGAGTTTCATCATCTGCTTTCACTCAAATGAACGGTGAGCATGTCCCAGTGCGGCGCGACGACGAGCAGATCGCTTATTCCGTCGTCGTTGATGTCGCGAACGATAAAGCGGTTGACCGCGTCGACCCTAAACCGAACGTCCGCCCGCCGGCTAAAACCGTTTTCCCGGGACCGGAAAAAGTATGCGGAGGCGTACCTGTCGCCATCTTTGACGAGGAAGTCGCGGCATCCGTCGCCGTTGAAATCGCCGTCCACGCTTATCAGCGTCCTAAGCTCATATCCGCGTGAAAAGTCCAGGGCAAAGACGCCCCATAGATCTCTCCTGTTGAGACAGAGCCTAAGCGGTAACTGGTAGTCCGGCTCTTGCGGAAAACCGGTCGGCCCATAAAAATGAAACCGGAGGGTTGCGTCTATCCTCTTCGCGCTGAGCGATTCCACGACCTCGTCCCGGCCCATCCAGCGGCTGTAACCGAGCACCAGATCCATATGACCGTCCCCGTCGATATCCACGATCGGTATCGAGGGCATCCAGTCGTTTTTTCGGAAAACATACTGAGGCTCATCAGGGATGTTGCCGTTACCATCCGACAAAAACATGCGCACAATAACCTTCCCTGAGTACGTTCCCGGTATAAACCATTCCTCCCTGAGCCACGTGCCCTTGATGAGATCGACCATACCGTCGGCGTTGATATCGTGTAAACATACCCACGTTTCCCAGTCCCAGTCAGTCTCGAAGGACCTGGACGGTGTTCGCGGAAACGAGCCGGTCTCTGTCTGCTCGTGTATGCTGAGGGAGAGCGTTCGGTCGGCTTCGTCATAGTCGTAGATCACGAGATCGGCCCTACCGTCGCCGTTGGCATCGCCGACGCTCATGTCGAGGGTTCGCCGCTCCGAGTACGCGTATTCGTCCCGTGGTCCGTTGATAACGTACCGGGGTGCGCTGTCGAGCGAATACGCATGGTGCCAGCCGTCACCATCTGCATATTCCCAAATCTCTATGGCATCATACGTCGGAACGATAATGGCAGGGTCGGATTTGGCCGTGACCACTGATAATGGGAAAGGGACGATGCGGAGGTCGTCGGGTTCGCCGACTTCCTCCGGAATTATAGTCTCGCGGGCAATCAGGTTTTCCATTGCAGGCGGTGTATTCCTGTCGACGTAAGTGAGCGCCGAGATGCCGTCACTTGTCATCACGAGTATGACCTCCGCCGAGCTGTTGGGGAGGTTGCTCGGCCACACAACTGTAGGCGTATCGCCAAACGAGTAGGTTAGCTGGGGGGCTTCGGGGAAACCGGTCTCGGCGTCTTGAAAGAAGAAGGAAAGGTTCTGCTCTTTATAGTCGATTGCGACGAGATCTTCCAGACCGTTACCGTCAAAATCGAGCGACTCTACCTGCCACCAGCTGGTTTTCAGTTTGTACGAGTTGAATCTGACCTCTGAACCGGCTGCTTCCGGGGACAACCCGCTTATGATCCACACAATCGCAACGAACACGCCGGCACATATCCGCGCTGATCTTAACAAGCGAGCTCCTCTCATCCGTCCCGTCGAGTGCTGGCTGGCAGGCCCAGCGGCCCCTGAACCCGGCTCAGACCCGTGTCGAACCAGCACATTCTGCCCTATATCTGTCAGGTTACCCCCTCTAGATGATGATGTCAACGTTAGAAAACGATCAAAAAGATGCGGCGGCCGCTGGCATCGGTCTTCGTCTTTATGATATGCTTAACTTTTGATATATGGTCAAGCGGAAAAGGCCCGGATTTAGCAGAGCCGGGTTATACGGCCGCGTTTGCGAGCCGAAAGGAGCCAAAAGTGAAGACGAAACTGTATGGGATGATTGTTGCGGTCGCCATGTTGCTCTCGATCCCTGCTTATGCGGCGGAGGATAAACCGGCAGTGGAACCGGTCAAGCTCGAGAACGAAACGGACAAGCTGAGCTATATCATGGGTGTCCAGGTGGGGCAGCAATTCAAGGCGAGAGATCTCGAGATCGACATCGAGATGTTCGTGCGAGGTATGCAGGACGTTTTTGCGGAACGGGAACCTGCTCTGAGCCCGGAAGAAATGCAGCAGGTGATGCGCGGTTTCGAGCAGCGCATGATGGCCAAAATGCAGGAGCAAATGGCGAAAAACCTTGCCGACGGCAATGCGTTTCTTGAGGAAAACAAGAAGAAACCGGGGGTCAAGGTCCTGCCAAGCGGGCTGCAGTACAAGATAATTAAAGAGGGCACCGGACGCAGTCCTATCGAGACCGACACGGTGAAAGCGCACTATCGCGGAACTCTCATAAACGGGGAAGAGTTCGACAGCTCTTACAAACGGAACGAGCCAGCCGAATTCGCCGTCAACCGCCTTATTCCGGGCTGGAAAGAGGCGCTGCTGCTCATGAAAGAAGACGCGAAATGGGAGCTGTTTATTCCCGCAAACCTGGCGTACGGACAGCGGGGCGCTCCGCCGCGTATACCGCCTAATTCCGCACTCGTCTTCGAGATGGAACTCATCGAGATGGTCAAGAAGGTCGAGCCGGCTAAGAAAGCGGAATAAGTCCCGGAGACGGGCTTTCTATTGAGTCCCGTGTGGTCAAAGGAACAGGCCCGAACTTGTAGGGGCGCTGCTTGCCGCGCCCTGTGACGGGCGAGACGCCCGTCCTACCTCTACCTGCTGTTGCATTATCAATACGAGACTCAATAAGCGCGTCGATTTCGAGTGGGCCCGTCAGTGCGCAGATTCCGCCACCAGTCTGAGAAACTCGTCTGTTGTCAGCACGTAGTCGTACCCGAACGCCTCGATGTTTGCGGTGCGGGAAGATTCGCGTGCATCGAACGTGGCGTCTTCGATGCATAACGTCTTGTACCCCAGTTCCCTCGCGTGTTTGGCGGTCTTACCCAGACATGCGCCGGTATGCCCGCCGACGAGCACGATGTTCTTGACGCCAAGATTCTGCAGAACAAACCCGATGTTCGAGGACGTGAAGGCATCTTGAGCGGTCTTGGGAATGACGTATTCCCCTTCGCGTACGCCGAGACTCTCGGCGGGTCGCGATCCCGGCGCTGACATGTGGTGCGGCCACGTCTGCGGCTCGCCCCCGGCCTCGTCGATGAACTGTTTGCGCACTTCCGGATCGAGGTCCATACCGTCCGCAAACAGGTGGCCCCAGTGGATGAATATCATCGGCAGACCGAGTTCGCGGCACGCGTCCGCCACCCGTCGCGCGTTAGGTTGCGCCACGTCGAAAAGATAATCGGTCGCGGCATGACAATCCTCTAGCGTGAATCCCATTTCCTTCCACAGCTTCGGCAGCTCGGTGATGTACTCCCTGGTTCCTTCCTGGATATCCACGCAGACGAACGCGCAGTTCTCGAAAAACGATCGATCCGGCACGTGTTGTTGTGCCACTCTGTCTCCCTCCCGTCCGCACTCGACAAATAGACAGCCGACAACAGCAATAGCCCCTAAGCATATTCTCAGAGAGGTATGTGCGTCGGTCACACTGTGACGGCGAACGTCGGTTTCTTGGTTTTCCATTTCCCTCGTGTGAAGTCCGGACACTCGACCGGCGTGCTGCCGTTGGCGATGGACTGTTCGGAGAGCGGCGTAATGCTGCTCATGACGACGGAGTCGTATACGTCGATAGGTGTCTGCGTCTTGTTTCTCACCGCGTCCATGAACAGAAGAAGCTCGAGGTGATCGGTACCGCCGTGTCCGCGTTCGAGAGTTGCCGCCCACTCGCTGCCCTTGTACCAGGGGTGATCAAATTCGTTCATGTATGGCGGGAACGGTTCCCACTGGTGGTATTCGGGGCTTCTGTCCGTGATGTAGACGGCGTTACGCTGCTCGTTGTACAGACCGAGAGTACCCTGGATCAGCCACCGGTTGTCGTACGGTCGAGGCAGCTGCATGTCGTAGTTCACGACAAGCGTTTTGCCTTTGTGTGTCTGCACGACCGTGGTGACGATATCGCCCTGTTTGTATTTACGTTTGGCGTTCGGATGGTCCGGCCCGAACTTCCTGGCGAAATATGCGTTTATGCCTTTCGAAGCGCTTGCAGTCGACGTCGCGTGGGCGAAATAGTCGCCGCAGTTGATGTCCATCCAGCTCAGCACCGGTCCAACGCTGTGCGTCGGGTACTGGTCGCAGTTGCGTTTGAGAAGAAACTCGCCGCCCCACCGGATGTTGCCGTCCCGATCGAAGAACCAATGATCGACGCAGTCGTGCGAATGAGCGCAGTGACAGTGGACAATCTCGCCGAACAACCCTTTCCTGATCATGTTCAACACGGCCAGGTTGTCGCGTCGAAAACTCCAGTTCTCGAGCATCATGCACGGCACGCCCGTTTCTTCGTGGGTGTTCACAAGGTCCCAGCACTCTTCGAAGGTCAGCGCGGCAGGCACTTCGACGCCCACATACTTACCGTTCTTCATCCCGCACACCGCCATCGGCGTGTGCCAGTGCCACGGCGTGGCAATGATGACAGCGTCGAGATCATCCCGAGCCATAAGCTCCTGGTAGACGTGTTCGTCCCTCGAATACCCCTCGGGTTTCGGACGGCCGGTTTTCACCACGACATTCTGTGCACGGGCAAGGTTGTCGACGTTGATATCGCACAGCGCGGGAAACTCGAGCCCTTCCATCTCAACCATGATGCCGAGCAAGCTAGTACCCCGTCCTCCGGTGCCAACCACACCGACGCGGATAGGTTTGATCGCGGCGGCGGCCGTGCGAGTGGATGCAGAGGCGGTCAATGCCGCCCCGACCGCCGTGGCGGTGCTCTTTTCGAGAAAGTTTCGGCGAGTGATCTGATTACTCATGGCGTTTACCTCCCCTTCCATCCGCGTGATGAGCCCCAAGAATGGCAATTGTGCAAGAGAACCAACACGGATAGTATACAGTCCTAAACTCGCCGCGGCAAGTAGGAATTCTGACAGGCTTCATTGAGTCCCGTGTAGTCAAATGAACAGTAGGGGCGCCGCTTGCCGCGCCCTGTGACGGGCT
>Ga0180437_10005805_pt1 | contig 16744 bp, 9 predicted proteins | sample SS_ome_4_FD_132410 | JGI IMG/M metagenome (GOLD analysis project Ga0180437, IMG submission 132410) | Hypersaline lake sediment archaeal communities from the Salton Sea, California, USA - SS_3_D_1 metaG | ecosystem: Environmental > Aquatic > Non-marine Saline and Alkaline > Hypersaline > Sediment... | reverse complement strand
CCACTCCAGCGGCTCGCTCTACCGCTATATCGCCCCGAAAGAGAACGCCAGCAAACCGGCCGGCCAATGGAACGCGGTCGAAGTGCAGTGCCGCGGCCCGAAGATCCGCATCACGCTCAACGGCAAGCAGATTCAGGACGTCGATCAGAGCACGATCCGATCGCTCAAGAACAAGCCGCTTTTGGGCTATTTCTCATTGCAGGACCACGGCCGAAAGATCGAGTTTCGCAACATCCGGCTTAAGGAACTCTGACGCTGGCGGCTTGCCGCTTCGCATTCGCGCCGTGCCTACGAGAACAAATCCGGCTCCGGCTCGATGCATTTCGGATCATCGTGGGCCGGGCTGTTGACGTAGGTGCCCACCGGCTCGGCCATGAGGTCGCCGCCCGCATAGGGTTTTAGCAGGGGTGAGATCTGCTCGGGCGTCTTTCGGGCCGGATCGAGCCAGCCGTCGTAATCGCCCGCCGGCAGGATCACCGGCATGCGGTTGTGAATCGGCCGCATCAATTCGTTCGGCTCGGTGGTCAACAGGGTGCACGACTCGAGGAACGAATGGTCGGGCCCTTCCCAGGCTTCCCAAAGGCCGGCCATGGCAAAGGGGCGGTCGTCGCGGAGGCGGAAGAAGTACGGCTGCTTTCGTTTGCCGGTCCGCTGCCACTCGTAAAACCCGTCGGCCGCCACCAGGCATCGCCGTCGTCGGAAAGCCGCCCGAAAGGCCGGCTTCTCGGCCGCCGTCTCGGCCCGGGCGTTGATCAGCCGATTGCCGATGGCCGGGTCCTTGGCCCAACTCGGGATCAGCCCCCAACGCAGCAAGACGCACTGGCGCTGCGGCTCGGGCGGCGGGGCCAGCCGCACCACGGCCACCGGTTGCGACGGGGCGATATTGAACCGCGGCGTAAACGGCGGCATTTCCAAGACGGTAAAGTGCTCGGCCACCACACTGGCCGGCGTCCGCAGCGTAAAACGTCCACACATGTCCGAAGCCCCCGTTTCTCTCCATTATCCCGCCGCGGCCGATCGCCGCAACCCGGCCATTGACGCCCGCCATGTGGACGATTATCCTTCGGATGCCCGTCTTCGTGGGGCTGGACCAAACGGGACGCCGAAAACGCTCGAAAGAAGGAAAAATGAGTAAGACCGAAGAGAATCTCAAGGCCGCTTTTGCCGGCGAATCGCAGGCTCGAAACAAGTATACCTATTTCGCCAAGGTGGCCAAGAAGGAAGGCTACCACTACATCGCCAAGGTCTTCGAGGAGGCCGCCAACAACGAGATGCGGCACGCCAAGGACGAGTTGGCGCTGCTGGAGGGGATCGGCGACACGAAGGCCAATCTGAAGGAGGCCATCGAGGGGGAACACTACGAGACGACCGAGATGTATCCCACCTTCGCCCAAGAGGCCGAGGCGGAGGGCAACGCGGAGGCCGCCCGGCTGTTCAAGCAGGTCGCCAAGATCGAGAAGCACCACGAAGAGCGGTTCCGCAAGCTCTTGGAGATGGTCGAAAACGGGACGGTCTACGAGCGGGAGCAGCCGATCCGGTGGAAGTGCAGCGTGTGCGGCTACGTCGTCGAGGGAAAGCACCCGCCGACCAAGTGCCCCGCCTGCAAACATCCCAAGGAGTATTACGAGCCGGAATCGATGGCGTTTTAGCGTTGTCGAAGCACGGAAATTGAAGGTGGATCGGTAGGGTGCGTGCTTGCACGCACGCGGACGAGTAGCGGTATTTGCATAGGGGTAAGAAAAGTGGCGGTATTCGCGTGGCTGCAAGCAGCCACCCTACATGTTTCACCCCAATCGAAACTCATCCTCGAACAGGACCGCCTCGGTCGACGGCTGCTTCTTTGCGGAGGACGGTTCGAGGTCGAACAGCCAGATCGACTCCAGGGATAAGCCTTCCGCATCGGGCGACTCGGCGGCGCTCTTGCCCCCGGGCACGGCGATCAGCTTCAGCGCACTGAGCCAATGTGTCTGGTTCTCCCGGGCCAGCAGCAAATCGGTGGCGTTGGCGCGGCCGTCGCGGTTGTGGTCGTAGGGGAAATCGATGGGGGCCGGGTCGAGGAAGGTCCGCGGGTTGTTTCTCGTCAGGAGCACGTCGACGGCGTTGACCCGGGCGTCGCCGGCCGAGTGGCCCGACTCGCCTACGGCGTTGCCGAAATAGAAAACGTCCGGTTCCGCCAGGCCGTTATTCGCGGTGGCCAGCACCGTGACCTGCAGCCAGCGGTTCTTGATCGCGTAGTCGGCCCAGGCGATCGTGACCCGCTTCGCATCGGCGACGCCGGGAGTCGGTCGCACGGTCAACGAAGACGGGGTCGGGGCGGGATCCCACGAGCCGGGATCGTTGTCGTTGCCCACGCGGAACTCGAAATCGTCGGCGTCCGGTTCCGCACCGTCGGGCAGGTGGCTCAGGTCGATCATCAGGCCGTTGATGCCGCGGCTGTAACTGGTGTAGTTGTCGAAGGTGGCCGTCTGACCCGGCAGCAGCGGTTGCTTGTCGGCCGCCACGGCGTAGTCGTCGGCCAGATACCGGATGAGCGTGCCGTTCTGGAAATAGGCCGTTCCCTCGGGCAGATACAGGAAGGTCAGATCGTCGTACAAATTCACGCCGGCGAACTCGTCGCCGATCACGTCGCCCAGCAGGTGCACGCCGCTTAAGGGCGTAGTGAAGAAGATGCTGATCCGCGTGTCGGTATCGTCCAACCAGCCGCCCAGATCGTGGGGCGCCTGGCCGGTCAGGATTCCGGCGGCCGACTCGACCATCAACCCGCCCAGGGCGACGCCGTCGGTGTCGATCCACGCGCCGTCGGGCGCGATCACCAGATCGGGCACTCCGTCGTGGTTCCCTTCCACATCGGTCTTGGCCCCGCTTGGGGACTGCCCCGATTTTCGCGCAGCGAAAATGGTACTGTCCCCTTCTGTCCTCCCGTACGAGTCCGTGGCCGGCGTATCGAACGCCGAGTTGTCGTAGAAGAGGTAACGGCCGGTGACGGCGGCCCCGGGCAGCCCTTCGATGGTTAGGGCATAGTCTTCGACCTCGCCGTCCTCCGCCAGCCCGTAGTACGACAGGCCGCCGAAGGTGCTGATCCGGAACCGGGCGAACGTGGTTCCCCCCCGCGCCGCTTCCGGCACCGGGAACGTCAGCGAGTGGACCGCGCCCGCCGACAGCATCAGGTCGTCGAAGATCTGCTCCTGAGGATCGCGCCAATCGCCGTCCTGGTTGAAGTCGACCCAGGCGTTGAGGCGGCCGGCCGCCGGCGAGGATTCCAGGTCGACGTCCACGCCCGCCGTTTCGCCCGCCTTGATCCCCGCGGCAAAGGTCACGCCGTCTTCATCGTCTTCGTCGGCCGTATCGTCGCCCAGGGCGTTCGGATCGCTTTGGCCGTTCAATTCCGCGTCGACGCGGCTACCCAACCGCGGCCCGTCGGTGACGATCAGGTGCCTGGCCCCTTGGCTGTCTTTCAACGTGGCGTAGGAGGGGTCCGGCGCATCGCCGAAGTCGATCAAGTCGAGGTGGTTGCCGAAGTGGACCTCTTCGACGACGGCTCCCGAACCGACCGAGATGCTGTACGCTCCCACTTGGCGGTCGGCCAGCGTCCCGTCGATCGAGTAATAACCCAGGCTGCCGTAGTCGCTGTATCCGTTGCCCGGATTTCCCTTGCCGGTGCCTTCGATGGAAAGGTAGTAGGTGCCGCCGGGCAGGACCAGGTCGAAGCGGGCGTCGAGTTCGCTGGTCGGGTTGCTGCTGGCGACCAGGTTGCCCGACCGGTCGTAGAGCCTGGCCAGCACGTCGAGATTCGGGCTGCGATAGAACGGATCGATCTCGAAGCCGACCGTGCCCGACCCGGTGGTGAACGAGAAGTAGTCGACGTCGGTGTTCCGCTCGACGATTCCCTCGGCCGAGACGTCGCCGACGGGGCCGGGAAGCAATTGCGTGGCGCCGCTGCGCGAACTGGCGTGATCGTCGGGTCGATAGCCGAAGCCGTTGTCGTGGGTAATGATGTGGAGGTCGTTTTCGCGTTGGTTGGCGTCGGGATATTCTCCCTTGCTCCACTGCACCAGTTGTTTGTAGTAGGCGGCCCCCATGATCGGCGCCCAACCGGTGGGACCGTAGCCGTGGCCTTCATAGTATTCCAGGGTGCTGGTGCCGTCGTGACTGAGCCCCAAGGTATGGCCCACCTCGTGCGAGATGGCCTCCGCCGTCCAGGCTTCGCCGGTGAGAAAGACGTAGGCCGGCGTATCGGAATCCTGAGTGAATGTACCGGTCAGCGCCACACCGGCCGCGGGCGAGCCGAACCAGTCCATGTCCGAACCGCCGATACAGACGCGGATTCCCCACCGCTCGTCGCTGCCGCCGTCCTTGCTCAGCGCTTCGGAACCGGGGTCTTCGGTGGTCACGTCGACGTCAAACGGCACGAAATCCTCCACCACGCGCTCCCAGATCTTCTGGATCTCCTCCAACTCCGCGTTGGAGAAGCTCGCGTCGCCGTCCAGGTCGTAGGGTGGCGTGTCAATATCGGTGCCGAGCGTGTAGAGCAGGTTCCAGAGCGTGGCCGACGTGGTGTGCCCGTCAAAATCGAGGTAGATCACCTTCGACGCCGTGGGGCGGCTGTGGAGCTGGAACGTTTCCGACAACGGGTAGGGCGCCTTGGGAGAGGCGGCGTTCGTCCCCTTGGAGCCGGATCGTGCGGGATCCGGCGGCGGATCGACACACACCAAGGCGTCGGACTCGCTCGCCAGCAAGTCGTCGAAATCCGACCCGGCGTCCTCGCCGACCTCCGGGCGGCGGCTAAACGGCTCGTCGTTCGATACGGAGGTCGCGACTTGGGGACTGTCCCGATTTTCGCGGAGCGAAAATGGGACGGTCCCCTTCGATGCGCCTGATACGGAAAGAAGATCGTCTTGCTTTCCGTACGGATCGGGATAGGTCTGCCGCCAACCGTCCTGAGCCACTTCTCGCACGACGTAGGTGCCGGGATCGAGATTTCTCAGCACGTAGTCGCCCTGTGCGTTGGTGATGTTGTAGGGTTCGTCGAGGTCCCAGAGGCCGTTGCCGTTTTCGTCCGCGTAGATCGTCCAGCCCGCCAGCCCCGGCTCGCCGTCGTCCCACTTCCCGTTGGCGTCGAGGTCGCTGAATTTGCTGCCGCGGATTTCACCGGGCGCCTTGGCCGGCGCGTCGAACTGGCCGAGGAGCGGGCCGGCGCTTAGCAGGGTGCGCTCTTCGAGCGGCTCCAACCGGGGCGATCGCACCTGGGCCACCGGTCCGCGCGGACGCCGCGCTCGGAGCTTTGCGGCCAGGCGATCCCAGGCAGCGACAAGCGGCACCATGACGAGAGTCCTCTTTCCCAGCCCGCAAAGTCGAGAGAATCGTTCCGATCGGCAGACACCTTATACATTATACATCCGATACCCGCTGTTGAAAGGGGCCGGGCGCCCCGATTCGACTCGAGAGCAGCTCGTAAATCGGCCGAAGTCGCTGCCGGACGCCGGACGATGAGATAGATACGGAAGATCCCGCCCCGGTGAAGTAGCCTTTGAGGATTCCCTGCAGGAACGTGTTTGGAGACAGGTACGACGGCTCTCCGAAGCCGTCGGTGCGCCGTATGACCGCTGGAAACCGACGGGCTCGGAGGCCCGTCGTACAAGGCGATCGACGGGCTCGGAGGCCCGTCGTACAGGCCGATCCCCGTCCGGCATGAATCTCGAGACACGTTCCAAGGCGAGATAACGATGGACCCGACTCTGTTCAACGAACCGTTCCAGCAATGGGCCAACGACGTGTTGGTGTGGATCGGGTTCGGCACGCTGGTGGGCCTGTTGGCCAAGGCGATCATGCCGGGCCGCGACCCGGGCGGAGCCGTGGCGACCCTGGCCATGGGCATCGGCGGCACCGTGATCGGCTGCGGCACGCTCTCGTACTTCTACGAGGGCCAGCGGGTCACGCCGATCAGCCCCATGGGCCTGGTGGTGGCCACCGCCGGCGCGTTCATCATTCTGTTCTTCTACCGCCTGTTGGGCGGATACTGGTTCGTCGAAGGGGAGTCGTCGGGCCACCGCCGCTTGCGCGGCCCGTTCCGAAGCCGCCGCTATCGCACGCCGCATTACGTGGACGAGGAATAGGCCAAGGACTCGTATAGGAGCGGCTTCCGGTGGGCGGAAGGGGACAGTCCCATTTTCGCGTTGCGAAAATCGGGACAGTCCCCGGCCTGTCTTCTGGCGAGTCCTACGGCAGTGGGAACAGCCACCCGTGCGGCCAGATATCGTGTTCCGCGGTGGGCCGTCGGGACCGACCGTCGGGCATCGTGATCCGGTAGAGGCCGATCAACTCCTCGCTGGCTCCCAAGATTTGAACGCCCACGCCCGTGCTCCAGAGAAACGGCTGGCCGGCTTCAACCGTCTGCGATGCGGCGACATTCGGCACGAAGTAGCTGGTCGGGTCGCAGTAAGTGATGGGAATCGGCTGCCCGTCGGGGAAGTAGCGAAACGACCGGCCGGAATAGGGGTCCGTCGGTAATTGCTCGAAATACGGCCCCACCAACACATCGAGCTGCTCGGGCAAGCGGCCGTGCTCGCGTTTCCAGGCCTGAATTGCCAGCAACAACTGCGCGGCGCGGCGGCGGGTTTCCGTACGGACCAGGTACTTGCCCAATTGAAGGGTCATGTCGCCGTAAACCGCAGCCAGAAACGGAGTGGTCTTCACTTGTTGCTGTGTTGACTCGGACAGTGCGCTCTGCGGCAGTTCGGCCCGTTTCCCTTGGGCAAGCTGCTCCTCCACGCCGCGCAGTGCCTCCAGATCCTGCGAGGTGACGAGATCCAGCAAGCGGAGGGTCCGAGTCCGTTCCCAAGGCAGCTTGCCGGTCCAATACCGAACGGGCTCGATCGCTTTGTCGATGGACCTCCGCAGGACCCGTGGGGTCGAATCATCCAGCAGCAGTTGCCGCATCCACGCGTATTCGTCTCCGATCACGTCACTCGTCGGGGCCCGCTGCTCGGCTAGTTCATCGAGCTGTCCGATAACCGCGCGGATTCGCTGAGGCGTTTGGCCTTCTCCGACCGCCCAGTGCGGCAGCCGCTCGTAGACCATCCCCTCAACGGCGACGGCAATTGACGCTTGGAGCACCGTGGGGCGATGGTGCAAATGCGCGGCCATCCGCAACGCCGCCAGATAGCGATCCCATGCCGCCTCCGGTTGCCCCTGCGACTCGAACCGCCGCCCGTCGGCGATCAGCAGGCGCGCCAACGAACGGCAGCGCTGGACCACTTCCGTCAACTCGTTTTCGTGCTCCGGATCGAAGAAGTCGCAGGCCTCTCGCTCACTGGCCTCAAGCGTCAGCACGATCGTCCTCTCGTTAGCGTCCACCCAGGCGATCTCCTTGGGATGGACCGGTGAGTCGCCCAGTACGTCGAGGACTCCCGGGGTCCACGAGATCGATTCGGTGGCCCGGCGATAGAGGTCGACCGTGGCACGCGCTTCGGCCGTGGCCGGCTGGGTGTATTCTTCAATCGAGAGGCCCAGGTCGACGTCGGGGATCTCGTCGATGCGGTAAAGCGGCACCGCGGTCAACAGCGCGGCCGTGGGGATCAGCAGCGCAAGCCCCGGAAGCAGCCACCCGCGCAGACCGTTGCGCTGAAGCAGCCAGTGCGGAGTACGGAACCAGGTGGCCAGCAGCAACGCCGGCGGCAGCGGAGCCACCGACCAAAACCAACTGATCTGCAACGTATGCATCAGGACCGCCCAGAGGCAGATCGCGCAGGTGAGCACCAACGCGGCCCCGACGGCCACCGCGCCGTTGGGGAAGAACAACGAGGCAACCTGGCCCGATGCGTAGGCTACGACCACGAACCCCACCGCATAGCCCAGTAGCTTCAACGTCACGTCGCCGTCGAGCCAGACGCGGATCAGGACCAGCAACGGGAGGACCACGCCCGTCCAACACAACAAGGCCGCGATCCAGACGAACTGGCGGCTCAGCCAGACGTATCGGGCCGAGACGCCGCGCTCCGCCAGAAACCGGAAACTCCGCCGCCGTTGATCGGCCAGGAACACACACGCGCCCACCATCGGCGGTAGGATGTAGGTCAAGACGACCGCCGAGATGGAGGCCAGATTCCGCACGAAACGCCAATCCCGGTCAAGCCACTGCGGTATCGTAGCCACCATCACGACGGCGACGAAAACTGCGGCCGTCACCACGGCGAGCAGGCCGGCCGACTGCCGCCACTGCTGCCAGAGCAGACGCCCGAAGACCCGTGGGCCCGGCCGGATGGCCATGGGCTCAACCGCCTGCGCGGAGTCCGGCGAAACGGCACGGAACCGAGGCAGCCTGGCCAACAGCGAAGACCAAAAGCTTCGCGGAGACGCCCAGCGGCATCCCAGCCAGCAATCGACCAGGGCCACCACGCCCGCCGCGGCGAGCAAGGCGTAGACGATGTGCCTGTCGTCTCCCGTGCGGAGGACATCGCTGACAAAGTAAGTGACACAGTAGGTGCAGAACAAGGCCACCACGGCCGCCACGATGGCCGCCTTCAACGGGGCCTTCATCAGCAATGAGAAGAAGATGCCCCAGGCCAAGATCGACATCGTAGCGATTCCCCATAAGGCGCACGCGTCCAGGACGACGTCCGGCCGCGTGACCCGGAGTCGGAGCACTCCGTACGTCACCGGCAGCAGGACCGCCGAGAGCAGCACGGTGCTGGCCACGGCGAAAAACGACTTGCCCAGAAACAGCCGCCAAGCGCCCACCGGCAACGCCTGCTGGAAGTCGAAGGTCCCCGTCTCGTGCTCCGTAGCAAACAACGTCGCCGCAGACCCCAGGCCGTAGAAGGTCGACATCGCCAGACTCACCACGAACAGCGTGGGAGCCAGGTCGTTCTCCTGTTCGACGGCCCACAGCAAGACCAGTTGCAGCAGCAGGGCGCCCGCGGCCATGGTGAGCCAAAAGCCGCGCTGCACACGATACTCTTTCCAAACCAGCCGCCAGAAGCTCGAGCCGCTCATTGTTTGCTTGCCTCCTCTGCCGCGGTGCGTCCCGCCGTGCCGTTGGCCGACGACCGTCCGGTCTGCATGTAGGCTATGAAGATCTCTTCCAGGCACGGGGAGCGCACTTCGACCGCAGCCACCGACGCGTGGCCCCGCAGAGCGGCCAGTTGCTCGTCGGCGAAGTTTCGCGTGAGCAGTTGCCATTGCCGCGGCTTGTGGCGCCGGCTGAGCACCTCGCCCTCGATTTCCGGCAGCGAGGTCGTGCCGTCGGCCACGGTCACCGTCAGCTCCCGGACCTGGCTCTTCAGGTGGTCCAGCCGCTCGACCAGCATCAAGCGGCCCTCGCGAATGATGGCCACCACGTCGGCCACGCGTTCCACCTCGGCGATCTGGTGGCTCGAGAGCAGCACGGTTTTTCCGGTGGCGGCCCGGTCGACCATGCTCTCGAGAAACTCGCGCCGCACCATGGCGTCGAGCCCCGAGGTGGGTTCGTCGAGCGCCAGCAACTCCGGGTCCGGCGCTAGCGCCAGCGACAACGCCACCTTGGCCCGCATCCCCCGCGACAACGCCTTGATCTTCTTTCCCTCGGGCAGGCCGAACCCGGTGGCCAGTTCCAGGTATCGGGTCAGGAAGCCGTCGCCGTAGAAGCCGGCCGCAAACCACCCGATCTCGCCCACGGTCATCCACTCGTAGAGGGTGGGCCGCTCGGGCACGTATCCGACGCGCCGGCGGATTTCGAGCCCTTGCCGGGCGCTGTCGAGTCCCAACACTTCGGCGCGGCCCGAGTTCGGCGCGGCCAGACCCAGCATGATCCGGATCGCGGTCGTCTTGCCCGCCCCGTTCTCCCCCAGCAGGGCATAGACCACGCCGGGCGGCACTTCGAGCGAGACCTCTTCCAGGGCGGTTTGGGCCCCAAAGCGTTTGGTCACCTTGTCCAGTCGGAGTACCGGTTCCATGCTTATTCCTCCCGTTGTTCGACGGCCGTCAATTCGCTCTCCACAAGTGACCGCAATTGGCCCGCGTCCAATCGGCTTTGCTTCGCCTCGGCCAGGACCTGCTTGAGCCGGGCGCGGATCATATCGACCCGCTCGTTGCGGCACTGCGATTCGGCGTCGGCGGTGACGGCCAGACCGGTGCCGCGGACCGACTCCAGGACGCCGTGGGACTGCAGTTCCCGATATGCGCGGGAAACCGTGTTGGGGTTGATGGCCAGCTCGCGTGCCAATTCCCGCACCGAGGGCACCAATTCACCGGCCTTCAACACGCCGCCGGCGACGGCGAACTTGATTTGCCGCACCACCTGTTGGTAGATGGCCAGGCCGTCGGAAAAGTCGATTTTGAAGAACATCGGGCGATCTCTGCACTAGCTCTCTAGTACAGTATACGGATTCTGGAGGGCGGGTCAACAGGGAAAGAGCGAAGGATCGGCATTCTTTCGGTGGCGGGGGTCCTATGTCACCATCGTGGGGGGCGATTCCGTAGACGGATGATCCGCGCCGCAATAGAAACCCGAGGCGTAAGCGAGGGAAGTCGCCGAATATCCCTCGCTGACGCTTCGCATATCCCTCGCTAACGCTTCGGGTTGCTTTGATCCGCCGGCCCGGGCTATTGACTGTGGCCCCTGCGAGGCTAAAACAAACGCTCTGCAACCAGACCACTGGAACAACGACATGCTATCCCACCCGCAGATCTTTCGCGTTCGACAGACCTTCGAGGCGCCTCAGATCGAGGACGTACCCGCCGAGGTGCATGCCCAGCTTGCCCGACTCGATCTCGGCAAGAAGATCCAGCCCGGCCAGAGCGTGGCCATCACCGCCGGGAGCCGGGGGATCGCCAATATCCACGTGATCATTCGGGCGATCGTCGAGCACCTGGCCGGGCTGGGGGCTCAGCCGTTCGTGGTGCCGGCCATGGGCAGCCATGGCGGGGGCACGGCCGAAGGACAACGCCGGGTGATCGAGTCGTACGGCATGACCGAGGAGTTTCTCGGCTGCCCCATCCGCGCCGGCATGGAGACCGTCGTCGTTTGCGAGACCGCCGAGGGGTTTCCCGTCCATTTCGACCGCCACGCCTACCAGGCCGATCACGTGCTGGTCTGCGGCCGCGTCAAACCCCACACCGCCTTTACCGGCGACATCGAGAGCGGGCTGATGAAGATGATGTTGATCGGCCTGGGCAAGTGCAACGGGGCCAGGGTCTACCATCGGGCCATCCTCGATTACAGCTTCGGCCAGATCATTCGCAGCGTGGCCCGCGAGGTGATCGAGAAGTGCCATATCCTGGCCGGGCTGGCCATCGTGGAGAACGCCTACGACGACACCGCCCGGATCGAGGCCGTGCGGCCCGAGGAGTTCGAAACCCGCGAGAAGGAGCTGCTCGTGCTGGCGAAAAAGTGGCTGGCGCGGCTGCCGTTTCAGCACGTCGACGTGCTGCTGATCGACCGGATCGGCAAGAACATCAGCGGCGCCGGCTTCGACGCGAACGTGGCGGGCCGCAAGTACGACGACCACAAGGCCGTCGATGGCGAGTTTCCCAAGGTCAAGCGGATCGCCCTGCGCGGACTGACCCCACAGACCCACGGCAACGCGATCGGCATCGGGCTGGCCGAGTTCTGCCGCTCGCAACTGCTGCGGGAAACCGATTTCAAGGCCGTGCGGCTCAATTGCCTGGTTTCCGGCCACGTCTCGGCCGGCATGCCGCCGATGGACTACGAGACCGACCGGGAGATGCTCGAAGCGGCCCTGAGCACCATCGGCCTGGCCGAACCGCCGAATGCCAAGCTGCTCTGGATCGCCAACACGCTGGAGCTGGCCGAAATGGAGTGTTCGGAGGCCTATCTCCGGGAAGCCCGTCAGCGCGACGACCTGGAAATCCTCACCGAGGTCCGCGACCTGCCCTTCGACGGCCAGGGCAACCTGCCGGAGAGCGTGTTGAAGGTCCGCCGGAGTTGAGCGGGATCTCGCAGGAAGCCGTGGGACACGTTTTCAACGTGCCGGGCACGATGCAATCGTGCCCCACGTCTTGCCTTGCCGACGTCAAATCGGGCCAAATGCAAAAACTTTTCCAAGATTTATGGCCGGCGGCGGAATACGGATTAGCCGCCCGTCACGTTTCGGCGGGCGGATCCGTCGGTTTTCCCTTGTACAAGGAGACGATCATGGTGCGCAGGTTCCCAGTTGCGGTGGCGTGGACGCTGCCATTCCTCTTGGCCCCGGTCCTTCTGGCGGTTGCTTCCGCTGCGGAAGCGACGTCGGAAGACGTCTTCCACCGGGGGTACTTCTTGCAGACGCACGAGCGCGACTACGCCCGGGCCGCGACGGCGTTCGAGCAGGTCGCCGCCGATGAGCAGGCCCCGGCCGAGCTGCGCAATCGGGCGGCCCGACGCATGGCCCAATGCCGCGAGGAGCTGGCCGCCGAAGACTTGGCGCGGCTGATGCCCCCCGACGCATTGGCCTACGTCGAAGTGACTCGCCCGGGAGATCACGCGGAGCGCCTGCTCGAGATGCTCGGTCTGGTCCGCGACGGCGAAGCGCCCGCCGCGAGCGGCACCGGACAGTCCATCCCCCTGGGCAACGGGCTGTTCCTGCCCGACGATTTCGCCGTCAGCCCGGCGCTCGTGTCCGAGGTGAAGCGGCTGCACGGGGCGGCCGTCGCCATCACCGAGGCGGATCCCCAACGGGAGATCGTCCGCGGCGTGCTGGTGTTGCACCCGGGCGAAGACAACAACCTTCGCGGCCAGATCGAGACGGGCATCCAACTGCTGCCCCGCGGCGAGTCCATCGAAGGACACCGCGTCTACCATTTCGAGGGCCAGGTCTGGATCGCCCTGACCGCCCGGCTGGTGCTGGTGGCCGATTCCCGCGAGCAGCTGGCCGCCACCATCAACCGCCTGGAAGATGCCGAGGCCGAGAGCCTGGCCGACCGCGAGGACTTCCAGCGGAGTCGGGCCGATGCCCAGGACGCGCTGCTGTTTGCCTACCTCAGCGGCAAGGAGACCTTGCGGCGGTTCGGTTCCGAGTTCCGCGGCCACGAAGCCATGATCGCCCGCAGCGTGCTCGATCTGGACCACCTGGAGTCGATCACGCTGGCCGCCGGCACCTGCCAGCAGGGGCTGCAGATCGAGGGCAAGCTGAACATGGCCGAGGGCAGCCGGAACCTGGCCTACGCCCTGGTGCGGACCACGCCGCTGAACAAGCGGTCGCTAAGGTACGTGCCCGCGGGCGTGGCCGGAGTCGTGCTGCTGGGTCTGAACCCGGCCGACGAACCGGTGGCCGAGGTGGCCCGGACCGTGGTGCAGAACCTCACGGCCATGGACCTGGGCCGGGAGCTGTTCCACAACGTCGAGGAGCTGGCGTTGTTTGCCCTGCCGTCGGCCGGCGGCCCCACGCACGGACCTCCCATCCCGGAAGTCGCCATGGTGGTGGCGGTCAAGGACGCGGCCAAGTCGGAGGCCCTTTGGGACCAGTTGCTCTCGCTGGGGGCGACGTTCGGCGGCCCCGAATTTCCCGCCCCGCGTGAGGTGACCATCGAGGGGATCCAGGGCAAGGCCTACGCCATTCCGGAAGGTCCGCCGGTGGTCGTGGTCCGCGTCGGCGACGGGGCGATGGTGGCGGGCACCGAGTCGGCGGTGGCGGCGGCCATCCGTGCGGCGGAGTCTGAAAACGGCATCGAGAGCGACGCCACGTTCAAGCCGCTGCTGGAGAATCTCGACCCCACGACCAGCAAGGCGTTGTTGCTGCACGTGGGCCGCGCGGTCCAGGTTGCAGCCGCCGGTGTGCCGGACGACGCCCCCGCGGAGCTGAAAATGGCCGGCATGGCCCTGAAGGACCTGAAGATCGCGGCGTTGACCGAAGAGGGCTCGACGCAGTTCGCGGTGCGCCTAAACGCCACCGGCCTGCCCAACCTCTTGGAGATCGTCAAGCAGATCGCGGAGGCACAACACGGGCTGATGGTCCGGGCAGTGCGCCAACAAGCAGAGATCGCGGCCGAAGCCCGCGACGAAGCGGCCGCCGCCCAACGATAGTCGGCCGGTCTCACCACGGAGCCACGGAGCACACCGTGTTCTGCGTGGCTCCGTGGTTGCTTCTTTCATTCTGGGTGTCCTTTGTTCCATACTCTTTTGGTCGATCGGCAGGAATGGCCCGAATTAAGGTGGGGTTAAGTAGACTCCAACTCGTTTGGCTTCAAGGGTTTGCGTGATGGCGGCCGGTCTTCCGGCGGAATCAAAAACCAATTGTTCTCCGCCCCACGCCTACCCGACCGGCGACGCCCGACCGGTGCATTTCGCCCAAGCCGTTGTCGGCAGCCAGGTTAGGCCGCGCCGGCGGCACTTGACACGGCCGGTTGACACCCGTACAGTGGGCCAATGCGGGAAATTGCAGGTCGTGTCCTGCCAGCGGGTTGGGGAATTGTTCCTCGATTTTCGCCGATTTCGAGGTTTCCGGAGGAAACAATTCCAGCCGCCCGATCCCCGGGCCACGTCGGCCGCCCCGGCAAGCCGCCGGTCGGCTCGTCGGTAGTGCCGAGTTCAAGTTGTCAAAGAACGCTCTGCAGACAACGATGCATATACACTTATACACTACTTTGCCACCGGCCGCAAGGGCAGAACTTGGCCGGTTGACCCGACGGTTGCAGACCGCCCGACGCCAAGGTCAGTCGTGTTGTGTCAACTTTCGAACTCGGGTTAGCCGGATTCGCAAGAATTCAGCCGCATACGGCGAAGGCTGGACTTTTGGCAACTACTCAGCCATTCGAAGCGGGGACGTCCTTTGGCAGAAAGTGCGGCGGGTTTCGGAAAAAGGGGAAAGGGGGGAAAGGGGAAAACGAGTGTGGTACTTAGTGGGCAGTGGTCAGTTGTCAGTTTTCAGTCTCTGGCTCGAGACACGCTCTCGAAGCTCCGGGAGCCTGACCACTGACCACTGACCACTGATAACTGACCACTGATAACTGACAACTTCGGCTGTCGACTCCGGGGCCCGTGGAAAAGGGGGACAGGCACCGAGCCGGCAACGTCTTTGCGGAGGTTTGACGCCTATCAGGCCTCGGAGCCAGTCCCCCTTTTCCACTCATCGCGCACAGTTTGAGGTCGTGAGCCGCTACTACTCGCTGCGATACTGCGGATGCACCCAGACGCAGCCTACTTACTTCACGGATGCTCCGGCGCCGCAGCCAGCGATGTCACCAGCTTCTGCAAACCTGCGCTGCGTCTACTTCCCGGAAACAGGTCGATGTGCTGAATCCGCTCCAGCGTTCGGGTGTCGTCGATCTCGATGGGCGGGACTTCGCATTCTGCCAAACGCACAGGGAAGATGTAGGACTGCCCGGGACCATATTGGCGGAAGGTCGCGATCGCGTCGCGTACTTCGGGATAGACGCCGGAGCGATAGCGGTTGGTCAACTCCGGCGACAGGCAGACCACCACGGCGTAGGCGTTCTTCATCGCCTCGCGGATGGCTTCCTTCCAGTCGCGCCCGCCGAGGATGTGCTCGTCCCACCAGACCGGCTCGCCTGCCGTCTCCAGGTCTTCCACCAACCGCGCCGCGTCGTCCCTGTTGTCGTGGCAATAGGATACAAACACGTGTTTCTGGCCCATTTCTATTCGCTTCCTGATTCTGTCTTGGTGGCGTCTGAGGCGATAAAGGGCTGAGTCAACACCGTTGAGCAAGTCGATAACTGTGTATGACTTCTCGGCCCCCTCAGGGAAATAGGTCCGCTCTCCGGCCTTCTCAAGCTTCAGGAGATGAGGATAGGATACGCTGACCTCCGGTTTGTCCGGCAAGGGAACTTCTTCCTTTGGCTTCAGTGCCGGGATCGTGCCGTGGACGTAGCGGAAAGCGTCGCGCACGACCGCCAGGCGTTCCCGCCGCGAGTCCACGTCTCCCTGCACGGCGATGAACGCCTTGTTCTTCTCCGTATCGCCGCGGACCAACACCGTATTGCCGTCGATGTTCAGCACGGTCCCGCTGCGCCAACTCCGCCTCCGATCCACATACGGGTGCATCCGCACGATGAAGCGGCAGAGCACGCCCGCCGGCAGGACGGGATAGGCGTATTGGAAGTTCAGCGATTCGTGCGGCTTCCAGTCCAGCTCGCTGGGCTCCTTCGGGTCGAGCAATTCCGGGATCAGCCAGCGTTTTTGTTTGCCGGAATCGATCTGGTAGGCCAGCTCGAACTGCATCATCTTGCGCACAATGAAGCCGTGACGGTTCTTGGGATAGCCGTCGAGCGCGCTGAGCACTGCCGCCAGCTTCTGGGGGTTCAGCAGGCCGTCTCGCTTCTCCTTCAGTTGCTTGTCGTTCACGATCGCATAGACGCCGCCGGTGACCCATTCCGGATTGAGGACGAAGGGGTCGTTCTGGGCGTAGGGATCCTCCGGATCCTGGAAGTTCAGCACCACACCCAGATCGTGCAGGAAGCGGATCAGGCGGTCTTGGCTTTCCCGCTTGCCGACCTTGTGGCGACGGCAGATGGCGCGGTAGTCATCGATCGGGATGTAGTTCTTCTGCCGCGCCGTTTCTTCCAATTCCGCTTTCACCGCGAAATAGCTCTTCGGCAGTTCGTCGAACACGTGCGGCAGGCGGCGCACGTGCTTGCCGATCTCGCGGCGGAGTTCGGCGATTCCCTGGCCCGTATGGCAACTGGTCTGGACGAAGCCCCGGATGTTCGGGTAGTCGCGCATCAGGCGCGTCTCGTTCAGTTCGTGCGGATGCTGGTCGCACTTGTTGACCACCACCAGCACGGGCGAGTCGCCCCCGTAGCTCTGGATGATCTT
>Ga0180437_10005804_pt1 | contig 16744 bp, 16 predicted proteins | sample SS_ome_4_FD_132410 | JGI IMG/M metagenome (GOLD analysis project Ga0180437, IMG submission 132410) | Hypersaline lake sediment archaeal communities from the Salton Sea, California, USA - SS_3_D_1 metaG | ecosystem: Environmental > Aquatic > Non-marine Saline and Alkaline > Hypersaline >... | reverse complement strand
TTAAAGGCGGGAGTTTTTCTTTTTTATTTCTTATATAGTGAAACGTTATATTTTTACCAAGTCTCAGATAAAAGCCGTATGCTTTATGTTTTTTTAAGATGGATGCTGTATAGGAAAGATCTACAAAATCTGTAACTATCATATCATCTACAGCAAACAGAATATACTCATGCGGAGATGCCTTAAGGGTTTTCATGGTGAGAGTTTTGAAATCTTTTTTTGGGTTTGCACCTTGTTTTAAAAAAATAACTGGAGAGAATCTCTTTTTTACTGTTTTATATGCGTTTTCATATCGGTTGTTATCTGATCGGTAGATAACACGTATATCTCCAACGCCGGTCATATATTTTTCGATAGATTCCAAGAGTGCATAGAGTTGCAAGGGGCGGTTATATGAAAATATTATAAAATCTACTAGATTTGGGTTTTCTTCTGAGTACAAAGATAGGGAAAAAAAGATAGCTAATAGAACAGTTAGGTATTTTTTTATTTTCAACAAATTCTCTCTCCTTAAGGTGGCAACAGCACAAATTGGAGCAGCGTAAAAACTCAAAAGTGCTGTTGCCTAAATTTATCAAAAAGGTACTATGAAATAGATTTCGGTATCAAGTTGCTTTTTATTGTTGTTATACTATTTTTAATTAAAAACAGGGGTGCAATATTTATTTTTATATTTTTATTACATATATCTACTAATCCTTCTTTATTTGTTGGTTCTAGTTGTATTGTCTTGGATGACTCAAAACATAAACCAACCTTCTCAAAATCAAATAGGTGATTATTCCATACTTTTTCTAATACGTTGATAGAATCGTATTGCATTTGGTTTATGACATTTATAATATCAGTTTTTCTATAGATAGCCATAGATAATTTGTGTGGTGTTCGCCACTCTTGCTCTCCATCTTGAAATTGCCAAGCATAGAGGCCATGTTTAATTTCAACCAATGGAGGATGGTGCTGTTTTCTACACATATAAATATGTTCTGTTATATTTTTACCCAAGTCTAAATAAAATCCATATGCATATGTTCTATCCATTATTTCGATACATTTTTTGATATTTACAAAGTCTTTTACCAAGGTAGTATCGGTCGAAAGAATTATATATGTAGTATCTGTGGCCTGAATGGTATCTTCTAGTCTAGATTTAAAATTGTTTTTCTGGCAGGGGAGAAAAGTAACATCGGGAAACGCTTGGTCTATTTTTTTATATTGTGTGTCATCACCAGAGCTATATAACACATGGATTTGTCCTATGCCTGACATATAGCAATAGAGAGATTCTAATGCTGCATAGAGTTGGGTGGTATTGCCTTCAGACAAAATTATTATATCAGCTTTTTTATCTATATCGATATCTCTTGTAAAGCTTTTTTGGGGCTGATATTTCTCTTTTGCTTTGATTACATTCGCAAAATGAAGCTGTTTTTGTAGTTTTATTTTAAAATCATTTATGGGTGTTATGCAGTTGTATACATAAAGGGTCTTATCTATAAACTTGAATTTGCCTTTTACCATCTCAAGCATAGGGAACATAAATGCTAAATCCCATGTGACGTCATAGAAACTACTATGGTGTAAAAAGTCTTCAAGTTTTATTTTCTTAAATAGCCCAGCATAAAACGTACGAAGATGAGAGGATACAAATGTGTCTTCTCGATACGCATCTGCACGAATTATGTTAGGTGGAATCTGTTTGCAATGTCCTGGCTTGGTTATATATTTGTTGTGACGTTTGCTAAAATGGAGCTCTTCATATTGGCCGTATGTCATCCAGATATCATTTTTTTGATAGGTTTCATTAACTATGTTCAAAACTTGTTCATCTTTGAACCAATCGTCGCCATCAAGCGTTACAATAATAGTGTTGTCATCACAACTATGTATCGCATTGTAGAGATTATGTAATGCCCCTTTATTTTTTTTATTATTGATAAGGGTAACCTTTTTCTCTTGGCCTTTTTCTTTAATATATTCGGCAACTAATCTTCCTGTTTGATCAGGTGAGGCGTCGTTAATATAGATAACGCTATAGTTATCATAGGCCTGTTGAAATACAGAATCTAAATTTTTTTGGTAGAACTGTTTGTTATTGTAGGATGGTATTACAACCACAATAGGCTTTTCCTCTTTTGCTGGGGAATAAGTTATATCGTTTGCAAATGCAAAGCAGGAGATAACTGATAAAATGGCTATAGAATGCAGTTTTTTGATCATCATTATTTATTCCAATCTTGTACACGATTTGCATTTTTAATATTTTTAAATGAATGTACTCTATATTGTACCGGCATCCATGTTTTACCCCACCAATGGATTGCAAATGCACCTAACTGTTCCCACTTTTGTCTATCAGGATCTTTTTCATATCCTCCAAATGGGTAGAAGTAGCTTGCTGGAAAGGCTATGTCGATACTATCTGTTTTGTCTGCAGAGGCAAAAAACGCCCGCGTAAAATGTATTGGTCCAGTCCTTGCCGGCGCTCCTTTATGGGTTCGATAGTTTTTGGGCATTGTATCTATGGTATGCTTTAAAATTGGATGTCCCGGTTTTGCTGCAAATAATGCTGCTCCAAGTTGCAAATATTGGGTATCAAGAGGCTGGATTCCTACATAAAAATCATAACAGTGATGAAGTAGATCAAGCTTTTTTAAACATTCAAAGTCGACATCTACGTATACTCCGCCATATCTATAGATAATTTCATATTTAAGAATATCTGATTTGACCCCGTAGTTAGTTGCTTCGTCATAGAGATCTTGGTTATCAAGTGTTATTTGAGCGACATCCGCATCTGTCCAGAGTTTAAATTTCCATCCATTTCCCTGATGTTTCTCTATCCAGGTTATGATATATTTTTTAAGATCCTCCGGAAATCCGACATCATCTATTTTTCCATTTAACCAAATAACATGGATTATTTTAGGTATTTTTGGTTCCTTGCTTGGCTTTACTTGGGTTAAGTTATTTTTTTTATAGAGCTGGTTAAAGAACCTATATAATTCTATTCCGTCTAATTCTACAACTTTCTTGGTCATTGCAATTGAGCCGAAATAATTTTTTATCTGCATAGATTGATTAAAATCGATATACAGATTATCTGCGTCCCATCCTAATTCGTTAGATACTGGTCTGATCAGATTTGCTGTTGCGGTGATGCATAGGATTAAAATCAATGTTGCCGGTTTTTTTGATTTTTTGTGAATCATACTTGCCCTTTTTTTATTTATTAAGTAAATTTACCACAGAAAATATCAGAGCGTGTATCTTAGTCAATAAGAAATTGTAATTTTTTGCGTAGTAATAAAAATTTGAAGTTTAAGTTGGAGTGGGTATGTTAAAATACAATAGAAAGGCTCTTCTATTTTGTGCCTTGGTAGTAAGCGTTATAGCCTTGGAACTCAAGTCAGAAGCCTCTGAATATGAAACAGAACAAAAAAAGATGGTTCTGTTTGTTGCCGGTCGGAACAATAGTAACTGCTATAAAAAAAATCTAGATTCAATATTTGCTCAAAAATATGATAATTACAAGGTAATTTATGTTGATGATGCTTCTACCGATGGTACGGGTGCATTAGTTAAAAGTTACATAGAAGAAAGAGACTTACAAGATAAAGTGGTACTCATCTTAAATAAAGAGCGTCAATATAAGTTAACTAATCAATATAATGCAATACATACACTGTGTGACAATAAAGATATTGTGGTAGAACTTGATGCAGATGATTGGTTTGCCTGTGACTATGCGTTATCTTATCTTAACCAGACATATGCCGATCCAAAAATATGGTTAACGTATGGTACATTTACCTATTGGCCATCAGGAAAGCCTGGGTATTCATGTGATGTGCCTGAAAAATATCGAAGAGGAAACCTCAGAGATTTTGGATTTCAATATGCGGGATTGAGGACCTATTATGCAGGATTATTTAAACTCATTAGGAAAGAAGACCTTATTTATAGCGGTGAGGATGATGAATTTAATGGATGTTTTTTCCCTATCGCATCAGATAATGCGATAATGTATGCTTTAATGGACATGTGTAAGAATAAGCATTTTAAGTTTATAGAGGAAGTCCTCCATATTTGCAATAGAGATAGATCGGGATTATATTCTGAAAGAATGAGAAAGGTTTGGAGGGAAATCGAAATTATTGCTAAAAATATGCCCCGATATCCAGCATTAAAATTTTCTCTATGGGATTTTGATTTGTCTAAAGTTATGATATCTAAACTTCTATCAGATCCAAATTATGGGGTGCACCGGCCCAAGGGGAAGCCAAAAAAGAGATCGAGGGTTTTTTCTTGTAAGAAGCCGAGAAAGAGAAAGAAAAACAGGAAGAATCAAAAGACCCTTGATATGGATGAAACAAAGTTGATATAAGAAAAAATAATTCACCATGTACACGTCATGCTATGATGATACAGTGTTTTAACTTTTCATCTTCAGTTTAAAAGTACGTTATTTAAGGAATTAATAAATCAATTCCAAGATTTTTTAAAGGAGAGCAAGAAGATGTTTTACCATAGATTTAGCCTTATGTTATTTGGTTTGTATATTGGTTTGTTTTGCTTTGAACCTATAAATTCATCTGAACCTAAGGTTGATGATGAAAAACATATGGTTATATTGGTATATGGAAGAAATAATAAGGAATTTTATAAATATAATTTAGATTCTATATTTGAACAGAAATATAAGAATTATAATGTTATTTATATAGATGATGCTTCTAATGATGGTACAGTTGATTTAGTTGTAGAATATATTAAAGATAAAGGATTAGAAGATAAATTTAAGCTGATAATTAATCAAGAGCCGAAGTATAAAATTGCAAGTCAATATTACGTAATTCATTCTTTTTGTAAAGATAGTGATATTGTTATTGAGCTTGATTCATATGATTGGTTTTTACATGATAAAGTTTTATTATATTTAAATAATATTTATTCAGATCCAAATATATGGTTAACCTATGGTAGATTTGTTTATTATCCATCGGGTAAGCTTGTTTATAGCAAAAAAATATCAAAGGAAATTATAAAAGATAATAAATTTAGATCTTCTGATTGGTTATATAGTGGGTTTCTGACTTACTATGCAGGGCTGTTTAAATTAATAAGAAAAAATGATCTTGCTATTGGAGATAATTTTTTGCCTGGTCTCTCGGATAATATTGCAATATTTCCTATGTTTGAATTGGCTGCACGAGAACATTTTAAATGTATTACGGCTTTTCTGTTGATATGTAATCAATATAAAGATGAGATGTATTCTGAAGAAATAAGAGAAGCTTCTGAGCAATCAAAATCTATAATTAAGAATTTACCTAAATATTCGGCTCTTGATTTGCCTATCTGGGACGTATCTTTATGTAAAACTATTTTATATAATTTAGAACATTCTTATAAAAAAAACGAATTACATAAGATTGATAAACGATCAAGAAAAAAGAGAGCGTTTTCTGTTCGGAAAAGAAAAAAAAGGAAGCTTAAAAAGCCAAGAAGAAAAAAAAATCATGATAGTAAAGAGTCATAGTTCAAAACTATATGAAGCAGGTAAGGGAATTATGAATAAAATTAACTTTTTTACAATGCTATTTTTTTTATATTTTTTTCAAACTTATAAAGTAAATTGTGCGAAAGAAAATCTTCGAAGAAGAAGCTCCAAAGCCTATAGAAGAAAAAAAAGAGGAGACCAAGCTACAGATGTTTCAAAAGAAGAACCATTTTATACAAGTTCAAAAGAGTTTTTTTTAGCTATATCGGACTTTTTGAAGCAAACTCCAGAAAGATTGCCTTTTGATTATGTTGATTTCGATTATTCTATGAAGGCTGGGGCTATGATAGATAAATGTGATCGTTATACACGTTTTCTTAATCGATATGGAAAAAAAATGCATCAGCTTATTTTAGATCTAGATATGACAAATTTGGAAATACGGCACTTTTTTAGGGAATTGTTCGAAAAAAATAATTTATCTTCAGAACGCAAAAAAAACTCGTCGTCGGGTGTTCCCAAAGTGATACATCAGATATGGTTAGGAGGTCAACTACCCAAAAAATATAAAATGTTACAAGAAACATGGAGGCATAATCACCCTGACTGGGAATACCGATTATGGACTGATAAAGATATTGAAGATTTTGATCTGTATAATAAGGAGCTTTTTGATAAAGGTATAAATTTTGGAGAGAAAGCAAATATATTAAGGTATGAAATTTTGTATAGATTTGGAGGGTTATATGTCGATACAGATTTTGAATGTTTAAAGCCATTTGATGTTTTAAATGAAAACTATGAATTTTATTGCGGTTTAGGGCCGTGTTCGGGAGCCTTATATATTAATAATGCTCTTATTGCATCAGTTCCGGGACATCCAATATTAGAATATTGCATCAAAAATATGAAAAAAAACCTGTTTTTATGGAAAGATAAGCTAAATAGTATACCAAAGGGTTTACGAAACTCTGTTAGATGTGGACCTTCTTATTTTACCAAATCGTTTTTAAAAATTTTAAAAAAACATGAAGGAACAGCAATATATGATAATGTAATAGCATTTCCTACAACATATTTTTATCCTATTAGCGTGCAACATTGTCAACGTGGTATAAAATTAGAAGAATTAATTAAACAATTAAGTGATCATATAGAATCTTTTGGTGTCCATTACTGGGAGGGAACATGGCTTCGTTAAAAAATAGCTATTTTATTATTTTTTAGCGGAATATATTTTAGTAAGAGAAGAGTGCCTAAATAGTAATAATTTAAAAACGATTGAGGGTAAAAATGAATAAAAAATTATTATATTTATATATATCTTTTTTTTTATTAATTCATCATACAATATCTTTGGCTACATGGTTTGATAACTCTTGGTCAATATCGGAGGAATTATTTAATTATATAAGACTGGTGCTTCCTCAGGGTAAAACAATATTAGAGCTTGGGAGTGGTTGGTCAACAGGCCAACTATGTAAATATTATACTGTATATTCTGTAGAGCATGATAAAGAGTGGCTAAATAAATATGAGTCTAATTATATTTACGCATCAATTGTGGGTGATTGGTATGACATAAAAAGCTTAGAAAAAGAATTACCAGAAGAATACGATCTTATTTTGGTAGATGGGCCCATTGCAAAATTTTGGCCTAGGGACGGTTTTTATACAAACTTATATCTTTTCAATACTGATGTAATCATTATTTTTGATGATGTAGATAGGGAGGATGAATATAATTTAATGCTTAATGTATCGAAAAAAATTAAGCGAAAATATAAAGTATTTAGGGATAGTTTTGGAAAAGAATTTGGTGTGATTGAGGCTAAAAAATCTATATCTAAAGAATTACCCTCAAAAGAATTATTTGATAAAAAAACCCTTAAAAGAAGGGTGCAATGACTTTTATATTACGCTATTATTCAAAAATAGGCATTTTGCTATTAGTTGGGCTAAATTTTTTTGCTCATGAAAAACTTGTTTTAAATTGGAATTATGTTGACTTTGATGTTTCTTTAGGGAGAGGAAAAAAATATTATCAAAATTTTTTTGCAACAAAGGGGAAAATACGTCCAAATGTATTTTATAACAATTCTAAGGTAAATATTGAAATTATCGATATTTACAGGCAAATATATAAAAAAAATCATTTTGTGGGAAGAGCTCATAACCATGCGGTTGAAAAAATTCCAAAAAGAATTCATCAGATTTGGCTTGGGAAGAAATTACCTTCCAAATATAAGGCCCTACAAGCTTCTTGGTTAAAATATCATCCTAACTGGGTGCACATATTATGGGTAGATAACCCTATAAACTTTAGCTTAGGGGTTTTATTAGAAGAAGGTATTGATACTCTTGAGGAAGCTTTGTTTAGTGACAAATACAAGGGTAAGGTGGTTGTGGTAGACATTAAAAAGTTTAATATAATCAATAAAGATTTTTTTTCTAAAGCTAAAACTTATGGTCTGAAATCAGATGTGCTTAGATATGAGCTGCTTTATACATTTGGCGGTTTATATATAGATATTGATTTTGGGTGTATTAAATCTTTTGATATTTTAAATGAAAGTTATGAGTTTTATTCGGGTATAGCTCCATTAAATATATGTGCCACTTTAGCTAATGGCTTAATCGCTGCGATTCCAAGGCATCCTATTTTGAAGTCTTGTATAGAAAATATGAGAGATAGTAGCAATAAAATTGATAAGATAGGGGGAATGGGCTGGGGCATAAGGGAAATGGCCAAATATGGTCCTTATTATTTTACAAATGTCTTTTTAGAGGTTGTGCAGAAATATAAAGATACGTGTGTCTACGATAATCTTATTGTGTTTCCTCCAAGCTATTTTTATCCTCTAAGGGATAATGATGAAAAAGATTTAGATGGGGGAAAATTGCAGGATTTTATGCAAAATTTTCCAGAATCCTTTGCTATACATTTTTGGGCTAGAAGTTGGATAAAAGATTAATGTAGTATCAAAAATAAGAAGGAGAAAAATTATTATGAATCTTATACAGTCTAAAAAAATAACTTATTATACTTTTATATTTTTTTTTATTTCCTTTGCATATTTATTTTTTGCTTTTGGAGAGGATATAAAAGCTAATAGTTGGCAATATATAAAATTTGATGTTTCTATGCATAAAGTTGTTCCGCATTATAAGGACTTTCTAAGAGAAAAAGGTAACGAGCCTCATCAATTTATTAATTATTTTAATGTAACAAATATCGATCTAATAGATTGTTTTAAGGGAATTTTTCATGCTAATGAATTATCTAAAAAAAAGAATATAAAGCATAAAAAGATACCAAAAATAATACATCAAATATGGCTTGGAGGAAAATTGCCTGAAAAATATAGAGCCCTACAGGCTTCCTGGATTAAATATCACCCTGATTGGAAATATAAATTGTGGACAGAAAAAGAAATCGAAAAGCTCCATGTTTATAATAGAGATATTTTAAATGAAACAATAGGATACAGTGGGAAGGCAAATATATTAAGATATGAAATTCTTTATCAATTTGGAGGGTTATATGTAGATACCGATTTTGAATGTATTAAATCATTTAATATTTTGCATGAGAATTATGAATTTTATTGTGGGGCGGGGCCATTTTTGAAGCATATTAATTTATGTAATGCATTAATAGCTTCTATTCCTGGGCATCCTATTTTAGAGTATGCTGTAAAAAATATGAAAAATGAAGTAATGTATTGGAAAAAACTTAGCCAATCTAATTATATTCCTAAGTGGGCTATGCAAACAGCTTCTACTGGTATTTTTTATTTTACTAAATCATTTTTTTCAATTGTTAAAAATAATATAGACAGTACAATATATGACAATATTTTAATATTGCCGGCAACTTATTTTTATCCTACAAGTTTTACAGAGGCTAATATAAAAAGAGAACAACTTGATAAGCGTTTAGAAAATTGTCCCGAATCATTTGGTATACATTATTGGGGGGGGAGCCTTAACTGAATATCTCTTAAAAATAACAAATTACATTTTTTGTATTCTAAGTAATTTTTTATATTTATTTTTTAATTTCTTGCAAAAGTTGTGTTTTGTAGCAGAAACTAAAAATAAGATTAGGTTTGAAAATGCAGACCCTATAGTACAAAAAAAGAGTTATGCACTTTTTTAAAGCTTTTTGATTCGTTGTTTTGTTATAAATCGTTGTTTTGTTATAAAAAAAAATCGGATGGAGCTTAAAGGAGGAAGAATGGCAAAATTTATTAATTTGTGGTTTTTTATTGGTTTTTTTTTATCTTTTTTACACAATACTAGTTTGGGAGAAGAAAAATCTTTTTTCTTATTTGTGGCAGGAAGAAATAATTATGCATGCTATAAAAAAAACTTAGATTCAATATTTAGTCAAAAATACGATAATTATAAGGTGATATATGTAGATGATGCTTCAGATGATGGAACAGGTGAGCTAGTTAAGCGTTATATACAAAGTAGAGGTTTAGAAGAGCGAGTAATATTATTATTAAATAAAGAGCGTTGTTATAAGATGGCAAATCAATATAGATCTATTTATTCATTTTGCCAAGACAATGATATTGTAGTGGAAATTGATGCAGATGATTGGTTTCCACATGATCAGGTTCTTTCTTATTTAAATAAAATTTATTCTAATGAAGATATATGGATTACTCACGGAAAATTTATGTATTATCCGTCTGGGGAGTTAGGAGCGTCTTGTAAATACCCTGAAGAAGTGATCTGTAAAAATAAATTTAGAGAATATAAATGGCTATGTAGTGGTTTGCGTACATATTATACGTGGTTATTCAAGTTGATAAAAAAAGAGGATCTTATCTATAAAGGAAAAGATTCTCTTTTTCAAGGGAAGTTTATTCCAGACTCTTCAGACCTAGCAATAATGTTTCCTATGCTAGAGATGTCCAGAAATGGCCATATCCGATTTATAGATTCTTTATTACATATCTGTAATAGAGATCGATTAGAAGTATATGATAGCCGAATGAAGGAGGTTAGATCAGATATAGTTTTCAATCATCTTAAAAAAATACCTCCCTATAACATGTTAGAATGATGTTGTTCTGAGAATCATTGTGAATTAAAATATTTATTATTATGAAAATAGAAATTATGGGAACAAAAGTGAAAAAATTTTTAATTTTTATGTTAACTAATTTGATTTTTATCCAATGTTTTTGTAAACGTGATATGCAAGAAACATTCCATAGAATAATATTTGAATATGGTAATTGGAGAGATCGGGATACAATCTGTGGGTTTGGTTCTACATTAGAGGCTACTGAATATATTAGGGCTCAATTGCCATTATTATGTGAAAGTTTAAATATTAAAACAATGCTTGATGTTCCATGTGGAGATTTTAATTGGATGAAGGAAGTTAGCCTACCAAAAGTAAAATATATAGGTGCCGATGTAGTTAAAAAACTTATCATTAAAAATGTAGAACTATATAGCAAAGAGAATAGGGAATTTATATATTTGGATGTTACAAGAGATAGAATACCAAAAGTTGATTTAATATTATGTAAAGATCTTTTTATCCATTTTTCTTTTGAAGATATAATGTTGACGCTAAAAAATTTCAAAGCTAGCGACGCAAAATATCTTTTGGCTTCGACCTATATGGGAGAGATCAAAAATATTGATAGAAGTACTCCATGTTGTAGATTAATTAATTTACAAACCGCCCCATTTAATTTTCCTGCTCCATTAGAAATAATTCCAGAAAAAACTGAATTAAGGCATGAATATTCCAAGAAGGTCTTGGCCTTATGGAGGTTAGACGATATTTCTATGTGATTTTGTTGCAAAGGAGTTTACTTTGAAAGGCCGGAGATTTATTTTACCAAGAAGCTATTTCAAAAAAATGAAAAGAATGAGTGATAGGTCAAAAAGATAAAACTGTCAATGTAGCAGATAAAATAACACTTATTATTAATAACGAGCGCCAGTATAAAATGGCAAATCAGCATTATGCTATCCATAATTTCTGTAAAAACACTGATATTGTAGTAGAAATAGATGCCGATGATTGGTTTCCACATAAGCAGGTTCTTTCATATCTGAATACGATATATTCAGATCCAAATATATGGTTAACGTATGGTAAATATGAATTGGATCCTCCTCAAGGAAATAGTGAAGATTCTTTTATTAAAGCAGCTGAAGTTCCCCAGGAGATAGTAAGAAAAAAAGGATTTAGAAATTATAAATGGATCTATACTGGTTTGTATACTTACTATGCAGGATTGTTTAAGTTGATAAAAAAGGAAGATCTAATATATAACGGTACAGATGCTAAATTTAAGGGCAAATTTACACCTTTAGCAACAGATGCCTCAATAATTTTTCCTATGTTAGAAATGTGTAGCGATGGTCATTTTAAGTTTATTGAGCCGGTATTATACGTTCTCAATAGAAATAGAACCGAATCGGAAGCGTATTCTGGAAGAATGAAAAACTTGAGGCGCGAATATGCTAATATACTTAGAAAAATGCGTTCCATTTATCCGACTTTATATTTCCCATCATGGAATTTTGATACAAGTAAAGTTGAATCTGTAGTCTAGCTAATATCTCTTTACTTCCCTCTACAAGAAGTTGTAAGCTTAGTGTGATAATAGATCATAATCTATTTCTATATGGGGAGAGGGGAATGAAAAAAAAATGGATGATTTTGCTTGTCTGTACGTTGTTGGTCAGTAATAGTTTTGCTATGAAAAAGGACAATTTGTGCCAACAAAAATTGGAAAAGATCTTTAATAAGAAAACAAAAGGAATGTTAAAAAAGCTCTTTGATGATGATGAAAAGGGTATGTTTGAAAAGCTAAATCTAGACAAAAAGTTAGAAAAGATGAGTGATAAATTAAAAGATAAAGTTTCGGATGTGGCAGATGCTATCGGATATACCCTAGATAAAACAAAAAATTTTGTTGCATTGGCTGTAGATGATATAGAAGCTCCAAAGGTTAAGACGTTTATTGGCAAAGTTAAGCAGGTGTATCTGTCAAACCTTGTGGGGAAGGCAAAAAATTTACAGCTGTATAAAAAACTAAAAAAATTGCCGGAAGAAGTAAAATTAAAAGTCGTAGAAAAATGGGTTATTAAAAATCAGGGTTTATTTCAAACTTTATTACCTCAAAAGTTGGATAAGACAGATGCATTTAGTGTTGTTTTACTACTGGATAATTTTAAGTTTGCTTGTAATACTCTCTTGGGTGACGTGGATATGAATAAGCTAGATGATATAGAAGAGCGTTTTTTACAAATAAAGGAAAAAGTAAGGTTATCTACAGAGTTAAGAGGGCGGCTAAGGCTTGTAGCAAATATAGTAAAAGATGCTAAAAATGGTGTTCCTGTAACATTGACCAATAAGATCAATCAGGTTCTTCAGAAAGTAAAAGAAAAAACCGATTTAGAACAGCGGATACAAGAGAAGATGATTGACGCTTTTTGTAATATATTTTGTATACCCATGGTTAAAGCATGCTGCATAAGATGAGATAAATTATACGTTTTTAGTAAAAAAGAGGGAACATAGTTAGGGGGAGAGGGGCTATGAAAAAAAACGCTATAGTTTTGCTTATTTGTATATTATTTGCCAATAATATTTTTTCTATGGAAAAGCCATATCTAAAAAAAATGGATAGGGTGGTCAAGAAGGCTAAAAATAGATTAAAAGCTCTATTTCCCACTGATGCAGATAAAAAATATTTTCTGGGTGGAGATATACAAACCAAGCTTGGTGCAATTACTCTTTTAAAACATAAAAAATCTGATATTGCCAAGGCAATTGAGGGATCGGTCGAAAATATGAAACATTTTATTGAGGCAGACTTTACCGATAAAGATGAGGCATTTCAGAATTTTTGGGAGGAGGTCCAAGAAAGCTACATATTCCAATTAATCAGGAGAACTAACGGTTTAAGATCATATAAAAGGCTTCGTCAGAAATTATCAGAGCAGGCAACCAAGAAGATTGCAAAAAAATGGATCGATAAACATATTGATGATTTTGCAACGTTAGTTAAATCAGACGTTGCCGTTGGTCCGTTTCTTCTAAAGGTTATGCCACCAAAAAGTGTCTTGTCCTTAGTCTTTTTACTGGATAATGTAAAAATTATTTGTAAAAAACTATTTGGTGAGTTTACAACACTTGAGGATATGCGAAAGCGGCTTTCGGAAGCTGAAATAGAAGAGGTTGCGGTTCCGAAGAATCTTATCATTAGATTAAAGTTTTCAGAAGAAATTATGGAGTATGAAAGCGATTGTTTTTACTGCGAATTGAAAAATGATCTACATACATTTGTTAATGAGATTAAAGAGCTCGTTGCCAAACCGAAATCCTTAAAAGAGATGGCAACTGATGTTGTCTGCAGCATCCCTTTCCCCTTTTTAAATAAATTTTCAATGAAGATAGAAAAACTAAACTAAATATTTTGTGAATCGGTCCTATGGGAGGGGGAAGACATGGAAAGAAAACAATGGTCATTGCTTATCGGTGTATGTCTGGTAAGTTATGCATTTTCTATGCAAAAAAAACCTGCAGAGCAAAAAAAGCCTGCAGAGGCTTTTGAAAAGAAACAAGAAGAGCATATACATAAGTTTATTGATAACATAAAAGATTATAGATCCTATATAAATATGCCCAAGCCTTTGGAGAGGGTAGCAATGAAAATGGCAGGTAAATGGTTTGATAAAAATATTGATTTATTTGCCAGTTTGATTAACTATAATCCCGAGTTACGCAAGGTGAGTAGCCAAAACTTGAAAGATATTCTTAAAGAAACAAAGTTATCGTCACGGGACTTTTTAGATATCGTTTTTTATCTTAATAATTTTCGAGCAATTTGTATTGATCTATTGGGAGGGTTTAATCCTCAAAGTTTTGAGGATATGAAATATAAGCTGGAAAGGATAAAAAAAGTACAACTTTCTACTGAAAATCTTAATAGATTGGAACTGTTAAAAAAAATGGAATTTCCGAGGAGAGAGTGCTTTAATATCAGTAGATTACTTAATATTATTAGGAGGAAACAGGAGCAGTCCTCTTTTTTAAAACCGATGAAAAAAGTTTTAAGGGGGAAAACATTACAGAGATTAAAAAAATTATTTACAGGAAGAGCTAAAAAGGCCTTTGAGGGAAAAGAGTTCAATTTAAAAGATAAGTTATCGCTCATTTGCCTAAAAGATGCGAATGTTGTGGCAGATGCAATTGAGTTGTCATCCGATATAATGAACAGTTTTATTGAAGTAGATTTTAAAAGTGATGACACCAAGTTTAAGGAATTTTGGGAAGAGGTGCAAGAACGGTATATATTTCGATTGTTTGATAAAATGAAAGGGTATAGATCATATAAAAAGGTCTATAATAAATTGTCACAGAAAGCTAAAATGAAATTTGTAGCCAAGTGGTTTAATGAAAAAAAGAACCGATTTTCACCAGAAGATCTAAAACTGCTAGAATCTAACATGGAAGATTTTTTTAGACGGGTTAACCCCAGAGGATAACTTTTTCCTATTTGTTCTCCTTTACTTTTTGATGTTGGACGGTATAATACAAGCGACATTTGTGGTCCCTAACGGTTTTAAGAGTTTTATTCTTTTGAGGAGATGGTAGTGAGTATTATTTCTAAGATGGCTACAGTTGCTTCCATGATATCATTTAAATTTGGAAAAAAAGATTCATTCGATAAACGTAAATATGATTTAGAGTGTGCTGAGAAAAAAATAGTAATTATTATACCGTCCTATAATAACGCCAAGTGGTGTATGCAAACATTAGATTCTGTAAGAAATCAGCATTATGAGAATTTTCAGATTATCTATATAAATGATAATTCATCTGATACTACTGCCCAACAGGTCGAAACATATATAAAAGAGCATGCATTAGAAAATAAGTGTATGCTTATTAATAATATCAAGCGGGTAGGTGCATTTGAAAACTTATATAATGCAATATATATGTGTGACAATGATAGTATAGTAGCTACATTAGATGGGGATGATCAACTGGCTCATCCTTATGTGCTTAAGATCCTTAATAGTGTTTATCAAGATCCGCAAGTATGGTTAACGTATGGCCAATTTAGGGTTTTTCCAGGAGGAAAAATATGGTATTGTACTACATTTTCAGATAACACAATTAAAAATAATGCGTTTCGAAAAACAGATTTCCTTGTTTCTCATTTACGTACATTTTATGCAGGATTATTTAAGTTGATCAAAAAAGAAGATTTGCTCTATGATGGTGCATTTTATCCAATGTCTTGGGATAAAGCAATGATGGCCCCCATGATAGAAATGGCTGGAAACCGATTTAAATATATACGTGATATTTTATATCTCTATAATAATGCGAACCCTATTAATGATCATAAGGTTGATATTGCTTTTCAAACTCACCTTAATCAGTTGATTTTGCAAAAAAGACCGTACAAGCCAGTTGATTGGCAAGATGTTATGACCGTTTAATCAGTTTTTTGCATTAGCTATAAAAAAATCAAGGATACCACTTGTATTGCCTAACGTTTTATATACTTTTTTGTGTATCTCCATAGAAATTGCTTTTTGGGAGCTTTTTGATTTTCTTTTGCCTATTTTTTTGATTATACCGTTTACAAAATAAACGCTTATCATAATCGTTTCCCTTTGTCATATTATGGGATTTAGTATATAGTTTAGACCTAATTACTGTATCTATAGTAGTTACTTGGAGGTAGAACAATTCCAAGGCTTTCGATTTTTGAATAATAATTTTACCTATACTGCGGACCATCTTTTTTTCCACAATTATAAAATTATATCAACTTGAGCTTAAGATATCTGAAACTGTTTGGCATAGCAAGATAAAAGTAAAAGATCTGATTAATGAATGGTCGTTCATTTTTCATTTTAACCAATATGAAACTTATATCCTTTTTTTTGAAATGAGAGTCCCAGCCGTCATCCCTGCCATGCCCACCGAAGCCCTGGCATAGGTGGGAGCTTGACGAAGGGTTTATATTAAAATCTTTTCTTTTGTTTAAATCGCGTTTTGGTATAATATTAGCATATGTAAATGGCTTTTTTAAAAATGGTTATTCAACCATAAACGTGTTAGTTAATTTAATTTATTGTTTGATTTTTTTCTTTAATATATTCGAATATAAACCCTTACCTAGAAAAGGGTAAAGTGTTGATATATGAGAGCAGCCGACCATTTTTATGGAT
>Ga0180437_10005803_pt1 | contig 16744 bp, 14 predicted proteins | sample SS_ome_4_FD_132410 | JGI IMG/M metagenome (GOLD analysis project Ga0180437, IMG submission 132410) | Hypersaline lake sediment archaeal communities from the Salton Sea, California, USA - SS_3_D_1 metaG | ecosystem: Environmental > Aquatic > Non-marine Saline and Alkaline > Hypersaline >... | reverse complement strand
GAGGACAAAACCGTGTGATAGTCTTCGTCCAGAACCATCCATCGATAACGATAGCCGCCCTCGTATCGATCTTTTTCTTGTCTCAACCGGAGGTTCGTCGTAGGGAATTGATACGTAAAACGGATACGGTATGTCGATCCGGTACGGCTGGTGGATGTGATACGCAAGCTGAATCCCTCGATTTTTTTCACTGTTTTCGTGGCCGGATTGATATACATGAAGATGGGCCTCTGGAGAAAACGGTTTCGTGACCTACGGATGTTGTTGCGGTATAAGTATCTGGAGACCGTGCCCAGATGAAGACCCTTCCCGTTCCTGTTGGAAAGATGATTGGAGACGAGGAAATTTATTTTATGCTGGTAGTAGGTCCATATCTCCCAGTCGTTCTCGGCTTCTTCCCGGCGGTCGGGGTTGCCAAATTTGATGTAGAGCTCTCCACGGCTGTCCCAGGGTGGGTAGTATTCTTCCGTCGAATCCCACTCTTTACCGAAATGTTTCCGTACGTACAGGACACGGCGTTTGAACTCTTCTTCGGCTTCGTTTTCCGGAGTCGTCGGGGTTGGATCGTGGGCGGCCCAGTGCTTTCGCCACCATTCTTTCCTATCCCATTCGTTCTCCAGAGAGAGAAAGAAGATCAATTCTTCTTGGGATACAATATGGTACAGCCCGTTTAAAAACAGTCTCTCCTCTGTCCAGTCGGCCTCGGACGCGCCTAATTTTTCATAGAAGATGCCTGAAGCCGCCTCCTTATCGGAACTCTCCAGGGTGTCTTCAGTCTCCTCCACCGCCCCCATTTCTTTTTCGACGGTCTCTTCCAATGTCGTCGTGTATCCTTCCAGGATATCCATGGCGCGCCGGGCCGATTCCTCATCCGCACCCTTGGCCATCTCTTCGAGAATCGTCAGAACGCTGGGATCCCTGAGTTCCCCCAGTGCCAGCGCTGCTTGAGTGCGGATCGGTTTGTCATCATCCAATTTCTCCAAAAGAAACACCCGGTATCGTTCTTCTCCTCGCTGTGCCAATTTTTTGGCAAGAGAGACCTGATGGATGATGGCATCGTCGACCCAGGGGCTAAGAGGGTGACTGTTGATGACTCGCTGGTATTCCTCGAATGCTATTTTTTCCTGTCCCTGTATCTGCTCCCAGCAGAAGGCGACCCAGAATTGGGCATCGTCACTGTACAGACTGTGCGGGTATTCGTTCACGAGCCTGTCGTAGGTTTCGATGGCTTTTTCCCATTTCCTCGCACGGATGTATTCCTTCCCTTTCCTATGAATTTCGGCATCTTGAGCGTAGGCCTGGGGAATAGAGACAGAGATCAGCAGGACGATGGCGATAAGGACAGTTCGATTCGTCACTCTCCCCATCTTTTTTTGTCGGCTGTTTTTGTCCATAACCGATCCTGTCTCCTTTGGTCTTCGGTCTGTATTTACGAAATATACTCGTGAATTTTTGTCAGCAGTTGTTGATCGTCGATGGCTCGTCGCACATTAGGTGGCAGACCGGCCACGTCGATATTTGCCGTGCCCAGCACATCTTCTAAGACCCATTCGATTTCTGCAACGAGTTGATAGAGCCGAAGATCTCCGTCCCCCAAACGGTTCTTGATTTGACGGGTCCTCTTGAGCATTTCTCGAGTGATCTGTATTTCCGTGTTCCACTCATCATCATCCAACAGAGCGGGATCGTCCATGTTGGATAAGTCGAGAAGAAGCATTTCAACGCTCAGCAGATAACTGCGCATGGCTCGATTATCGTCGATGGGTAGAAATGCCACTTGATTTTGGGCTAGTCTTCCGTATCGCTCCAGCCATACCGGAGGTTGAAACAGGAGCTTGCCCAATCCCAGGCCCATGAAGAATACCATAACAATAGTGGCCCATTGCAATCCGGGTCGGAGTCGGGGAAGGAAGAGCCTCTCGTCGATGGAGGCTTTCCGGTCTTGTCCTGCGTTTCGAATTCTCAGAAGGCAGTCGCCAACCAGCCCGTCTGGTGCGCTGGGCATTGTTCGGATCCCGAGGATTTTTCCTGTTTCCTGAAACTCCTGCAAAAGTTGATGGCATTCAGGGCAAGACTTCACGTGTTCGTGGAACGGCTCGCTGTTCTGATGCGAAAGTTCTCCCAACACAAACGATACGACATTTTCTCTTTGTTTACAAGCCATGGTTATACCCTTGGTGAATAATCTTTGAGCTCTCTCCTCAACCGGCGAAGGGCTCGGAACAGATGCGTCCGTACGGTCGCCTCGGAGCAACCCAAAATGTCTCCGATCTCCCGCATGCGAAGCCCATGGTAGTAATTCAAAACCACGGACATACGCTGGGGATGAGTCAGTTTTTGGAGGGCGGATTCGATGGCTTCTCCCTCTCCCGCATACCCAGGAAGTTTGCTGCCGTCTAAACCCTGCAGGGCCAGTTTCTGCTCCTGAGATGTGAATTCGACATTGAACATTTTACTTTTTCTTCGTTTAAAATCAATCCCTATGTTGTATGCAATTCGGTAGAGCCATGTTGCAAACTTTGCGTCACCCCTGTACTGCCCGATGTTCACGTATGCCCGCAGGAACGTTTCCTGGGTCAGGTCCTGGGCATCTTCATACCGTCGAATCATATCATACAGAAGACGAAAAATGAGGGGCGCGTATCTTCGGACGAGTTTGTCAAAAGCTTTTTTCGATCCTTTCTGCGCTTGCCTTACCCATTTTTCATCGCGTTGACCCATACAAACGCTCTCTACAATCTATTAGACGAGTGCCGTTCGTTTTTGTTTACATGAATACTAATGCGATGTCGCTTCGACCCTTTCTACATCTCCGGCCCAGAACGTGATCTCACGACCCTTGTCATCTTTGACGCGTAGCCGTCCCCGTCCGTCCAGTCCCAAACACTCTCCGCAGAACGTCTCATCCAGGCAGCAGACCCGGATCGGATGACCCCGGAGCCAGTCGTATTTCGCCCAGTGGTCGATGATATAGGGCACGCCGTTTCGGCCGGCGTCATCCAGGATTTTTTCGACTTCGCGGGTCAGGCAGTCTCTGACGTCATCCATGGCCAAGCGTGCGCCTTTCTCCAGTTTCATGGACGTTGTAGGATGATCGAAAGAGGCCGATGCGAGATCTTCCCGGTTCAGATTCACGTTCAGGCCGATGCCCAGGACAACGATATTTTGGTTGAAATCGACCTCGGCCAGAACACCGGCGACCTTCTTGCCGCCAACCAGAACATCGTTGGGCCATTTCAGTTCTCCGTGCACGCCGAAACGATGGAGTGTGTTCACAACGGACAGAGCGGCTGCCTGACCGAGGACGGGTATCATCTCCTGATGGGGATGGATGATGACGATGGACAGTGTGAGTCCCCGGTCGTCGGGGGAAAGCCAGGTTCTGTCGAGTCGCCCCCGGCCGCCCGTTTGTCTGATGGTCCAGACCACGTCCCCGTGTTGGCATGTCCCGAGATGGTTCAGGGCCCACTTGTTGGTGGACGCGAGCGCATCGAACACCAGCAAACGTCCCTCCCAGAGTCCACCCGATGGTATAATTTCATTCGGCCTGTCTCTGATATTTTCCCGGGATAATCTCCCGTTTTCATCGTGCACCGTACAAATTAGTCAAAACAGATGAAAAAGTCAATTCGCAACCGTTACGGCTTGACAATATGGGCTGTAGGGCGTATATTGTTTTCTCTGAATCGAGGAGGATGGACGGCATGACAAACCCTGTTGATCCAGCCAGGAACTATGACGAGACGAAAAAGATTGTGGGTTACGTGGCTCGGAAGGAGGCTGGAGACACACTCTACCCAAAACTGGGATTCCGCTGCGGTCTTGAGATTCATCAGCAACTAAAGACAGAAAAGAAACTCTTCTGCCGATGTCCTGCTGGGATTTATCAGAAAGACGGGGAGTACGATGCGGAATTGATCAGGCATATGCGTCCCACCCTGAGCGAGCTGGGGGAATACGACGGCACAGCCTTGATGGAATTCAGACACGGAAGAATATATACTATCGCATAAAAGACGAGACCGCATGCACGTACGATTTTGACGATACGCCGCCTTTCCGAGTCAACCGCCAAGCCCTGAACATCGCCATGGAAGTGGCCCTCCTGCTCCGGTGCAGCATCGTAGGCGAACTCCACATCACGCGCAAGCAGTACCTGGACGGAAGTATCCCCACGGGTTTTCAGCGCACGGCCATCGTGGGTATCGAGGGAGAGATACCCTTGAAGCACAAGAAGGTGCGCATCATCCAGCTGAGCCTGGAGGAAGATGCCTGCCGAGAGGTTTCGGATGTCGGACACGAGCGGGTATACACCACCGACAGGCTGGGCATGCCCCTCATCGAGACCGTTACCTATCCCGACATGACCACGCCCGACGAGGCAGCCGAGGCCGGTCAGTATCTCCGGTTCCTGACGCGCAGTACGGGGAAGATGAACACGGGCATCGGTGCCGCGCGCCAGGATGTGAATGTCAGCATTACCGGAGGAACACGGGTAGAGATAAAAGGCGTGGCCCACATCAAGTGGATTCCTGAGCTGACGCATAACGAGGCGTTCCGCCAGAAAGCTCTCTTAGAAATAAAAAAAGTCTTAAACCAGCGCGTCGAAAACCCTCAGGATTGGAAAATGGAATCGGCCGATATCACCGATGACGTGAAGACGCCTTGGTTGAAAGAATGTCGTGAACGCGGGTATCGCATCGTGGCCGTCAACCTGCCTGCCTTCCGGGGCCTTCTGTCGTTCTTTACTCAGCCGGGCCAGATGTTTGCCGATGAAATCAGCGGCCGCCTCAAAGTCATCGCCTGTCTTGAAAAGCCCAACATGACACACTCCGAAGCACTGGAAAACGAGCTCGTTCCGGCGGATCGTGCTTTATTCCAGCGTTCGTTCCAGTCCAAGAACCGCGATGATGATAATGCTCAGATCATTTTCTGGGGTCCCGAAGGGGACATACAAACGGCGCTGGACACCATAGATGAACGGTGCCGTTTGGCCTTTATGGGCGTGCCCAACGAGACACGCCAGGCTCGTCCTGACGGAACCACCCGGTTTGAACGCGTGCTTCCCGGGCCTGACCGCATGTACCCGGATACGGACTCGGCCCCAATTCCCATCGAGGATGCCATGATTGAATCGGTGCGCCAGAATCTACCGACGGATGTGGCCGAACGGGTCAAACGGATGGAATCGTGGGGCATACCACCCCATATGCATGCCTATATCCTGAGAAGAAACCTACATCCTGTTTTGGAGAAAATCGTCGCTCAGTTCGACGCGGACCCTCGCTTTGTGGGCATTTTGCTGGGTCAGACATTGAGGCACGCCGAAGGACAAAACGGAGGGAATCATCGTATATCCGATGACAGGCTCGTCGCACTGTTTACGTTTGTTCGGAAACAAGGGCTTCATCGCGACATTTTGAAAACACTACTGCCCGCGTTGGTTCTTCATCCTCAAAAGGACATGGCGCGCATCCTCAACGAGTCGGGTTTCCGGCCCGCGGAGGAGAAAGAGATCCTGGCCCGTATCCCCGACCTGAAAAAGCGGTATGCCGAAATCAGGACGTCCAAACATCCGAAGGCAGAGATCGCCTGGGTCATGGGCCAGCTCCGGCCGCTGGCTCTGGGAAACATGGACCTCAAAACACTGCGTCGCGCTGTGGACGGAGGTATGGCATGAGCGATCCGTTGAAGGGGTATAAAGGCAGGGGACGCGACGTTCTGGATAGTTTCGGCGTGCGGGTGTGGAGCGATGCCGAGATCAAGACCACTCGCGGTGATTTCCGGGGCATCATCCTCCCTCGTTCGGAGAATGACGACGACCTCCATATCGTCCTGAAGCTGGCGACCGGCTATAACGTGGGTATCGACGTGCGGACAATTACCGACATGAAGGAGAAGGGCTATAAGGAAGCCCACTATAAAATACCGGAGAAAGAGTTCCCCACATCGCCCGACAAGCCGAATGTCAAGCTTCTGGGCACGGGGGGAACGATTGCCTCCCGCCTGGATTACCGAACGGGTGCCGTCATTCCCGCATTCTCCCCGGGTGAGCTGTACGGTGCCGTCCCGGAGCTGGCCGATATCTGTAACCTGACGACGGAGAAACTCTTCGCCGTGTTCAGCGAGAATATGGGGCCGGAGCAGTATATTACCCTCGCAAAAGCCATCGGCACGGAGATTGAGAATGGCATCGACGGCATCGTCATCGGCCACGGCACGGATACGATGCACCATACGGCGGGCGCCCTGGCCTTTATGGTGCAGAATTCTCCCATCCCCATCGTGATGGTGGGTTCTCAGCGCTCATCGGACCGGCCCTCGTCCGATGCGGCCCTCAACCTGATCCATGCGACGACGGCAGCGGCAAAATCGGACATCGCCGAAGTGATGGTCTGTATGTTCGGCCCGACGTCCGATGAATACGCTCTGCTCCACCGCGGAACCCGTGTGCGGAAAATGCACTCGTCGTATCGTTCGACATTCCGTACTATCGGAGATATTCCCCTGGCCATGGTGGAGAGGGACGAGATCACACCGTTGCGGCACGACTACAATAAGCGGCGCAGCGACCGGAATGTGAACATCTATCCTTATTTCGAAGAAAAAGTAACGCTGCTGTATTACTATCCCAACATGCTGCCCGATATCATCGATGCCATCGTGGAAAAGGGGTACCGGGGCATTGTGATTGCAGGGACGGGACTGGGGCACGTGAACAAGCCCGTGTATCCGGCTATTGAGCGGGCTGTGAAGAAGGGTGTGGCCATCTACATGACGGTACAGACCTTATGGGGATATGTTCACATGTTCGTCTACGATACAGGCCGGGACCTGATGGCCAAGGGCATCATTCCTACCGAGAACATGCTGCCCGAAGTGGCTTACGTGAAGCTGGGGTGGGCGCTGGGTCAGACCGACGATCTGGAGGAAGTGAAACGGCTGATGCTAACGCCCATCAACGGTGAGATCACCGAACGGGAGCCGTATAACGGATACCTGGTCTACCAGGGTGGCATCCCTGAAGTCGAGGAATTCTTAAAACGCGTGCACAAGTAGCGTTCGGGTGCGTATTCAGGAATCGCGCACGCCGTCAAAAGATCACCCCGATATTTTTATAACCATTCTAATACGGATTTCCGGTTCATCTTCCAAATCCAAGCCCTCATAGTCTTCACCGAAGACACCAAGAGGCATGCATTAAAAATCCATAACTCCTAGGACACAGGCAAAAAAATCCCATCTCTAAATGAGATGGGATTCTCATGAATTCGACCTAAGCAAATCTCCCTTTCTCCACATCCTCGAGGAACTGGATGAGGGCCGGGAAATAGGTCGCCTGGTCGTCCCACATCGACAAGTGGCTACCGTTTTCACAGATGACGACACGGGCGTTGGGGATACGCCGGCCCATTTCTTCGATGTCTTCCACACTCATGGTGTCGTATCTGCCAACCATAAGCAGCGTTGGAACGGTGATTTTGTGAAGGTCATCCCAGCGGTCCCAATCCTTGAACGTTCCATTGACGATGAACTCGTTGGGGCCCTGCATGTAACCGTAGATCTTGGCGTTCATATGCCGAAACGTACGGTCCACGGGTTCCGGCCAGGGCAGCACGCGGCACATGTGCTGGGTGTAGATGTCCTGAAACATGATCTCCTGATATTCGGGGGCATCGTACGCACCCCGAGCCTCGAAGGTTTCCATCCTTCGGATGGTCTCGGCTGGCAGCTTGTTCCGGAGTTCGTTGATATACTTGACGTACGAGTCGATGCTGGCCGTCATGTTGGAAATGACGATGCCCTTCACATGTTTCTGGTATTTCAGTGCATACTCGATGGTGAGCATGCCCCCCCAGGAATTGCCGTACAGGAAATAGTTGTCCAGGCCCAGTGCCTTTCGAACCTGTTCAACCTCATCGCGGTACCGCTCCACTGTCCACAGGCTGGTATCGCCGGGCTGGTCAGAATAGTACGAGTCGAGCTGGTCGTAGTAGTAGAATTCAATGCCGTGCTGGGGCAGGAAGCTTTCGAAGCTTTCGAAGTACTCGTGGGTAGCTCCCGGTCCGCCGTGGAGAGTGAGCATTTTTATCGGGCCTTTTCCGATGCGTTTTGTCCATACCTTGTACTTGTCCTCCACAGTCACCATACGGATGCCTCCGGTTTTGACCTCCTGAGTCTCACTCTCTGTTTCAGCCGATTCTCCCCCTGGCTTCGAACAGCCGTTTAAGAGGGAAAATCCTAAAGGCAGACCCAGGAGCGACGCCATATTCATCGAGAGGAAATGTCTGCGATTCATTCCTTCCATCATACCCTCCTTTATTTTAATAGATTCAAGGCTTTATAGAAACGTTTTTTTCTTTATGCGAGGTCTCTTCATCGAAAGAATATATCTTTTTGCTTTCCTAAAGAGTAATCATGATCGTTTAACTATCATAATTGTATGAACAAAGAAAACCGATGATACATAGAAGTAAGATGCGATCTTGAATGCAGTCATGAGCGTACGGATGGCCTTAGGACGAGTGAAGGGATCCTATCTTTTCTACCATCTCCGGAGCGTTGGGCCTGCCGATGGCACTGAATATGGCCATGGCTACGGCACTGGCCGGCAGGGCGAATAGAATAGCCGACAGGGGAGGTGTCCCCGGCGTGAACTGGACGGCCAGATACACGCCTGCCCCGATGAGGAGCGAAGCCATTCCCCCGGAGAGGTTGGCTTTCTTCCACCAGATACCGGCGATGGTGGGCACGAAGAGGGACGCACTCAACAGACCGATGGCCGCCGAGTAGAATTCTGTGATGAGTTTTGGCGGTGAATAGGCCAGGATCATGGCCACGAGACCGATCACCCAGGTCATGCCGACTGTGATACGGCTGCCGGTTTTTGGGCTGAACTTCTTTTCAATCACATGGCCCAGCAGGTCGTGGGAGATGGCCGAACTGCAGGCCAGCAAAAGGGCGTCCGTGGTAGACATGACCGCTGCCAAGACGGCAGCCACAGCCAGACCGCGAACGAGAGGCGGGAACTCCCGCTGAATCACTCTGAGAAAAATCTGATCGGCATCCGTTAAATAGGGGAAGGCCATCTTGCCGTAAGGAACGATAACCAGTACAGCTCCCAGGATCATGATGCTGTAGATGATCATGGCTGCGTTCAATGAGAGGCGTGCACCCCGGGCGTCCTTGGCCGTGAATACACGCATGACGATGTGGGGTACAACGGATATAGCTGCTGCCCAGATAACGAACGATCCCAGGTAACTGGCCATGGGCATGTGGACGACCTGGCCGATCTCGGGTACGCGTCGTGCGGCCTCACCGATGAGTGTTGTTGGTGTGCCGAATTGAAACATCAACGCAACCGCCGTGCCCAGGACAACCAGCAACATCAGTACGCCCTGAACGACGTCTGTCCACGTGATGGCCACCATACCGCCGATGGAGACATACAGGATGAATACCACCGTTGCCAGTGTGACGGCATGGTTGTAGGGAATGCCCAGCAAGGCGTTTGCTGTGATCCCGGCGGCTTTCATTTGAGCGACGATGTAGACCGTAAAGCTAACCACGATGATCGAGGGCACGGCGTATCGGACGATGGTGTGGGGATAGCGGTCGGCAAGAAAATCGGTAATCGTGAATTTACCGAAATTGCGCAGGGGTTTCGCGATGAGGATCGAAGCCAGGGGAAATCCTACGACCGCGCCTGCGAACAGGGCCAGCGTGTAGGGGATACCCCGTCCGTAGGCCAGCCCCATCACACCGATGATGGATCCGCCGCTGGCCAGGGCCGCCATGATGGCCATGGCGTTGACGAACGTGCCGATGCGTCGTCCCGCAACCCAGTACTCCTCGCGAGACACGAGCACTTTACGAGAGGCGAGTATGCCGATACCGATGCATCCGACAAGATAGGTCAGTACCAATATGTGTTCGATGGTCACGTCGACGATCCTATTTATTATTGTGCTTTTTACTCAGAAGGAATTGGATGAGGGCGATGGCAGGAGAGAATACCATCAAGGCAGCCATCAGCCAGCCAAAGAGGGCCATGCCGGAGAAGCGGATACGATGAGACCAGGGCAGGAAGGCGACGAAAGCAAAGACCAAAATAGAGATGAGGTATCCCCGGTCGCCGCTTTTCATCGGAAAAAAATGGGACATCGTGCCTCCATTCTCAAAACACGAGGGATAAACGATGTTTCGGCATCTTGATTCAAATAAACCAATACGGAGGAAAAAAGCAAGGGATTTTTTGGATGGAATCCTGTTGAAACGGAATGAGTTAGAAAAACAGAGGATCGTATCTGGACATTATTGAATGGAGCTAAGTGCCAAACGGCTATCGCCTAAGTAATCGGTGATTAGCTGGAAGAAGTGGGTTTCAAAGTATGGTACCGATATTCCCATGTGTGCCTCGAATGCTTCTGTAAAAAAACATCCCCCTCTGCTCAAGTCTTCATACATCCGTTTTACGTCCAGCAATGTCTTGCCTTGTCCTCTTTCATCCAGAAGGTATGCCAAGGCCAGGCAGAACATGGGGTAGTATTCACCGCTCCGTGCATCGGGGACCGGAAGATCCGACCAGCTGTGAATACTGATGGGATTGATATGGTCTTCATAGGTTAGCCACTCGTTTACCTGATCCAAGTCTGTGATGGGAATGGTGGCCCCCCCGCTGACGTACTCGGCGATGCCCTCTGTGAACCATGTGTCCGGGCGTTCGGCTAAATCAAGCCTGTCGTAGGTTAATCCCATGAGAAATTGAAGGACATGCATTGTTTCGTGCTTGACGATATTTCTGTACCGCTCTTTTTGCCAGTCGGGCCAGTATTGATAGATAGGGGAATCGAGGGCACCTATGATGAAGCCGTATGCGAATGCCATGGGAGTATGATTCAGGTATCTGTCCGAATAGATGGTTATTTTTGATGTCCGATCCGTGATGCCCAGTTCGTTGCCACTGGTGATCTCGAACGCCTGGAGCAGTTCACTGAACGATTCTTCTGCCATGCGGGAGTATTGCCGTTTCACATCATCGCTGCTCGCATCGCTGAAGGTGAGGAAATGTTGGGTTTCATAAATCCGGTTATCGTGGGACAGGGTGTCGGTACGGATGGTAAACGGGGCACCGGATATCCACTGACCCTCCTCAGTGGAGACAGGATTTTGACGACGATGACACCCGACAACAAGGAATAGAGCGCTCAGAAGAAGCTGTGAGGAAATTCTCATCTTTATCATACGTATCATAGAATCCTTTTCCATTCGGTACTCTAGGAATCAGCGAGATGGATCACTCCAAAGATCTTGCTACGCGAAAACCGACGAATGCAGAATCCAGATACACGTGCTGCGCCGTGTCATGGATGGTTCCCCGATAGGCTGAACGGCAATTCTGGGAAGCGCTGATCCACGATCCGCCCCGCCAGATAGCCAGCTCCCCGGGAAGCCGGCCGATCAACAGTTGAGGCCCGGGTCCGGTTGGGTTGTTCGCCGGGCTGTACTGGTAATAATAGGGATCGAAGGCATCGAACACATACTCCGCGGCATTACCAGCCATATCGTAGAGGCCGTACGGGTTCGGGGGAAACGAGCCCACGAGCGCTAATCCATAGTAGGTATCCGTCCCGCCGATGCCTGCGTAATTGGCCAGGTCATGTCCGATGGTCCCATCCTGCGTGCCATAGGCCAGTTGCAATCCTGCCCGGCACGCTTTCTCCCATTCGGCTTCGGTGGGCAAGCGGTAGCCGTAGTGGGCGCAGAAGGCAGCCGCACCGTACCAGTTCAGCCTTACCATGGGATATTGCCCAAAACCCGGAGTGACTTGGAAGCGAAACCTGCCGGTAGCGAATTCCACGTATTCGATGAATACAACCGGGAACTGTACAGAGGAGAGAATATCGCAGTAATTGAGCCAGGCATAGGGCCCTTTTCTCCCCGAGACGATGCCAGACTCGTACACGATTTCTCCGGCTTCCAGGGCTTCATTCAAGTAGTCGACGTATTGCTGGTGTGTGATTTCATGCCTGCCTAACTCGAAGGCGTCGATATAGACTTCATGGGCCGGCTTTTCGTTATCTTCCCCGTTGTCATCCCCCATGAGGAAGGTGCCTGCGGGAATCGTGACCATCTCGAACAATGCCTCTGCTTGTTCCACGACGTGCACACGGCTCTGCTCGGCCAGGGCCTGAAAACAGACGTTCACGGTTTCCAGTCCCGTCATCCCGGGCGCGGTGCTGAAAAGGCCGCCCGCGTCCACCGTACCGGCTCTTCCCGGACTGACGGACCATTCCGCGTCGCGGGTCACACGCTCCTGGGTAACGATGTCGGCACTTCCGTCGTAGAACTCAGCAATGGCCTCTAGTTGGACGCTCTCACCCGATGATATCTGAATGTCACTGGGCCAGATTATCAGTGACCGGGCACGTCTGTTAACCGTGATGTCCACACTGTCCATCTGTCCTTCATAATCCGCCCGAACCGTTTCTACACCCGTGGAATCGAACACAGCGATAAACAGTCCTGTCCCATTCACTGTGCCGGCACGCTGCGGACGAATCGACCATTCCGTCTGTTCCGTCACATCATCCGTCGATCCGTCGATGAACGTGGCGATGGCCGACAGTTGAATCGATCCTCCGGCATAAATCATGAATGTGGTGGCGCTGATGTCCAACGACACGGGTGTTTTTTCGGGTGTAGTTACCTTTTGACTGCATACGACACACACAGAGATAACAAGAGCTAGACCTCCCCGTAGCCACCAATGGCTCCGGGCATATGGGTGCAATCTATCAGTTAACGAGCACATAATACGATCATCCTTTTATATAACAAGGCGCTTTACAACGAATTCTCTGCCAAGTTACCGTGTGATGAAACGACGTGCCAGACGAAAGGCCCTCCTCCTGGGGCATGTCCGAAAATGGGAGCTGCATCCTGACCTTTTTTAATGGATGAAATCATTCGTGTTCTCCGTCTCGGAAAATAGGTTGAGCTTGAACAGACCATATCGAGGGCAAATCACAGCGCGTCTTTGTTAAATACTACGGCTCATGCGGTTCATCACCCTGAAACGCTGAAGGCGCCTCATCTGAAGTCGTTATCGCAGCAGCACACATTTTTTTGTTTTCACGACCGCATTTGCCTTTATCCGGTAGATATACACACCGGAACCGAGATTGTCGGGATGCCATACCACGGAATGGATCCCGGCCGGCTGGCGTTGATGGATAAGATGGACCGCGTTCTGCCCCAGCGCGTTGAAAACATCCAGGATGACATGGGCCTCTTCTGGAAGCGTGTAGGTGATTCGAGTCGATGTGTTGAAGGGATTGGGGTGGTTCTGGGATAGGACGATGCCGTCCGGTGGTGCGTACGGATGTTGACTTTGATATCGGCCGTACACGTGAACATCGTCGATGTAGGAACCGGGGAAGACGCGGTTCTCATCAGATTGGAAACGAAACCGGATGTGTGCACCACCTCCCACGAAACGTGTCAGGTCCAGCACCACGTTTGACCATCCTCCTGTTTGGGGTATTTCCGGGTCGTCGTTCACACCGGCCATCCGGCTGCACAGCGGTTCATAGTCTGTTCCGTTCGTGGATATGTCCAGCCACAGAGGGTCGTAAACCAACACACCCAAATCTTCTTCCACAGAGTTCCAAACCCAGAACGAAAGATAAGCACTGCAGAGATGCGTCAGATCGATGGCAGGAGATGCGAGCCAGCAATCGGCACGATTTTCGTAATCATGGTCTAAATCCGTACCCCAGCAGGCATTCCCCGAATACGCCTGTGAAGGGCCCCAGGTTGGCGATCCCCACTCCCATTCGTCCTGGGTTCCACCGCGCATCCATCCCCTGGGTTGTTCTTCAAAATCGTCGAAGAATACCGTCGAAATCGGCTCTATCTGAATCTGCCTATAATGATGCCATGCTTGGTCGATGTCGGATAGATAGCCCGGGAGGTCTCCGTCTTTGATCTTCTCATACGCACTTTCATGGAAAGCGTGTGCCGTTTGGAATGCCGCTTCCTGGGTAGGTAGCAACGGGAGTCCCTGAATACGTGAAAAACAGACGAATACGGAATCGGTGAATGCAAAAGCGCGATCCGCGGAATCGACGGTCGTGGAGATAGTCGGGCCGTCGTACACATTATGAGCCTGAGCCCACAACGGATTGTAGCCCAGAGAAGGATCGGACGTGTGATAACAAACTTCGGCACCGTCGGATTGGAACACCGGAAATTCATCCTGGGGATTACAGGCCATGGTCACCACATCGTTTTCAGCCGGCCACGGGTTTGTCCCGCTCGTCGGCTCCATCCGAACCCATCCGTAATCCGGAACGTAGTACTCCAAATTCCAATGCATATCAAAGGCGCGGGAGCCCGAGGGAAGATTCAGGAGTACCCGTGCGGGAATCCCGTTTGCCCTGAACAACGCGGCACAGGCATGGGTGCGCCCCACACAGGAACTGCCCCACTTCAGGGCATACACGGCGTCAAAGCTGACAGGCTGGCGGGAGAAACGCCAGGGGATGCGATAGCCCGCATCGCAGATGGCATCGGCCAGTTGCATGAGGTCGTCAGTCACGGCCCGGAGGGAATCGGCCTTCAAGCGGACGATGTCCGCATCCGCCTGAACACAATCCGTGGGCAGAAGCCACTTCTTCACCGAGTCGGGCAGTTGATCTGCATCAGGTACGGGGATGTCTGCCGGAAGGTCCGAATACCTGTTCTGCCGCATCAATACGGTCGCCTTCCACTCGATGTGGGTTTCCCACGCGGGATGCAAGCAGGCAGCCACGATCCTATTGGGTCCACCGGTGGAAAGGAATCGATAGTCAACAAGATGGGGGCCTTCAACCTCGATGCAGATGGGACCTTGATGATGATAAGGGATGGGGATATGGAAATAAACCTGGTAATCCCTGGGGGTCACATTTTCCTCGATCCGTAATCGACCCGTAACGGTCTTCAGGCAGAGACTCACAGATTGGTTGTCCTGCGATAGGAGATCGATAGATATCGCAAAAATAAAAACGATGAGAACGCTGGCAACCTTTTTCACTCGAAAAAAGAGAACCTGTGTTTCTGTATCATTCGTGATTGTGTGTCCGACCGTCGATGTCATCAAAACGACGCGGATTAATCCAAGGATCGTGCGACACGAAAGCCAAATATGGATTCAATCAGATAGTTACAGTCTGTATAGTCGTCTACAACACCACGATACGCGGATCGGCAGAAAAAAACATACGATGCCCATGACCCTCCTCGCCATAAGGCCACTTCATTCAACAGACGACCGGTTACGACAGCAGGTCCCGGCCCCGTTGGGTTTTCTGGGGGACTGCGGTAATAATAATTACGGTCGTACGCGTCAAAAACATATTCGGCCGCATTCCCACACATATCGTAAAGGCCGTACGGATTGGGGGGGAACGAACCTACGGGTGCCAAGCCCTGGTACACATCGCGTCCTCCCGTACCGAGGAAATTGGCCAGGTCGTGGCTGATCGATCCGTCCTGCGTGCCGTAATCCAATTGCTGGCCACCCCGGCAGGCTTTTTCCCATTCGGCCTCGGTGGGCAAGCGCAGGCCGTAATACTGGCAGAAAGCGGCAGCCCCGTACCAGTTCAACCGGACGACGGGATAATCCTCAAATCCCGGTCTGACCTGGAATTCGTAATCATCGTCCTCCATCTGTACATATTCGATGAACACATCGGGGAATTCGGGACATGTGTGGAACATGAAATAGGTCAGTGTTGCAAAAGGACCTGTTCTACCATTGACGATACCCATCGAAACGACGATGGCGCCGTCGGCCAGGGCCCTGTTGAGGTAATCGACGTACTGCTGGTTGGTGACTTCGTATTTGCTGATCTCAAAGGCATCGATATAGACGTCGTGTGCCGGTTTTTCACTGATATACCCGTTATCATCGCCCATGGTAAAGCTTCCCGCCGGGATGGTGACCATGTCGAACAGCGATGCCATCGTATCCCCGACGGTGACTCGAGCGGTGGCTGTCAGGTTTTGATACGATCCCGTCACCTTCTCCGTTCCGGATGTTTGGGGATTTGATCGAAAGAGACCGGTACTGTCGATCGTTCCAGCCACGCCCGGACTCACCGACCAGAAAATTTTATCCGTGGCGTACTCCCGAGTTTCGTCCTGATATTCCACCACGGCCTCGAACTGTACCTCATCCCCCGGATCGATGGAGATGGTTTGGGGCAGTATTTCCAAAAATCGGGCCGCTAAAGTTACCTCTATCTCCACGCTGTCGGCTTGACCCTGGTAGTCGGCACGAACGGTTTCCGATCCTAAAATGTCCGAATATGCAACGAATAAACCGGTTTCATTGATCCGTCCGGCACGGCCTGGGCGTGTAGACCATACGGCCTCTGATGTGACATCGCCCGAGGTTCCGTCGCTGTATTGAGCGGTGGCCGAAAGCTGCAGTGTGCCGCCGGAATAGATGGAAAAAGTCTCTGCCGTTATGCAGAGCGCTTCGGGTGTTTTGCCCGGAGTTGCAAGTTTGTCATGGCAACTGCACAGGAGTACGATGATGCTTAAGGCACCGTAGCATAGAGGTCTCTGTCTGAACCGCATATTCGAGGTCCTTTCTGGGAATTCATTTGCTAACATGGAGTATGCCTCCTTCGCGCCGGAAGGGCATGTTCAAATAATCGGGGCCCAACGCCTCGACATCGGCACCCAGGCT
>Ga0180437_10005802_pt1 | contig 16744 bp, 14 predicted proteins | sample SS_ome_4_FD_132410 | JGI IMG/M metagenome (GOLD analysis project Ga0180437, IMG submission 132410) | Hypersaline lake sediment archaeal communities from the Salton Sea, California, USA - SS_3_D_1 metaG | ecosystem: Environmental > Aquatic > Non-marine Saline and Alkaline > Hypersaline >... | reverse complement strand
GACGCCCTGGATCCGGTGGCCAAGATCCCGGAGTTCAAGGTCTGCGCCGTGAAGGTCGAAAAAGCGGCTGGGGGCAAGGGGAAGGCGGGCAAGGCGGAGAAAATCAGGGCTTGAGCTTATCCAGGGACTGAAGCTTCATGATATCCGAAAATGAAGCCTTGAGCTTGAGCCGGCGCCGTCGAAACGCCTCCTGCCCGGTTATCTCTCCCCGGGTCATGGCCCTGAGGGTTTGCGAATCCATCTGATAACTCACCTCGGGACGGTCCAGGGGCGCAGGCATAGGCTCGGGTTCTTTGGCAACCCCCTCCTCCATCCGGATGAGGAAGTACTCGTCGAAGTCGCTGATGTGGTACTGCATCGCCTTGTTCCAGCCCCGGAAGTTGTGGGCCACTTGGGGATGTCCGTAGCGCAGGCGCTGCTCCTCCAGCAGCTGCAGCAACTCCTCCCGGGACATGGCCGGTTGAGCGGCACCCCGCCCGGAGGAGCCGACGCGTTGCCGCCTGCGGGTAACGGCGGCTAACCTTGATCCCAGGCGTCGGGCCAGGCGCAGCTGCGGCGGAACCCGCCGGGCCCGGCCGGCCAGCAGACCTCTGCCCTCCAGCTCGTCGGCGACCCCGGATAGATCCAATCCTGCCAGGCCTTCCCGGGTCTGCAGCCCCGTCTTCACATCCCAGCCGCGCAGCTGGTAGTACTCTTCCCGCAGGCGTATGAAATCCCTCATCTCCACCCGCTCGCCGAGGCGCGAGACGATCCGTCCGTTTCTGCCGGGCACGATGCACTCCGGGTCGGCCACGTGATCCTCCAGGGGTTGCTCGTGGAACTCCTCGGGAAGCAGATCGTCCCGTTTCGCCCGATGTCCCTCCCGGAGCAGGATCGCCCTCTGCAGCTCGAAGATGCGGGAGCCGATGCGGTCCAGATCCTCCACGGTGTAGTCGATTCCCGTGGAGGCGCTGAGGATGCGGCTCTCGATCCCGGGATCCCCGATGTGATCCGGCGAATTCGGCAGGTCGATGACCGGATACATCCAGTCGCAGGTGACCAGGCTCTCCTTTGCGTACTGGCGGTGCTGGATCAACCTGGCTGCCCGGGCCTTGCCCTCCAGGGTCGTAAAATCGGCGGCCCCTTCGCCGCCCCAGAAACGGCGGGCGATGCCCCGGAGGACCTCGGTCGAGATATGAGCCCCCTCCACCCCTTTGGCCCAGCTGGACCACTGGGCCAGCACCAGCCCCGCTTCGTGGAGCTGCTGAATCGGCTCCCGCGGTTCGAAGGGATAGAGCATGGTGTTGACGGTGCAGTACCTGGGATCGTAGGGATCGTTGCGGCGGTAAAGATCACCGGCGGTGGTTCCCCGCTCCCGAGCCGCGGCCAGGGCCCCCTTGGCCAGCACCGCGCCGAAACCCTCGCCGGAAACGATCTTTTCCAGCAGCGTCTCGATGAACTCCAGGCTGCCCACTTTTGCCAGGGGAAGTCCCGATTCCGCTTCCGTGATCACACCCTCGGCATGGCAGCGCAGCAGCCATCCTATGATGGTCTCCAACTCCCAGGTGTCGATGCCCAGCTGGTCGCAGAGCCGGTTGGCGTAGAAGGGCACGTCGTTTTCCTGTCCGTAATACCCCCAGGCCAGGGGCATGTAGAAGAAACGGGACTGGCACATGAATTTCCCGCTAGTGCCGTTGTCCGCCGTGTACTTGACCCGCAGGCAGTTGGCGGGACACCCGTAGCAGGGAAGCTTGCGGGTCTTGGGTCCGTGGGCCATAAAATCGATCCCCCATACCTTGACGTTTCCCCGGCCGTGGCCCCGCAGCTCCCGGGCGATCTCCCGCAGCTCGGCCGGGCGGGCCGTGTCCACGACCCGGTTCTCCCCGCGGAGCACCACGGCCTTGAGGTTCTTCGAGCCCATGACCGCGCCCATCCCGCCGCTGCAGCTGGCATCCCCGTCGGCGAACAATGTCGCATAGGGCAGGAGCTTCTCCCCGGCGGGACCGATGGTCAGGATCTTGTATTTCTCCCCTTCCCGCTGCTTCAGCAGCCCGATGGTTTCGGTGGTGCTCTTGCCCCACAGGTCATCCGCGCCCCGGAGGCGAATCTCCCCGTCCCCTATCGTAAGAATCACGGGCCGATCCGCCTTGCCCCGCAGGACCAACCCGTCGTAGCCGGCGAACTTGAGCTCGGCCCCAAAACCGCCCCCCAGATTTCCGTAGCAGAAGCGCTGCCCCTGAGGCAGGGAGGATTTCGCATACACCCCCCAACGGGATCCGCCCACAGCCGGAACGCCGGCCAGGGGACCGAGGGCGAAGATCATGCGGTTGCGGTCATCGCCGGCGTCGATTTCCGGGTCCACCTCGCTCCAGTAGATTGCGGTAGCCAGACCCCGGCCGCCCAGGAAGCGCTCGTTGTACTGCCGGGTCTCGATCTGCTCGACCGAACCGGTGGACAGATCGACGAACAGCACCGCCCCGGCATAGCCCTTTGGTGCTCGCATCTTCGCTCCTCGCAACAAAAACCTCCACCATGAATCTTTGTTGTTGCCGTAACTATCCGGTATTTTACCTCGCTTGACAAGGTATAAGCGTGGATCCCGCACCTCGGCAACCCCCACTTTGCGCGCTTGACAGATCAAGGGGATCGTCATAGAGAATCATCCCAGGAGACAAAATGAACGTACTGCTTGTCGTTGCCGGGGCTGTGGGCGAGGCGATAGCCGTGCTCGCCGGGAGAATCGATCCGAAGGGCAAGGGCGTCATGACACCCGATAACTTCCCAGCCGAGCGTTTTCTCAAACGTATGGAGACCCTAAGCTTCCCCCGGCCGCGATGGAGATGGAGTCGGAGTTCAAGAGGAAGAAAGATCTGGAGAGCCTGAGCTCGGGATTGGCTCAGAGCCTACAGCCGCCGGATAAGGCGCTCCGCCTCTTCGAGGATATTATCCTTGTCCTCTCCGCGGATGATCGCGTACTTGAAGGTCTCGACGGCCGCTTCCCGCACGTGCTCCCGGCGGACGTCCCTGTCAAAAGCCCCGAGAACGTATATGCGATACACCTTCTTAGTGAGATCGGGACAAAGTTTGCCCGTGGCGGTCCAGTGAGCCCGGATGACGTCGGCCTCTATCGGTTCTCTGGGCAGATAACTCACAGCCATATCGGCGCCCAGCGCCGTGTTCAGCTGGGGCAAGCGCACCCCGGCCCGCTCCGCGGCTTCGGAAAGGATGCTGTCCAGCTCCGCTTGAAGATACACGGCGTAGCGCTTGAGCATGTCTTCCACCGCATCGAAACGGGCAGCCCGTTCATCCGGCTTGTCTTCGGAGACGCCCATGTAGACAACGTACTTCTTGGGAATCTCTGAGGAGCGCACCCCCGCTTCCTTCAGGGCAGCCCTCCGGTTATTCACCCAGCGCGGTGCATTCCGCTCGGGATCATGTTCCTTGTCCCAGAGGATCTGGCCTTCTTCGCTGCACTCCGCCGCACCGGCGGTTACGCAGCTGCTGAGCACGAATCCGGCAACTACGGCAAGCACAACCAAGAACAAGGTGATAATCGTCGATCTGTTCTGCTTCATGCCAAACCTCCTGCCTCTACTATAGCACATCCTGCACGGCGAATCATGGGGCCGACTCGCGAGGATACGGTTGTCTAGCCTGCCCCTTTGCCGGTATGATCCGGCAGCTCAGGATCGAGGACTCGCGAATTGGCTGATCAACGTGCGGAAGAAGACAGCATGCCTGCCGCCCCCCGACACTGGCTATTACCGGACATGTTCGAGGGCTCGGTGCTTCGGCTCCTGGCTCGTCTGGCCTCCCCTATCTTCGCCATAGGCGCCGCCCTGATCACCATGATCGGCCAGAACGCAGGTCGGGGAAATGTCGAGCGGGCTCGGGAGATCTGGAGGAAAAGCCTGTTCACCGCCATGGGGCTGGTGGTCCTTGCCGCTGCTGCTGGCCGTACCGGCAATGCTCCTCTACGTATACCTCTTCGATCTGAAAATCTACGGGGTCTGGCTTGGCATCATTACCGGAAACGTTCTGGCAGCCGGCATGAGCGCGCTGTGGATATCCCGTACTCTGAGAAGACTGCAGCAGGGCACACTCCGGACGGCCAAGGCCTGAAGCGTGCTCAGGCACTCAGGAAGTAGTGCAGGGCGAAGAGAAACCCGCTGGTCACGATGCCGACTGTGAAATTGTCGTCCAGATCCATGGAGAACAGCTCGACGCCGGAGGCAAACAGGGGTCCGGCGATTGTCGCATAGGCGGGAACCGGCAGCAACCTGTAGATGACCCAACCGGCCATGAAGCTTCCCGCCAGAAAGCCCAGAGATCCCTCCAGGGTTCGATCCCGCAGCAGCCTGTGCTTGCCGAACTTGATCCCGATGATCTTGCTGAACATGTCGCCGATGGTGATGTAGACCAGGCCGAGATACGGAATCTCGCCGCGGAACACGAGGAAGATGATGAAGACCGCTACGACGAAGCTGGTCATGGAGGAGAAACGTTTGATCTCCTTCTTCTTGAACAGCTGCTGCAGCTGGTAGCGGGTCAGCATGCGGAAGATGTCCGTGCCGATCAATACGACCCCGATCCCGGCCATGATGAACAGCAGCGGAGTCCTGCCGAAGAGCAGGTCGATGGGGATCAACAGCAGGGCGAACGGCCTGGCGATCACCCGCCACCACTTCATCTCGATCTCCGTATCGATGACGAACACCCGCTGAACAACGGTTCCCCGTACCCCAAGGGCAAAACAGTAGAGGCTGAGGCTGCACATCAGCAGGCCCACCGGACTGAAATCCAGCTCCAGGAAGGTAACGACGGAGAGAGAGAGGAAGCCCACCAGGGCTGTCAGGTCTCCGCTGCGGGAGGCGCCGAACACCAGAGCCGCCACGGCCAGCACCACGACCAGCTGCAGCGGGGCGAACAAGCCCTCCACCATCGCCAGTACACATAACAGCAGGGTCATGCCGGTCGCAACGGCCATGCCTTTGCCGCCCCGAAAACGCAGGTAAAAAGGAAAGATGTGGCCCAGCACCGCCGCCCAGGCCGGTACGAACAGCCAACTGTCGGGCAGATTCAGCAGCCGATCGGCGATCAGAATCGCGGCGATCCCCTTGCCCAGGTCGATGATCGCCGTGATAGAGGCCGGAATCGCACCCAGGAGATGATAGACGTTTCGCGCTCCCGCATTGCGAAAGCCCTGGTCCCGGACATCGATACCTTTAAGTGCTTTTCCCAGGATATAGGCCGGAGAGATGCTGCCCAGGAGGTATCCGCTTCCCCCCGCGAGGATTATCAGCAGCACTCCCGGCAAATCCATTGTTACTAGTCTATCGAGCCTCGTTCCACGTAGGCGTAGGCGCTGTGGTTATGGATGCTTTCGAAGTTCTCCGCCTCCACGCTGAACCAGCGGAAGTCCCCCGTCTCCTCGAGCTTCTGGGTAACCTCCCGCACCACGTCTTCTACGAAGCGCGGACGCTTGAAGGCCTGCTCCGTGATATACTTCTCATCTTCCCGCTTGAGCAGGGTGTACACCTCGCTGGAGCCGGATTGCTCCACGATGCTGATGACATCCTCGATCCAGAAGAAATTCTCGAACAGAAGTTTCAGGCGCACGATTCCCCGTTGATTATGGGCGCCTACTTCACTGATCTCCTGGGAGCAGGGGCAGACCGTGGCGATGGGAACCTGGATGCCCACGTAAAAATGCTCGTACTGGTCGCTCACCTCGCCCATGTACTCACAGACATATTCCATCATGCTGCGTTCCCCGGAGACCGGAGCCTGTTTCTCGATGAAGTAGGGGAAAATCACTTCCGCGTAAGCCCGGCTGGCGTCCAGGAATGCCCGAACCTTGCCCAGCATCTCGAGGAAATTGTGCATCGAGATGTCGACGTAGTACTCGTTAACCACGTCGATGAACCGGCTCATGTGGGTGCCCTTGAACTCATGGGGAAGATCGGCGTACATGTTGATCGTGGCTACGGTGGCTTGAGTTTGGTTGTTCTTGTCCAGTACCACGATCGGATACTTTACATTCTTCACCCCCACCTTTTGAATTTCGATCCGGCGCGGGTCGTGTTGGTTTTGAACGTCCTTCATAGTCTGCAGCTACACTTCCACGGCGGATTGATCGAAGGAGTACTGTACGCTCTGGAATTGACCGCGGAACTCCGTCACCTCATCCCCCACGTACTTGCCGTCGATCAGGCATTTCTTGAAAAGCTCCGCTATGACTTCCATCTCCCGTTGCCTCATACCGAAGCGGGTCATCTCCTGCACACCCAGACGGATGCCGGCGGGATTTGCCACGTTCTCCAGGGGTTCATGGGGTAGCAGATTCATATTGAGGATGATGTTGTTGTCCTTTAAATGTCGAGCGACCTCATCGCCGCCGCCGAACTCCATCACATCCACGGCCAGCTGATGACTCTCCGTGAAGTCGAACTCATGTCCCTGAACCTTGATTCCCGCCTCGTGCATCTTCCTGCCAAGATGCTTGGCATTGGCTATCACCTGTTTGGCGTACTCTTGACCGAACTCCATCATCTCATACACGGTAATCGCCAGGGGAACAAGGGTATCCAGATGATGGTTGGAGGAGGAACCGGGAAAGGCGCCCTTGTCGATTTTCCGCCACTCATTTTCCCCGGCGTTGCTGAGGATGATTCCCCTCTGGGACCCGAAGAAGGTCTTGTGAACGCTGCCGGTTATCAGGAGGGCTCCTTCTTTCAAGGGATTCTGGAATTGTCCTCCGGCGATCAGCCCCAGCACGTGGGCGCCGTCGTACAGCACGGTGATATCCCGCTGTCTGCACATGTCCGCCAGCTCTGCCACCGGCTCGGGATAGAGAAACAGGCTCTTGCCGAAGATCAGGACTTTCGGAGAGATAGCCCGGATCAGCTCGATCGTTCGCTCCACGTCGATGTGGTAGCCGTCGGGGGTCAGGGGAAAGTTCACGATGTTCGTCGTGTACTTGCCCACCGATCCCGCCCGATGATGACTGATATGACCGCCCCCCGGAGTGGAGTTGACCATGACCACGTCTCCGGGATGAATGAAACGGCTGAATACCGCATCATTGGCCACGGTTCCGCTGATCGGCCGCACATCGACCTGCCGGCAGTGAAACAGGGTCTTCATATGTTTTTTCAGACGGCTCTCCACCTCGTCGATGAGCTCCGTGCCCTGGTAGTAGCGTTCGCCGGGATGCCCTTCGGCGTAGCGGTGGGTAAAATCCGAGCCCATAGAATGGCGCGCCCGGTCGCTCAGCACGTTCTCACTGGCGATGAGGTTGAGGGTGCTGCTGCGCCACTGGTTCTGTTTTTTAACGATCTCTTCGATCTGGGAAACGTTTCGCTCGTACATGATGGGATCTAAGATATCCCTTCGCTGCGGAGGTGGTCAATAAGACAGGTGCTCCTTGTCGAACTTCCTGATCTTCTCCAGTATCCCCTCCCTGGACTCCTCGTAGATCTGGCGGATCAACGGATCCCGGAAGTTGAATACCCGTTCCTCGAAGCTCGTCGACTCCAGACGGTCGAACAGCCGCGCCTTTGCCTCGGCAAGGCTCTTGCCGTAGATATGGTAGGAATCGGCCTGCCAGTTCAGCCGGCCCAATTCCACGGGTACGCCGCTGCGACGGGCGATTTCGTCGGCAATGACCTCTCGGTTGAACCGGATGAATCCGAACATGTTCATGAAATTTGCCCCCCAGGCGTCGTTGGAGCGAAAGCGAACGTTGCAGTTCAGCCAGGCGGTGCCGTGGTCATCGAATACCAGACGGTACCAGAGCGACTGCAGGCAGGGGGGATCGTAGCATTCGAAGTCGAGGGTCGGCATCCAGGTGATCATCTGCGCCTGCCGGGTGTGGGGCTGCTCCACCAGCTTGCCGATCACCTGCTCGATCTGATCGACACTAAAGAATCCCGCCCGGACCGACTTACCATCGATCTTCTCCAGCCAGCTGCCGTAGGCTTTCAGGCGCATGTGGTAGGTGTACTCCCAGCGCGTATCCTCGGGGTCGTTCATGTTCCTGACCCAGTGGTCCTTTGCACCGGAAAGCTCCAGGACGTACTCCTGGAGATCCTCGATTCCGCCGGGGAAGGCCTTGTGGATCATGGGGTCGGCCAGAGGTTCGAGCACGGTTATGTTCATCGTGGCATCGATGCTGGGCGGATCTCCGGGCTGATCGTACTGGGTGGCCACCCGGGTTCCCCTCTCGTACAACGAGACCAGCGCCCGCTCGTAGGCCTCCGCCAAAGAACGTCCCTCTACAAACAGTACCGGTATGTTTTTCATGTTTTTCTCGTCTTTCTTTCTAACACCGGGGGGTGGTGAAAATGTCACGCCCTAAATGTGCACATGGCGTTCAGCTCCGGGTTGCTGAAAAATCGTTAGTGGCGGAAGCTGCGCTGCCCGGTGAACACCATGGCTACGTTCGCCTCATTGCAGGCCTCGATGACCTCGAAGTCCCGTTCCGAACCGCCGGGCTGGATAACCGCGCTGATTCCTTCCCGGATGCCCACGTCCACGCCGTCCCTGAAGGGGAAGAAGGCATCGGAAACCATGCAGGCACCTTCCAAGCCTCCCCGCTGCTCCTCCACCTCCTGGTCTATCTCCCGCCTCTCCCGCTCCTCGTCGAGGAGATTGTAGGGCTTGCCGTGGCGCTGCCAGCAGATCCGGTCCGCGAGCTTGCGGTAGGCCTTGTCCCGGGCGATCTCCGCCACCCCGACCCGGTCCTGCTCTCCCGTACCGATACCCACGGTCATCCCGTCCTTTACGTAGATCACCGAGTTGCTGGTGATGCCCGATTCGACCAGCCAGCCGAACAGCAGATCCCGGGACTCCGCATCGGTCGGAGCCCGATTTATCCGATACTCCTTGCCCTGGTAGGTGGCCTGGGCGGGAAGAAAGTCCTCGACCGTCAGCGTGCGGGGGGCGTAGGACCACTGGGCCACGATCCCGCCGTCGATCAGGGTCTTGAAGTCCACCGCCCGGGTCCCCACGAACTCCTGGAGACGCCGGATGTTCCCGATGCGCATCACCCGCAGGTTCTTGCGTCGAGCCAGAATATCGAGCACGCCCTCCGCGAAAGCCGGTGCGGCCACCACCTCGCAGTACTGCTGGACGATCAGCTCCGCGGTTTCCCTGTCCAGCTCCCGATTGATCGCGATCGCGCCGCCGAAGGCGGCGAGCCTGTCGGCCATGTAGGCCCTCTGGTAGGATTCGGCCGGGCTGCCACCCAGAGCCACGCCGCAGGGATTGTTATGCTTCACGATCACCGTGCAGGGGTTGTCCTGGAAGTAGCGCAGGATGTTGAGGGCGCTGTCCACATCGGTGATGTTGATCTTGCCCGGATGCTTGCCCGACTGCAGCAGCTCAGGCTCCGAAGCCAGGAAGCGTCCCGGCTGGATGCTCTGAACTTCCCCCAGCACGAGATTTCCCGACACCAGTTTGTACAATGCCGCTTCCTGATCGGGGTTTTCGCCGTAACGCAGGCCCCTGTCCTGACCATTGATCTTCCAGGTCACCCGCCGAAATTGAAGGCACTGCCGCTTCCCCCCTTGAGCGAAACATATCTCCAGGGTATCGGGGAATTGATCCGGCGTGATGCTGCGGTAGGCGGATTTCAGGCTGCTCCCACTTCGCAAGCTTTCGCCGCTCACCGCAGCACCTCCGGGTAACTGCCGCGAACCTCCTGAGGAGTGCACGATCTCAAATAGCCGGCGATTGCCGTGTCGTATTCCGACGTATAGGCAAAGGTCTTTTGGGCCAGGCGGAAGCGCGTATCCAGGGTCAGGGAGCCGTCGTTTTGCTCAAGCTCGGTGATGACCGCCTCGTAGTCCCCCGGATCTACAACCGCCGCAACCCTCAGGTAGTTCTTGGCCGCCGCCCGGATCATGCAGGGACCGCCGATGTCGATGTTGGCCCGGGCCCGCTCAGGGGTCACGCCGTCTTGTGCCACGGTTTTCTGGAAGGGGTAGAGGTTGACCACCACCATGTCGATGGAAACGGCCCCGGTCCGCTTCAGATCCTGCCGGTGAGAAGGATTGTAGGTCTCGCTCAGCAGTCCAAGGTAGATCTTGAAATCCAGGGTTTTGACAAGTCCGCCCTGCATCTCCGGCTGTCCCGTGTACTCGGAAACGGCAACCAGCCGATCCGCTTTCGAATCACCGAGGATGTCGGCGATCGCCCGGTAGGTCCCCCCGGTGGAGTACAGGATCATCCCGGGATTGATCCGCAGCAGCTCCGGCACGAAGGTGGCCAGCCCGCCCTTGTCGTAAACACTGACCAGCACCCGATCGATTTTGACTCTGTCGTCTATCTTTTCTACGAAGTTCATGGGTGCATATGTAAAACAAAATCGCCCCTTGTGTAAAGGCTACCTCGACTGTGCTGCTACTGAGCCGGTTGATTCTTCCGCCCCTTCTCCATCGCCTTGATCTTCTCCTGCAGCTCCGCATAGCGCTGTTCGTTCAGAGGGTAAAAGGCAAGCAGGACGGCGGCGGCCACGAAAAACACCCCGGCCACCGGGCCGAACATGAGGCGAATACCCAGCTGCGCCAGCGGGGTCTGCGCAACCTCTGGGATGTAGCCGGTAACCTGGAGGATCAAACCGACCAGGGGCAGCGCGAACAGACCCTGGGCCGCCTTGCTGAACAGGGTCCACACGCCGTAGTAGCCCCCCTCCATCCGTTCCCCGGTCTGCAGGTAGCCGTACTCCACGGTGTCGGGGATCATGGCCCAGGGCATGGGATAGTGAGTCGAAAGGCCGATTCCGGCGATGAACATCATCACGAAGACGAATACCACGCCCAGCTGGTGTCCCAGGGCAAAGACCAGCATGCACGCTCCTGACATGATCAGCACCCCTACGGCGTATGTTGTTTTCTTGCCGATTCGCTTGGAAACCCGCACGGCCACGGGTATGAAGATCATGGCCGTGACCAGCAGAATCAATAGAGCGATTGTCGTTAAACCCTCCTTTTCCTGGATGTACTTGAAGTAGTAGATCATCGTGGCGCTGACTATGGAAACGCCGATCATGCACATCATGTACGTCAGAAGTATGAAGATAAAGGGCCTGGTCTTGAACACGCAGAGGTAGGACTTCAGAAAGTTCGTTTTCGGTTTGGCCGCTTCGATCAACTTCGGTTCCCGCACCGAGAAGAACGTAACCAGGGTAGCCCCCATCATTATCCCGCCGAAAACGATACCCATCACGGAAAATCCGATGTTTCTGTTGGGAAGGGCGTTGACCAGGGGTAGTGCCGCCCCTGCGCCGATCAAGGTTCCGATCACCATGAACACGGCCCGATAGCCGTTGAGACTGCTGCGCTCGTGGTAGTCCTTGGTCAGCTCCGGTGTGAGGGAGGAGTAGGGCACGTTGACCACGGTGAAGGCCGTGCTGAGGAAGCAGTAAGCCGCCACTGCCCACACGAACAAAGCGGCGGGATTGCTCAACTGGGGATTGGTGAACAGGATGATCATGGCGATGAACCAGACGAACGAGCCGAACAGCAGATAGGGTCGGCGCCGGCCCCAGCGACTCCGCGTTCTGTCCGAGATATAACCCATCAACGGATCGGTGACCGCATCCCAGACCTTACCGATTCCAAAGGCGATTCCCGCAATCCCCGCAGCAAGGCCTACCGTGTCGGTGAAGTAGTTCAACAGCCAGAAGGCCACGACCGTGAAGTAGAGGTTGCCCCCGACATCCCCGATCCCGAAACCGAGCTTGACCTTTACCGGGAGTTTCTGATTTTCATCCATCTGCTCGATCCTCCTTCACGTCCGGAATGTCCCATTTTGAGCCCTCCTCAGGGTGCGGTCAAGCGAATGTTCGGCTTGGCCGTTGGGTCTCACCCTGCCGGCTGCTCAGTCCAGCCGGATGTTCAGCTTGGTCGTGTAGTCCTTGAAAAAGCGAAAACCCCCGCCCTCGCCGATGATGCGAAACACCGCATCAGGATCGTCGACCCGGATTCCGGACAAGCAGTGAACCGGAAGGTCCCGGAAGGCTTCGGCAAGCAGAGGAGTTGAGGGCCCGAGAATCGCCACCTCCCGACAACCTGCGGCCAGTCGAAGCAGGTCGTCGACTGTGTTGTTGATGATCGACGTACCCGTAATGATCGCTACCTGGCTTGCAGGCAGCAGCTGCTCGCTTCTCTCTGCCGGTTCAGCCGCCGCTTTTGCGACCTGATCCACGGTTGTCACCTTGACTTCAAGATTGCCCAGCTTCTCCAGCACCGGTAAAAAGCAGCCGACCATACAGATGCGATCCCCCTTCCGGATGTCCAGATGATCGAGGATGTCCCCCTCCAGCGCCCGCTGACCGGCGAACGAATCGGCGATCAGCGCATTGGCCGCGGCCATGCCCAGGGCAGAGCTTACCAGCTCCCCCGAACCGAGGTGCTCGATCAGCTGATCCGCTTTTCTCCCGGCCAAATTCCCCTGACCGCTCAGGCCGGCTCCGCAGGGCTGAGCGGAACGCTCGGCGGGAAAGGTAAAAGCCACCCCGGTGCTGCCGCTTTCCAGTTGAACCGCACAGTAGATCAGCCCGATCTGGACCCGCTCCACCCGCCGGCCCGCCGCCTGCTCCGTGACCAGAGCACGGATTGTATCTGCTACCTTCATAACCGCATTTTAGTGTACAATGACGATCGCGATATGCAAGGTGTTTTTCGTCTGCGCAACACGATTCAGGAATACGCCTGGGGCTCACGAAGCGCCATCCCGGAGCTCTTAGGCCGCCCCTCCCCCGCGGACAAACCCCAGGCCGAGCTGTGGATGGGGGCGCATCCCAAGGCCCCTTCCCGGGTGCTTCTCCCGGAGGGGGAGGAGCTCTCTCTTTCCGAGCTGATCGCCCGGGATCCTGCGGGCACTCTGGGACCCGCGGTGGCGGAGAAGTTTGACGGCGGCCTTCCCTTTCTGTTCAAGGTTTTGGCCGCGGCCCAACCCTTGTCCATTCAGGCCCATCCCAACCTCGAACAGGCTCGAGCCGGTTTCCGCAGGGAGAACGAGCAGGGGATCCCTCTGGATGCTTTCCAGCGCAACTATCGGGACGACAACCACAAACCGGAGGTGATCTCCGCCCTCACACCCTTCTGGGCCTTGAACGGCTTTCGGCCTGTTCCTGAGATGCTCGATCTGCTCCGCTCCGCCGGATTCTCCAGCATCGGGAAACAGGTCGCCGCCTTCGGCGACCGGCGGAGCGGGAACGGGCTCAAAGCTTTCTTCGCCTCCCTGATGCGACTGGACCGCACGACCCGGGAGCGGGCGATCCGGGAGGCGGCAGCCTGGGCGCAGCGGCAGCTTGGCGGGCAGCGTCGGCAACCGGACAGAAGCGCGATCGCCCCGACGGCCGTACCCCGGATGGCCGTACCCCGCGGTCCGCGCCAGCCTTCGGCGGCATGCCGCTGGCTCCTGCGACTGGCCGAGATCTATCCCGGGGACATCGGGGTACTCTCCCCGCTGCTGCTCAACCTCGTGCTCCTGCAGCCGGGCGACACGATGTTCCTGGAGGCCGGGGTTCTGCACGCCTACCTCGAGGGTACGGGCATCGAGCTGATGGCCAACTCGGACAACGTGATTCGCGGGGGATTGACTCCGAAGCACATGGATGTGGAAGAGCTTCTGTCCATCCTGCGTTTCCAAGGACGGGCCGTTCGGCTGGCCGAACCCTCCGAAACGGTTCCCGGACAGCGGGTATTCCCTACTCCCGCCGAGGAGTTCCGCCTGGCCCAGATTCATATCCAACCGAATCAGCCCTACCGGAACCCCGGCAGCGGCAGCATCGAGCTGATGATCGTTCTCGAAGGGAATGGACGGATCGAGGCTCCTGATCCGCTGGCCATCGGCAAGGGGGACTCCCTGCTGATTCCCGCCGGCACAGGTCCCTACGCCATCCACGGATCGCTTCACCTCTACAGAGCCTACGTTCCTCTGTAGCCTCGCCGCACTGGCACAGCGGCTCGGCCGGTTGCCAGGGGGGATTGCCCCCCGTAGTCACCACTTCCGATCCCACAAGCCGGGCCAAATCGTGTATACTATCCATGTGAAACGGGTTCGCGACTGGGCCGAAACAATCAGGAATTCCACGGAGAGGGCTTTCTACGGCAAGGAGAGGACGATCGAAAAGCTGCTTATCGCCCTGCTGTGCCGGGGCCATGTCCTGATCGAGGATGTCCCCGGGGTGGGCAAGACCATCGCTGCCAGGGCGCTGGGCCAGAGCCTGGGGGGCACCTTCAAACGCATCCAGTGCACCCCGGATCTGCTGCCCGCCGACGTTCTGGGGGTCTCCGTGTACAATCCCAAGAGCGGGGATTTCACCTTCCGGGAAGGACCGATCCTGAGCAATGTCCTGCTGGTGGACGAGATCAACCGGGCGACGCCCCGCACCCAGTCGGCTCTCCTCGAAGCCATGGCGGAGAATCAGATCAGCGTGGACGGGAAACGCATTCTCCTGCCCGAACCGTTCTTCCTCATGGCAACGGAGAATCCCGTGGAGTTCGAAGGCACCTTTCCCCTGCCGGAAGCGCAGAAGGACAGGTTTTTCCTCTCCCTGAAAATCGGTTATCCCGACCGCACCTCGGAGGAGGAGATCCTGGAAAGCCAGAGACGAACCACCCATCCGGTCTCGGATGTGGAGGCGGTAACGGAGCTGCAAACCGTGCTGGAGATGCAGCAGCGGGTGGTGGAGGTGCATGTCAGCCCGGCGCTGCGCAGCTACATCCTGGATATCACGGAACAGACCCGCCAGGAGCCGCGCCTGCGTTTGGGGGTTTCTCCAAGGGGTTCCCTGGCGCTGTACAAGGGGGCCCAGGCTCTGGCAGCCATTCGCGGCCGGGATTACGCTGTCCCTGAGGATATCAAGGAACTGTTCATACCGGTCTGCGCCAAGCGGGTAATCGTACGCTCCGAGCATTTGGTCAAGGGAATCACCGCGGAGGAGCTTCTCTCCCAGGTGATCGATCGGGTGGAGGTGCCGGTTCTCAAAGGCGCATGAGTGAAGGCGATCCATCTGCTTCTGCTCGCGACTTTCCTCGTTCTGGTGCTCTTCTTCCCCCTGCGGATCCTGCAGTTCGTAGCGCTGATGTACATCGGGGTCATCGGATTTTCCTATCTGTACTCCCGTATCACTGCCCGCTACGTGACGGTTCGCAGAAAGAACAAGGTTCTCAGGACCCATCGTTTCGAGCCTCTGGAAATTGCCCTGATCGTGGAGAACCGCAGTTTTGTTCCGGTGGCCTACCTCAATGTCGTCGACCAGCAGAACACCTTCTTCGCCTCCGAACCGGGTAACTTCCTCGTCAAACTCAGACCCGGGGAACGGAAGATCCTGAGTTATACGATCGAGAGTCAGCACCGGGGCCAGTACACGGTGGGACCGGCCGTGATCCAGGGCAGCGATCCTCTGGGCCTGTTCCCCTTCCGAACCAGGGCCGCCGAGAGCCAGACCCTGATCGTGTATCCGGAGGTTCTGCCCCTGTCCCTGCCCAATTCCGAAGGCCTGCCGGCTGGCACAATTCGGGTGGAAAATCCCGTGTACGAGGACGTAACCCGCTACCGTTCGCTGCGGGAGTACCTGCCCGGGGACAGCCTGCGACGGGTGAACTGGAAGGCCTCCGCGCGAACGGGAAAGCTGTTCGTAACGGACTATCTGCCCCTGCTCCACGCCCCGGTCCTGATCCTCCTCAACTTCAACAGCCAGGACTACCCGATGCGCTTCCGCTACCACCGCATCGAGCGGGCGGCCGCGCTGGCCGCTTCCCTTGTCGTGTATTTCCTCTCTCAGCGCCAGGAGATCGGTCTGATCGCTTCGGCGCGGCTGCAAGGGGGAGAGGCGGTTCCGGCTGCGGAAATCCGGGGCACCCACGGACATGCCACCACCCTGCTGGAGTTGCTGGGGAAGATGGAGCCGGAGCAGGGCGGGCCTGGCTTCAGCGAGCTTCTTTTCACTTCCGGCATAGAGCTGCCGGTGCGCACCCGGGTGGAGGTGATCACCCCCGTGCTGAGGGAGCTCGACATCAGACGGCTGAGACAGTTAAGGGGAAAGGGCTGCACCGTGGAGCTGTTTGTCCTGGGCGAGCAGCTTCAGGCTGCCAGTGAGCTCTGCGGGCGGGAGTTTTCGATCTTCTCTGTACAGGATTTCGGCAGTGAGCTCATCTATCGGTAAGCGTTACCTGCGGCTGCTTCGTTCCCTGGTGCATCCGCTGCTCTCGATCTTTCTGCCTCTGCTGTTCCTGCTGAGCGCAGACCAGCTTCTGCGTGCGATCTTCCCGGGCGTTTCCTGGTTTCCCCGTCACCTGGCTCCCCTGCTGCTGGCCGCCGGTATCGAAGAGTCGGTGATCGGCAACCTGCTGTTCAAGGAAAGGACCTCATTTCTGGCCCGTATCCGCGAGTTGGCGGTACTGCTTGCCCTGGCCAGCGGATATCTGTTCATCCTCTTTGGGGTACAATCGGGGCGGGGTCTTCAGATCTCCCCGGTGTTTATCTACCCGCTTACGGCGATCCTGCTGCAGTGGCTGCTCTCCCACGGCTTTCATTCCGGCCTGAGGGAGCGGGAACTCCTGCTGAGCGCTTTGACGGGCAAATCAGGGGCGGCGCTCCGTCATACCTTGCGAGACTCCTCCTACCAGGCCGGGCTCACCGTTCGGGTACTGCGAAACATCAAGGCAGGGGCAGTGATCTTCCAGGTTCAGATCGTTGCTCTCCTGATCACCGCGGCGGTGCTGAAGCGTCAGCCGCCGGTCGGCGGCGT
>Ga0180437_10005801_pt1 | contig 16745 bp, 9 predicted proteins | sample SS_ome_4_FD_132410 | JGI IMG/M metagenome (GOLD analysis project Ga0180437, IMG submission 132410) | Hypersaline lake sediment archaeal communities from the Salton Sea, California, USA - SS_3_D_1 metaG | ecosystem: Environmental > Aquatic > Non-marine Saline and Alkaline > Hypersaline > Sediment... | reverse complement strand
CGGTGCTTCGGGTCTGTCGAGGGATCGTGTTGGTCGAAGAACTCCCGGATCTCGGTCCTCATCGCCTCCATGATCCGAGCTGGGGGTCGGCGACGCGTTGGGGGACTTCGAGGAAACCCCATTGCATCACAGAGCTTCGGGAGCGAACTCCCCAAGATCCTGTGGAGCCATCTGTTGTCGCCTGGAAGGTCAGCCTGGGTGGGACGCCGACCGTGCTCGGTGTAGAAGGCCCGCACGCGCTGCTCGATCTCCTTCTCGCTGCGTCTCCTCCTCCGTCCGAATCGGTCTCCGACCAGGCCCATCTCGTCACACATCCTCGAGATGGAACTCCCCTGCTTCTGGAGCCAGTCGTCATGGTTCTTGAAGTCCCTCTGAGTCGGACGGTGGCCATGCTCGTCATAGAACGCTTGAACATCTGCCCGGATCGAGTCCCGAGTTCGGAGGGGTTGGTCCTCCGGGATGCCGATCTCGTTGCAGAAGTCGCTCAGCGTCTCGTCGAGATGGTACTTGAGCCAGGTTGGAAGCGATCCCATCTCCTTACAACTCGGGCGTCTTCCGTGACTCGCATGGAACTGGAACACCTTTTCTTGAGCCTTCCGTCTCGTCCAGCCTCGCTCTTGGGTGCGGTACGTCTCCGGAAACCCCATGTCGTTGCACAGGACGAAGAGGGAAGTTCCCCGTCGCCTGAGTGCCCTGTCGAGTTCCCTGAGGTCGCCGCACGAAGGACGGTGGCCCCGCTCCCGATAGAACTCCTGAAGGATCCGACAGGCATCTCGTTCGTCAACCGGCACGTCAGGGTCGGTCATCTCGGTCCTCGTGTTTCGTCGGATGCGTCTCGGTGCCGTCTCGTCTCTTCTGCTCCAGCCGCAGGAGGGCGACGAGACCGTCGCGTTCCAGCTCGTCGTGCCAGGTCCCCCGCTCGGTCTCGAGTTTCGCGATCACCCGCTCGAGCTCGTCGTCCCCCATGCTCCGCACGCGTTCAGACAGCTCCATCTCGACCCTTATACCCCGTCAGGCGCCTCGGTGCTTCGGGTTGCCCCCCGTCCGTGGGTGCTCGATGCCGTGCTTGCGGAGATACCGATCGAGCGTCGAAGCACCTACCCCCAACACCTCAGCCATCTTCTTGATAGGCACGCCCGCAGCCGCGAGAACGGCGAGCCTGTCGGGATCGAGTTTGCGTTGGATTGTCCTCCTCTTGCCCGTCCGTCCCGACGTCTTCGCCTGACAAGCCTCACAGTAGCGCCGATTGTTGCGCTCGGACTCGTCGTGAAACTCCGTCTCGCAGCCTTCCGTCTTGCAGACCTTCTTCCGCGCTTCGGCTTCGCAGTCGGAACATCGCGTTCTCTGTGATCCCTTCGGCAACTCGAAGGGGTTTCCGCATCCCTTGCAGGTGTGGATCGCCGAGGACGGCCTCTCGTCCAACACGGGATCGGACTTGCGGAAGTCCTTTACGCTGGTAACACGACCAGTTCGAAATGCCTTCTCACGTCGCCGATGCTCCTCGTGACAGAATTTCGCACTGTTCCTCGGACTATGATCTACGAACGCGCGATCACAGTGTCGGTAGGCGCAGGTCTTGGTGCGACGTCGGATCTCGGCTTCGGCCTCCTCGGCCTTGCGGGCGCTCGTGCAGGAAGGGCATGCACGGGGGCGCCCTCCGTCCGTTGGTACTTCGAATTCGACCCCGCATGTACAGGTAAACTTCCTGATTACTCTGACGGGGACCCTTTCCCGGAGGACGCGCCGACGATCCCGAGCCCGTTCGGCGTCGATCCTCCTGGCGCAGTCATCACAGTACCTGCGGGTCGCGATGGCGCCGGGGAGGTCCTTTCCACAACCCGGGTACTGACAGCGTACGACCTTCGCATCACAGGAGGGGCAGATCCCAGCGCGAAGCACCCGATGGTCCGTGACCCGACCACACTTCTCGCACATGACGAGCTGCAACCCTGGACCTCCGAGATGGTGCGTGGCCTCCCTTGACTTCGACCAACAGAGGACGGGCTCCTCGCGGTCGTCCCCGAGCAGCGACGGGAGCTCGTAGCGAAGGATCTCAGGCTCCCCGAGTCCGAGTTCCTCGGCCACGCGCCTCGCGTCCGCTACGAGAGGATAGCGATTTCCTTCGATGGTGACGTCCGCGACGTTGAGCACGAGCCAGCCGCCGGGCCTGAGCCTATCGCGAGCCCTGACCATGACCGGAGCCAGGAAACCCTCGATCCACTCCCTGTAGCTCGGATAACGGACCCACGACTGCGTGTCCTCGTGCCCGTAGACCTCCTTCTTGAAATACGGAGGACTCGTGAAGACAAGGTCAAGACCAGAAGGCGGCTCGAAGTCTTCCGCGGGGGCCGCGTGGAGCTCGACTCGTTCTTCGGCACCCGGCACGAACCGCCCCAGCCAGTCAACGAGCGCGCGCAACCCCTGCAACGTCAAGGGCTGCGGTTCGCACGCGACGTACCGCGGCATGCAGGAGGCCATCGTAGCTCCCAGAAGACGGCCGCCCCAGCCAGCGCAAGGGTCCCACACTGTGCCTCCCGTGGGACAGAACCGTTCCACCAGAACCTTCGCGGAGCTCGGACGAAAGTTCGACACCGAGTTGTGAGATCCCGCTAGGGCCGACCTCAGACGAGCACCATTCGGAACGCGCCCCTTCGTGAGGAGTCGCAGAATCTCCCTCCGCAGATCGTCGTCGCGTCCGAACCTCTCAAGCGGCGTCTCGCCCTCTCGCCCGTGAACCGGCGTTTCCCAGTAATGGGGCTGGAAAGCCAGACAGGACGACTGCCCCACCTGCCACGCCCGCAGCAGGTCTCCCTTCAATGCCTGGCGCCCCGTCACGTTCACCAGCGTCCTCAGGTCTCGCACGCGAGGCTCGTGAAAGGGAAACCCCTCTCGGCGCCAGTACTCCACCACCTCGTCCACGAGAATCTCCCGTTCCTGGTCGTCTAAGGTCTCGTAGTCTCTGCTGCGTGCGGCAACGCTTCTCGGGAACAGGCGCCCGTCCGTCTCGTCCACACGACCCTCAGCGCGCGTGCCCTCCTTCCAGTAAGAAGCGGGCAGCTTGTGCAACAGGTTGTTCGGAACGTAGTCCCTTATGAGAGAGAAAAACCTGTCGAGGCTCGCGCCGCGGATCGCCAAACTCTTGCAGGTCGTGTGACGACTGTGCGGCTTGATGTACGTCTCGATCCCGAAGCGAGCCGCGGTCCGTCTGGCGACCTCCTCGGCCAAATCAAACGGCACGTCGCCTACGGCGAACGAAGCCACGTCCCCCCGATGACCGTCGTCCATGAACCAAAGGGCCAGACCGAACGGGCTGAGGCGGTCGATCACCTCGGGGAGCGGCCGTTTCGTCCTCGAACCGTTCGGATACCAGAGCGGGCGCTGCATCCTGAGCCACGGATGGTTGTCCGTCCGAAAGGAGAACTCGTGATACAGCGTGCCGTTGTCCTTCACCGACTCGTCGTAGGTCACGGACCGGGCGATGCAGGCGAGGAGTTTTCGGCAGTGCATCAGGTACTCGTACTGCTCGTAGCCGTGCGCCAGCCTAAAGTAGCCCGTCTCGGTCAGGTGCCCGTCGCCTAGCATCATCCCCCAGACGGCCTGCTTCTGTTCCTCGGTCAGAGTCTTGTCGGAAACGGCGCGCTCCGACTTGGAGGGCACGTAAATGTCCCACCGACGACATCGAGCCCGTATCGCGGGAGGCGCCACCCCGTAGAGGGCGGCCACCGCCTTCAGAGGCATCTCGGCGATCAGACTCTCAAGTTGGGCCTTGGTGAGGTCATCGAGCGACCGTCGTCGCCCTCCCTGCGCCTTCTCACGACGCTGTCGGGCCGTCAGGGTGTTGATGCCCCGGCGCTTGCGAAAGACGGTCACCGCAGCCGAGAGGAGCCCTAGAGCCCGTCCCATCTCCAAGTCCGTGAACTCGTGAGCGAGCGTCTGCCACGCCTCCAGCGAGAGTCCGAGCCCCGTCACCAACCCGTGACGCTTCTTCTTGCCCTGCTGACTCTCGAACAGAGCGACGTACCCGTCTCGCTCCTCCTCAGGCAACCCTAACCCAACGGCACGCGTCCAGAACGGGCTCTCCATGTCCGGGCGTGTCGGTCTCTGCTCACGCCTACGTGTTCGTCCAGATCTTCGAGGGTCCGCCGCGTCCGTCATGTTTCGGTACCATGACGAACAACACCTTCGCCGTCAAGACCGTGCCTTCCGGTGTTTCAGAATCCGTTAGTGGAGCTTTTTGGTCTGTCCGTGTAGCGTGGCATCCGACCAAACAGAAACCCCGAAGAACCTCGCGGCCCTTCGGGGTCTCTAGCGGCTAGTTGGACTAGCGCGTGACGACGAGGCGAGTCAACCCACGCGGGTTATACGCGCCTATGCCGAGGTTTTCGAACACACTGAAGCCAATGGTTCGAGCCTTCGGATCGTCGGCGGAGAGCACAGTCAGCTCGGTGCGCACGGGGATGCGCCCGAACATCTCGGGCTCGCAGCACACGTACACCGTGCCTGCCGGCACGATGCGCGAGGTGATCACCTGGGCACCCCAGAGGGTGGCCTGGAGACCAGTCTTCAGCAGGGTGGCCTGCGACTCGATGTCGAGGATGTCCCTGCCGAACTTGCGGATGTCCGCGTAGTCCCGCGCATTCATGTACACGCGAGCGACCCTGAGGTCGTGGCGCTCGATGAGTGCGAAGGCGTCGGCGAGTACCGCACCAGAGATGGGAGCGACGACCGGGATGTCCGGGTTCGTCCCGCCGGCGATGCTGTCGAAACCGTTGGTCGCGATGGCATCGAGAACGGCGAACACGCGCTCGTCCTCAGCGGCCTGGATCTGCGCACGCGCGAGGTCCTGGGCACGCTCGATGAGGTCGAAGCGGCGCTCCTTGATCTGGGTGAGCGGGATCTCCGGGTTGCTCGCGATCTCGAACAACGGGAAGATGACCCGGCGCGGCTTGGTGACCGCGATGATGTTCTCGCCCTCTTCACCCACCACGAACGCGGTGACGTCCGGGTCCTTGTCGTAGATCGGGAGGGCCCCGTCGGGCAGCTGCTCGACGAGGAAGGTCTTCCGACCGACCGACGTGTAGTCCCGCCGCGTGCGGAGGGGCTGGGTGAGGGAGGCTGCGAGCTTGGCACGACCTGCCGGAGTCCGGATGTACTCGGAGATCAGCCGCTGCTTTACTGCGTTGTCAACACCAGTAGGCATCTTCTATCTCCTTTCCTAGATCCTTTGGTCGTAGACCAACTCGAACTGCTCCGAGTCGGGCGGCATCTTGAGGATGGCCAGCGTGGTGGACGCCGCGGCACCGTTTGCCACCTCTGAGGTGATGGTCGCGAGGTCCAGTGAGATCGCCACGCCCGTCTGGGTGGTGACCCTCATGATGAGGTACCCGTTGCGGGAGGCGACGAGCTGCTGTCCGGCGGTGTAGATGAGGTCCGCGCCCACGGCGAGCGCGCCCGCCGCGGCCAGCGCCTCGGTCTCGAACAGCTGGTTGCCGAACGTGCCCGAAGCCGACACGTACGTGTTCTTCCCCGAGGCGGGCCCCGGCTGGTTCTCGTACGCGTTGCCGACGGCCGTGTTCACGAACACGCCGAGGGGCTGGATGAGGATCTCATCGGGGGCGCCCGGCTCGACGGGGCCGCCGATGAAGTTCGAGCCCTGGTCGGGCCGTGTGAAGGCGACGGATCCCGAGAGGACGCCGGAGACTCCGGTGTTGACCTGCGTCGAGATCGTGCCCGCGGTGGTGACGATGGGCGGGTTGGCCTGAGTGAAGCCGTCCGCGGTGAGGACTCCCGTGGCGTTCCTGATCTGCACGTGGAGAAGTCTCAGCGCGGCGCTTGACTCGGTCCATCCACCGCTCGCCTGTCCAAGCATTGGCATCTGTGCTTCTGCTCCTTGTTTACAGGGTTGGGGTGGTGTTCGCGCCGGCCGACCCCACCGTGGGGTCACTTTTCACGCTACCGATCACGAACCCTTCCGGTACACATACGGGCCCATCTATTCACGTTTTACCGAGGGCAAACGCCCCTATAGTCGAACTATGGGGCGTTTCCCTGGAGTCGGGCTCCCCTACTCGGGGAGTCCGAAGACCTTGTTGACGCTAGGAGCGTGCTCCCACATCTTCTCGAGCTCGCTGATCTCGTCGCGAGCCTCCTTGCTGAGGGCGACGTTGCCGATGGTCTTGGCGCCGGAGCTGGCGACCTTGGCCTGCGGCTTGAGCTCGGGCTCGTCGGCCGCCTTCTTCTTGCCAGCCTCCTTCTCCTCCTCGACGGTCTCCTCGACGACCTCCTCGACGGGGGCCTCCTCCTCGGGCTCCTCGCCCACGGTCTTCGGCAGGTCGAGGTCGGCGTACAGCTGCATCAGCTCGTCGTCGGCCGACGCCTCCCTCGTCTCCTCCATCAGGCCCATCGGATCGACGCCCGCGGTGATGTCGATGTCGTTCTCGGCCGCCTTGGGGGTCTCCTCGTCCTCCGCCTTCTTCTTGCAGGCGCCCTCCTTCTCGCCCTCGTCGGACTCCTTGGTGCCCTCGGACTCCTCGCCCTCGATGAACTCCTTCGGCTTCTCCTTCGCCTCGTCGTCCTGGGCGGTCTTCTCGGAGCCGTCGCTCTGCTCGACCTGAGGGGTCTCGGCCTTCTCGTCGGGGTTGACGTTGCCGCCCTCGCCCGACTGAATGCTCTCGCCCTTGGCGAGCGGCTCGGTGACCTCCTCCTCCTTGGTGGCCGCGGTGACGGCCATCTCCTCGTCCATCTCCTCGAGCATCGCCTTGAGCATCTCCTCCTCGTCCTCCTCCTGGCCCATCTTCTCGACGTCGTACCCCTGCGGGTAGTCGTTCTTGCTCTGGTCGATGCCGTCGCCGTCCGTGTCCTCGGCCGTCAGGTACGCGAGGAGCTCCCTGTCGGACATCCCGTCCGTGTCGGACTCGTCGCCCTCCTGGCCGAAGAAGTGGCTCATCGCCTTGACGAGCTTGCCGACGGCGCCCTCGAGCCTCTCGACGCGGGCGACGACCTCGACGTTGGCCTTCTTGCCGGCCTCGGTCTCCATCTCCTTTTCGACCTCCTCCTCCTCCTCCTCGCCAGCGACGATCTTGAGGGTGCTGGCGGTGGCCCGCAGCTGCGCGTCGTCGAGGTCCATCAGCTCGAGGGCCTTGTTCTCGACGGTCTTGACGTCGGCCTGCGGCATGAGGGCGCTGGCGATGCGGACGCAGAGCGTCGCGCGCTGCTCGGCGAGCTGGCGGAGCGTCGGCTCCTTGGACGCCTGCTTGCCGCCGCCTCCGGCCGCCTCGGCCTTCTCGGGGCTCTCGGGCGTCTTCTGGAAGTCCGAGGTGCCCGGGTGGTCGAGCTCGTCGGTGGTCAGGTTGCCCGGCATTGCCGGGGGCGGGGACTCCGGGCTCATCGGCTTGTGGGGGTCCTCGGCCCACGAGCTGGTGTCGCCCGACTTGTACTGGTCGGCGTCGGGGTCCGCGTGGTACGCGGGGTGGTCGGGCCCCTCGGTACGGTCCACGGCCGGCATCTGAGGCGGCGGGGAAGCCGTCTTGTCCTGCTCGGCCTTCTTCGTCCAGGTACGTCGTTGACGCTGCATGTGATTACCTCTCCTCGGTGGTCTCGGTTGGCTAGAACCGGGTCTTCTTTCGCAGTGAAAGGATCCGCCCAAGACGCACCAGGGTCTTGGCTTCTCCCGTTGTCGGTTTGCGGCCGAGTACCTCCGCAGCACGCGAGAGGTACCTATCGAGGGACGGGTGGCCTTCCGTAGACCCGACGCGGAGGGCCGCGCGGTAGAGGTCCCTCGAAACTTCGACTCCCAGGTCGTCGCTGAGCCTGGCCACGCCGTCGAGCAGCTCGACGTCCGAGCGGGCGATCCTCAGCAGGGCCGAGGTGCCGCTGACGAGCGCGGCGATCCTGCGGTCCGACGCCTGGTGGTTGACGTTCTCGTTGGTGGAGGCGCCGAGCTCGGGCTCGGAGACCGCCTTCTCGGCGACCTCCTCGCGCAGCTTCTTGCGCAGCTTCTTCTTCACCTTGTCAACGACGAACTTCTCGACCTCGTCCTCGAGCTCCTCGAGCGGGTCCTTCTCCTCGGCGCCGGGCATCCCCGGCATCCCGGGCATGCCGCCCGGCATCCCGGGCATGCCGCCCGGCGCGGGTTCGGGAGCGGCCGGCATCTGGGCGACGCGCCCCTCCAGGGTGGTCACGTCGGTGCGCGGCGACACGCTGGGACTCTCGAAGGACGCGGCCTTCGGAATGGCGCCCTCGACCCACTCGGGCGGCGGCGACGCGAGGACGCTCCGCATCTTCTCGGTCGTCTGGACGCTGATGGTCTCGGGCTGGAGGATGTTGCGGGTGACGGCCCCGGCGAAGGCCGGACGGCGACCCAGGACGCCTCGATGAAGTTCACGCCGCCGGTCGGGTCGAGCGAGTGGTGGCCGCAGAGTTCGGCGACCTTGCGACGGACCCCGCGAGAGTCGAAGAAGACGTTGTGCTTCTCGTACTTGACGCACGGGCACATCTCCGTCTCGTCGGCCGCGACGTTTCCGCACTTGGTGCACTGCGTCTCGGTGACCGAGCAGTTGTAAACCGTCACGCCCTCCACAACGTAGGTGTGGTCCTCCTCCACCTCCATGTTGTGAACGGGCCCTTCGTACCACTCGGATTCGATCGAGGTGATCGGGAAGATCACGTAGTCGTCGAGCACTCGAAGCTGTTGCTCGGCCTGCGAGTTCCTGCCGACCTTGTCGGAGAATCCCGCGAGGGGCTGCTGCCCCGTGAGTCCCATGACCAACGTGAGCGCGGGTCGCTTTCTGGTCTCCGGGTCGGGCAACCATCCGGCACCGATGGCCTCCGAGACCTCGATGCTGCGACCTTCCTGGTCGCACCCCATGCGCGCGAAGACTCCGCACCGAGCGAGGAGGTAGTGCATCTGACAGGCGAGGTCGTAAGACACGCTCGTGCCGGAGAGGGTCTTGTTCGCCTCGCCGAACGTCCCGTCGCCGTTGATCCACGCACCCACGAGATGCCTATGTAGCTCGACAGGCAGCGACATGGTCTCGGCGCTCATGCGCTTGCCGTGGCTGTACTCGCCGCAATGCCGGTAGAACCACTCGACCGCCTCAGGGCCCGTCATGTGAACGACACAGCCACCCCTCGTCGGTCGCTCCTGCACCCAGGGATCGTTGGCCGACGGGAACTCCTGCCGAAGAAGATCGACCACCTCCCGGACGTACGTGTCCCTCTCCGACATGGAGAAACTGAACTGCACCTCGACGGGCCTACCCCGGTGCTTCAGATACGAGCCCTCGGCCAAGAAGTAGCCGACGAGGCGCGCCTTGCCGGAAGTCCAACCCTCGGAGACGCCCTCGGCGGGGCGCGGGAAGGCGAGGAAGTCCCCGATCTCGAGCTCGTCCGCACGAATCTTCTCGAAGGTGAACTCCTTGAGAGATCGAACCCGTTCCTCGCGACGGCGCGCCTCTTCCAGAGAGTAGGTGTTGTTCGGGTTGTAGATGCGCTTGTCGTGTCCGTGCTTGAACCGCCGGGTCATGCGGCGCGTCAGGGTGCTCGTCGTCGGCAGAGCCTCGCCACAGCCACAGGCGCAGGTTTTCGCGGCACGCAGGACGTGGAACCCGTGATTCGCCGTCGCTCGGATGGTGGAGGACACGCCGACGGCCTTGATACGGCGCAAGGGCCCCCGGTAAGTTCGGATCTGCTTGTTGACCACCTCACGAGCACGTCCCCTGTGGGTGAGGACCATGTCGCCGGGCACCACGTCCTCGATGGCGACGCGAGTCCCGTCGGCCATCGTGACCTGGGTGCCGGCAAGGAAGCAGCCCATGGACAGCGTGTTCAGGCGTCCGCTCTCGATGTCGCGGATCAGGCTGGCATGCCTCCGGTTGGTGGCCGTCAGGATGTCGACGTAGATGGAGGGGCCGATGTCGCGCGCGACGGCGTCGATGATGCGGCCCTTCGACTGCTCCTCGACCTGGACGTGCTCGACCCAGTTGTGCGATCCGACGAAGGTCCGGTAGCTCTTGAGGAGCACGGGACGGTCCCAGGAGTCGCCGTTGTTGTTGGTCCAGCGCTCGGTCTCGGGCGTGATGTGGTAGTTCGGCCAGCGCCGGTCGATCTTCCTCCCGAGCTCGGTGACGGTGCCGAGCTTCACGTTCGGCACGTCCTCCGTGTCTACGGAGGCGACTATCGTCGCGTGGGTCAGCAGGTAGTTCCTCGGGTCGAAGTCCTCCTTGAGGATCTCCGAGGCCTGGGCGATGAGGTTCGGGGAGCTCGACGCCGTCCGGTAGGGGCCGTTGGCGATGGTGTCGCGGTGTCGTCCGACCCAGTTGCCCCAGTTCTCGGGGGACCAGTCCCGGTGGATGATGCCCGCGCGCGCGGTCTTCAGGAACGCCACGTCAGCAGACCTCCTCCTCGGGCTCGCAGTGGTCGACCAGGAGGTCCGACGCCCGGATCATGAACAGGCACGCGGGACAGGCGTGGAGCTTGATCTTCGCGCCGTCGCGCATCTTGTAGGTCGCGCGCCGAAGGTGGCCGTCGCAGCCGCGGATCGGGCAGCGGTACTGACCGTTGTCGTGCTCCTCGCGGCTCACCCGGTACTTGCGGTCGCGGGCGTGCCAGTAGAGGGACTTCTTGACGAAGGCCCGGGCGACCCTCGACGCCATGCTCGCCTGCCTGCGGAGCTCCTCGAGGGGACCGACCTCGTGGACGAGCTCTACGCGCGGTTCCTCGGCCGTGATAAGGTCCTCCGCCAGGGCACCCTCGGGCACCTCGGCCACGGTTCCGGCCCCTCCCGGGACCATCTCGTGGAGGGGCGTGACGAACGAGTCGTCGCCCGGACTCACGATCTGCAGGCTCTCGACGGGCATCCTGTAGCTCGTGTGCGGGAACTGCACGTCCACCATGCCGATGCCCGGCCAGACGGCCACCACGCGGCCCTCGTCGGTCGAGCCCCCGTTGACCATCCTGACGGACTGGCCGACGGCGAACTCCTGCCCCCGTGCCTGCCAGTTGCCCTCATCCGCCTGACGTCTGTGCATCGGTGCTCCTACGCGTCCAGCCTGTAGCCGTGAGGCTCGTCGTCGGTGAGGGCATACGCCTTCTTCTGCGTGCGGTGACCCGGGACCCAACCCTCGTCCTCCTCTTCCAGCTCCTTCGGTCCCTTGGACTCGTTGCCCGGAACGCGCGACTCGGCCGTGAGGTCGTAGCCGTGGCCGTCGGCCTTCTTCTTCTTCATGTGTTCGAGGAACTGCGGAGGGACCTCGCCCTTCTTCGGCTTCTCGCCCTTCTCCTTGCCCTCCTCGTCCCCCTTCTCCTTCTCCCGCTCCTCGATCTTCTCCTTGATGAAGTCGGACATCTTGGAGGCGGTGAGGTCGTACCCGTGATCGTCCGCGGGGGCGACTTCGATCTCCTCGGCCTCCTCCACGTCGTCGACGTCGTCGACGAGCCCCTCCTCGATCTCGGGCTCGGGGAGGCGCCCCTCGACGGCCTTGTCGACCGCCTTCCTGGCCGCCGCCAGGATCTTCTCGACCTGGGCGGCACACTCCTCGGCCGCCTTCGTGCGCGCGGCCGAGTCCTGGACGGAGCGGATCGTCTGGACGACCGAGGAGACGTGAGACACGTCGCCCATGACCTCGTCGCTGAGGCGCCCGACGACCTCCTCGATCCGCGCCGCCATCCGCTGTCCGATGGCCCCGACGAACCGGTCGGCACGCCCCTGCTTCTCGGGATCGTCGGACTCCTGGCGCCCGAGCTCCTGCCTAGCTCGGAGGTAGCCGTCGAATTCCAGCAGGGCCTCTCGCGCGGCGACGACGTGACGACGCTTCTCTCCCAGCTCCTTGGCGGCCGCCTTGAGCTGGGAGACCCCGGCCGGGTTCTCCTTCCCGACCGAGCCCGCGACCGTCTCCGCCTCCTTCTGCGCCTTGACTAGCTCCGCCTCGAGACCGGCGAGACGGTCGATGTTGCTGGGCGTCTGCATGGGCAGAGAACCGACCAGGAGGGGGTTACTCGGCCTGCTGACGTGCGACGGGAAGGGGCACGTTGTTCTGAGCCAGCAGGGCGGCCATCTTCTTCACGAGGACGGCGGCCGTCTTGGCGTTCGAGAACATGCCCGTCTGCTGGACCTCGCGGAGCTGGTCGTACTCGTCCTGACGGAAGACGTCCATGTACGGCTCGTCGGTGTTCCGCAGGAGCGCGGCCGGGGTCTCCTTGGCGATCTCGGAGGGATCGAACTCGTTCGGCTTGACCTTGGTCTCCGTGTAGTTCTGGGTCGGGTCCATCTGCGCGAGCTTGAGGAGCTCGGGGTCCTTGAGCTTCCCCTCAGGGGTGCGCTCGATGCCCGCGGTCTTCTCCACCGCGGTCGAGAGGATGTCGCAGCGAAGCGCGAAGTCGCCGGCGATCTTGTCGGAGATCCCGAGCGTCTCGTGCTCCTGCTCGAAGAGGGACGCGATTCGATCCAGGTCGGTCGTGACCTGCATGGCACCTTGCTTGCTGAGCTTTTTCGGCATCGAAGTTCTCCTGAGGACTGCAGCAGGGCCATGCGACGCCCTCGCCAGAGGGGGGCCCCTTGTCCTATCTGGCGACCCATATAAGAGGAAAATCGACACAAACCGGGTTTCAGGGGGCGCAAGGTCACTCACAGATCCCCTCCTCCGCTCCTTGAAGTTCCCGAGGAGCGGTAGCGCGCACCAAACCCCCGACGAACCTTGAAACCCTGACTCGCAGGTAGGAAAAACCTCCCTAGTGCGGGCTCCGAGGGTGGTTTGCCTACCCAGCGTCGAGAAGAAACCGGCCCTCCGGGTTTTCAGGGTGGTTTTCGTTCCCTGAAACTACGGTCAGGCCGCGTCGAGCACGATGACGGGGCGGTCGGGATCGTCGGGATGGATGCTTCGGATGCGGGCGAGCCACGCGTCGGTCACGTTCCCCGCGAAGCGCGTCGGCCCGCGCCAGGCCTCCTCGGGCGAGACTGCCTTGAACTCGGCGCTCCACTCCTTTTCGGGCTCCCCTCTCGCGTACGTCTCGGCCTCGTCCCTCTTCTTGAAACTCCTGGAGAGACCCTCCTCGTTCTTGGCGCGCCAGTTTCCTCCCTTGGTCTTCCAGACGTCCCCGGGGCCGTGCTTCTCGTCCTCGGCGTGCTGCTCCTCGACCTGCCTGATGGCGGCGTCCATCTTCTCGAGCTTCTGTTCGAGCTGTTTCCGGGCCGCGGGCTCCATCTCCTTCAGCGCCGCCCTGGCCTCGTCGCGCACGGACTTCACCTTCTCGAGCTGCTTGCGACGCTTCCGCACCACCTCAGGCTCCTTCACCTTCTCCGGCTCAGGGGCCTTCTTCTCCGGCTCAGGGGCCTTCTTCTCCGGTCTCTTCGGAACGCTGGCTCTCTCGAGTTCCTTGTCCAGCTTCCTGATCTTGACGTCGTACTTGCCGCGCTCCTCGGGCGGCGCCTTCTCTCGCTGGGCCTCTAGCTTCTGGCGCTCGCTCTTCAGGACGATGCGCCTGCGCATCGCCTTCTCAGGGGTCAGGTCCTCGGCCGGTTTGCGTCCTTCCGCGGCCCACTCGGGAGCCACGACCTCGGGCTTACCAGGCTTGCTCTCGGGCGCCTCTGCCTCGGTGGGCATCTCGACCCGCGCCTTCTCGCGCTCCTCCTTGGGTCTCGGCTCAGGGGATCTCTCGTCCGGGTGCGGCAACGTCTCCTGGCTGAGTACCTTCGGATCCCGCGTCTTCACGAAGTGGTTGAGCACGGCCACGGCGGGCGAGATCACGTGCTTCTTGAACTTGTCCCTCAGGAGGCCGAGGAGGGCCCTGGCATTGCCGACGACCCCCTCGCCGGCCTCGGGCTCGAAGTACGAACTCACGAGGTCCAGGTCGTCCTGGCTGGGTTCCTCGCCCGCGGCCCGCGCCGCCTCGACACGCTCCTTCGCCTCCAGCACCTGACCCAGGGGCGTCTCGCCGGCTCGCTTGGACTCCTCGAGCAGCTCGGCCCGCGCCTCCGGGCTGTCCCAGTCCTCGACGCCCGCGGCCTCCATCACGTCGCGCGCGGCCCGGTCGCCCCACGTGTCGTTCAGGAAGTCCTTGATCAGGAAGTCCTTGATCATCTGGTTGAACTCGCCCGCGCCCTCGGTCCTCATGCTCTGGGAGAGCTCGTAGAACGGGTGGCTCGGGTCGTCGCCCGTGATGAAATTGGCCACGTCGGCGTCGTCCATCTCCTCGAGCGCCTGCGCCATCGCCTCCCGCGATCCCTCCGAGAAGAAGTCCTTCTTCGTCTGGAACATCCTGTCGGCGTTGCCGTCCGCGATCATGCGCTTGATCAGCGCGGCGTTGCCGGCGCTCGGCTGCGGGCGTCCGGGGAGGGCCTCTCCGGTCTGGCCCACGTGCGCCAGGTCGACGGCGCTGAGGATCGACTCGAGCTCCACGGCGCGGTCGGTGTCCTCGTCGAGGCCCCTTAGCTCCTCGCGGATGCGCTCCGCCGCCATGCGCTGCAGCTTCGGGTGGAGATTCTCGAACTGGGCGAACGCCTCCCTCGCCCGCGCCGACCGTGCCGCGTCGTCCATCTCCGTCTGCCCGACGGGCCTGCCTCCCACGACCATCGGGTTGGCGACCACGTTCGTCACGTAGCCGACCTCCGCGGCACGCCTCGCCAGCTCCTCGGGATCCGTGACACCCTCCACGTCGAAGCCGATCTTCGCCTGCCGGTTCGCCATGGAGATCACGTCGGGCGACGTCGGGTCCTGTCCGCTGAGGTCCTTGAGCTCGCCCTGAAACGCCAGCGCGAACGCCTCGAGCTGGGGGTAGTCGAAGTCGCCCAGCGCACTCTCGATCTCCTGCCTCGTCCCCTGCGGCAGCCTCGACCCCCTGCCGAGCATCTTCTCCATCGCCGCGACCGTGTCCTTGACGGCCTGCCGCGTCCGCTTCTCCTTCTGCTCCCTCTCCTCCTGCTCCTTCTTCGCCTTAGCTCCGGTCGGGTCCTCGCGCTCCTCCTTCAGCTCCTGGACGCGTCTGCGCGCGTCCTTGAGGTCCTGGGTCTTGTACTCGATGTCGTCCTCGGCATCCAGGACGATGCGCTTCATCTCCTTGATGACGGCGTCGCCCTTCTTCCTCATCTCCTCGCCGACCTCTCCCTTCGTGAGCTCGGTCCAGTCCTCGATGGCCTTCTTCGCGTCGCCAATCTTCTCCTTCAGGTCGCGGATCTCGCCCTTCAACTTCTTGGCCGCCTCGCGGGCCTCGGAGATGTCCTGGTCGATCTCCTCGGGCGACCGACCCTCGGGCTCCTCCTTGGGTTTCTCTTTGCCCTCGGCCGGTTCCCCCTTCGGCGCGTGCTTCTTCTTCCACTCCTCGAAAATCCGGTGCTGTTCCTCGGTCGGCAGGGAGCCGAACGCGACCTCGTTGCCCGTCTCCGGGTGCCTGAACTTCTTGTCCGCGATCTCCTTCTGGAACTCGGAGTCGGGCGTGACCTTCGCCCGATGACGCATGGCGGTCCTGACCGCCGAGAGCCTTCCGGGAGTCGCCAGCCAGCGAAACGCCACGCGCCTGCCGACCTTGTTCCACTTGAGGCTCAGGTCCCGGTCGCCCCGGTCCCCGCCGCCGAGGCCCTCGAGGTCCTCCTCGTCGTCGTCCTCCAAGGGTCGGTTGTCCCGCAGATCGTAGCGAGGCGGCTTCTTCTTGGGCTCCTCGCGGAGCATCTCCTCGACCGCCTCTTCGTCGAGCTCGGCGTCGGACTTCGTGGCGGTCTTGACTTGGGGGGCGCGGATCATCGCGTCCTGAAACCGAAAATCCTTGTTCCTGCCCTTGTTCGGGACGAACCCCATGCCCTCGTACCACCGCGTCAGGCGCTTCTTGGACGCGCCGAACTCGGAGGTCGGCGTCAGCGTGACGGTCGCTCCGGCCCGGTCCGCCCATCCGAGGATCTCCTCCATCGCCCGTCGGGCGTGACCCTCTCCGCGCGCGTCCCTTCGGACGCTGATCAGGTCGATGCGCAGGTGCTTGTTCTCGGGATCGTAGGGCGCGTGCAGCTTGTCCAGCTCGTGACGCCGCATCACGTCTCTGCGGTGCGCGTCCCAGTCGCGCGGACCCTCTTCGTCGCGCACGCCCAGGACCCTGCGCTCCCACCGCTCGCGGTCGAGCGGGGGTTCTCCCTCCCGCCTCTTGCGCTCGACGTACGCCTCGTAGTTCGGCGTCGCGGCCGTGCGAGCGGGAGCATGCACGTTCTCGCACATCGGACAACGGGTGCCAGCGCTCCAGTACTCCTCGGACCCGAACGGGTAGCCGTCGTCCAGGTCGTAATGGTGGCACAGGACGTTCAGGCACCGCTCGCACGACTGGGCGGCGACCATGATCGCGTCGCCCACGTCCCAGTCCCCGCTGCGAACCATCGCGTTCACGAGGTCTTCCGGGTAGGACGCCTCGCCGCCGCCGAGGTCCGTGGAGGTTCCGTCGTCGTTGAGGCGCAGGACGTTGTGGTGCAGGACGTGCGGGAACTGGCTGTGCTGGTACTGTGCTCCTTCTGGCGCGCCCGGCTCTCCTTCAAGGTCCCCGTCTCCCAGGTCGTTCCCGTCCGCGTCTTCGTACCATAGGATCGTGAAAAGATTGGACGGAAACTCGAGGCCCTCGATGCGAGGTCGAGGCTTCTCGTGATCGCGAGCAATCCGGTACAGGTGGGGCGCCTCGCGGAGCCACCACTCGCGCGTCCGGGCCACGAGCACGGGGGCCACCAGGGCGTTGGCGAGGATCCTGCGCTCGGCCGAGGTCCCCTCCTCGGCGGCGACGCG